>Ga0335078_10004316_pt1 | contig 21089 bp, 17 predicted proteins | sample Lox_Sample_32_FD_206711 | JGI IMG/M metagenome (GOLD analysis project Ga0335078, IMG submission 206711) | Soil microbial communities from Loxahatchee National Wildlife Refuge, Florida, United States - Lox_Sample_3.2 | ecosystem: Environmental > Terrestrial > Soil > Wetlands | place: USA...
GCCTTTTCCGCCGACTCGATGTGGAAGGTCAGAATGTGAAACGCGATGGGATCTCCGTCCGTGTTGCAAAATTGGGTTGGAGCGTACAGAGAATCGCGGATATTCAAGTAGGTCATGCGGACATCGTCCGCGTAACGGATCAAATCCTCCGCGGCGAGGTCGCGATTCTGCCGTGCCGCTCGCTTTCGCAGTTTCTTCCTTAGCGCGATCACATCCGCCTTTCTGCGGGGCGGAATACGCAGAGGCGCGCAACATCCGAGAATCGCAATCTCATTCAGATTCCACATTTGCGCATAGACAATGTCGCCTTGCTTCAGGACGCTCGAAGCCGCATGCTCTACAACCTGAATCTCCGAGCCGATCATGATGTCCCGAAACGTCATTCCTTCTCCGGGCTCGCTTCTGAGAACCTCAAGGAAGCTGACCGGCTGGGTTGTAGCCTGGTGAAGGAACATGCGATCCATCTCGGTCAGCCGCCTTGCCCTCTCCATCATGTACCACCGTGTGACCACGCCCCCACGGCCAACTGCCGCCTTCTTTTTGGAGAGCGTGAAGGGGCTCCAATGGAAGAGGAAATAAGGCATGAAAATTTGATCTTCATCATCACGGTCCACCAATGTTTCAGGCAGTTCGCACATGTTGAAGTCTAGCCAGGCCTCATCAATCTTCGTCCCGAACTTGCGTTCGGCAAAACGCATCATGTCCCGGGTGAGGTGATCCGAGGCTTCGCGGTATCGCATCCACAAACTATCGTTGGAAATAGGTTCATTCCGCAGGCAGCATCGTTTGTGCTTCTTGCCGCTTCCACAAGAGCACAGGTCGTTCCTTCCCAACTTCGTGTGACGTGAGGGATCCATTTCGCCGGGAGATTACCGCTCAGGCCTCAAAAAGGCAAGAGTTCGCAAAGCCTATTTCATCGTTGCGGCGCACTCAAAATCCGGGGGCGCCGGAGGCGGCCGCTCTGGCTTCTGCTGCGGATGCCGGGGCGGGCTGTGTGCCGAAGCGCAGGCGCTCGATCCAGCCTTGCGCGATGGACATGATCCCCGTGTAGAGGAAGCCCCAGACGAAGAGGAAGAGGAACGGGGCGGTGGCGTAGTTTTCGTTTTGGATGGAATAGACGACGGTCATGGCGAAGTAGAGGCCTAGGGCGATTTCCAGGTACGGCATCCAGCCGGAGCGGTTGCGGTAAAGTTTTTTCTTCCAGGTGCCGGCCTGGCCTTCGATCTTGAATTTCGGCGTGCGCACGAATTCGGATTTGACGCCGAGGAGCGCTTCGATCACGGCTTTGGCGTTGCGCACGGAGAGGCCGATGCCCACGGCCATGACGAACGGAAGGTAGAGGATCGAGCGCGTCCATGACTTTGGATACAGCACGCGCTGGGACGTGAGATAGAAGCCGGAAATCGAGCAGCTCGAGGCGATGAAAAGCGGCAAGTCGAGAAAAAGCATCTGGAACCAGCCCTGATAGAAACGCACGATCATGGCGGGCAGCAGCAGCGTCGAGAGAACCACCATGAAGGGATAGCTGATGTTGGCGGTGAGGTGAAAGACGGCTTCCGCTTTGATTTGCGTGCTTTCCTTGGAGCGCATTACGCGCGGCAAAATTTTGATGGCCGTCTGCATTAGGCCCTTGGCCCAGCGGGCTTGCTGCGCCTTGAAGGCATTCATCTCGACGGGCAACTCGGAGGCGCATTCGATGTCCGGCAGGTAGAGAAATCTCCAGCCGAGGAGCTGCGCGCGGTAGGAGAGGTCGGTGTCCTCGGTAAGCGTGTCATGCTGCCAGCCGCCGGCTTCGTCGATGGCGCTGCGGCGCCACACGCCTGCCGTGCCGTTGAAATTGAAGAAGCTGCCGCTGCGCGAGCGCGCGCCGTGTTCCATGACGAAGTGGCCGTCGAGGATGATGGTTTCAATTTCGGTGAGCACGGAATAATGGCGGTTCAGGTACGTCCAGCGCCCCTGCACCATGCCTATCTTGGGATCGGTAAAATAGGGCAGCGTGCGGCGCAAAAAATCGGGCGAGGGAAGGAAATCGGCGTCGAAGATGGCAACGAATTCGCCCGTGGCGGACTTTAGACCCTCGGCGAGCGCGCCTGCCTTGTAACCCGTGCGATCGGTGCGATGCAGATAGTGGATCGGCAAACCGAGCGACCGGTAGCCCTCGACGCAGGCGCGGGCGACTTGCTGCGTTTCGTCCGTGGAATCGTCGAGCACCTGAATGTCCAGCAGTTCGCGGGGATAATCGAAACGCGCGACGGCGTCCACCAGGCGTTCGATGACGTAGCGCTCGTTGTAGATGGGAAGCTGTATGGTAACCTTGGGCCACTTGGCCACAGCGGGCGGCGGGCCGGGGACGTTCTGGCGATACTTGAAGAAGGAATACACCAGGTAATAGCGGTGCAAGCCGTACGCGGCCAGGATCACCAGGACGAGGAAATACGGAATCATGATGGCCAGATCGAAGGAATTGAGCTGATACAGGCCGCGGAAGGGATTGCGGCTCGGGTCTGTGAGCTTCATCCAATAATTGGAGAGCGGATCTTGCGCCGCCGCAGCCAGCAAACGGATCGTATGTTGCGCGAAAATCAAAACGGACAGCCCCCATTGCAAAAGATCAGTCCGCGAAAAATCACATCGCCAGCGTGCCAGCGTTGAGCGCGTTGCCTCGCCGCCGTTTCGAGCCGCAGGTCCTCGTCGCGCTCGTCGCTATCGTGGCTCTCGAAGCGGTATTTGCGGCGATGGCGCGGCTCGGAGATCTCTCCATTCACATCCCCGAATTCATGGCCCTGGCGCTGGGAGGCGGCTTGCTCTATTTCCTAGCGCTATTCGCCTTGGAACACACGCGAGATAACAGCGCCGTTATGTGGCTCGTGCTCCTGGGTGCGCTGGCTTTTCGCCTGACCCTCTTTCCGCTGCCGCCGTCGCTCTCCACCGATCTGTATCGCTACCGCTGGGACGGACACGTCCAAAACGAAGGCTGGAATCCCTACGCGGTTGCTCCGACGGACCCGCGCCTCGCGCCGCTGCGCGATCCGGGCTGGTACGTGATGCCTGTGCCGGAAATTCCCACGATGTACCCGCCGCTTGCTCAGCTTGTGTTTCGCGCGACGTGGCGCCTGTTGCCGGACCCGGTTTGGTTCAAGCTGCCGTTTTTGCTGGCCGATCTGGCCGTCGCGGCGCTGCTGGCCGGGTGGATCCGTTCGACTGGGGGACGGAACTACCAGGTAGCCATTTACGCCTGGAATCCGCTCGTAGTGGTTGAATTCGCCTCCAGCGGCCACAACGACGGTCTCGCCATCGCCGCTGTCGTCGCTACGCTGTTGATTATACGGCGGTTTCCTGCAATGTCAACGCTCACGCTGACCGCCGGCGCGCTGGCCAAGGCGTTTCCCGCAACACTGCTGCCGCTGGGGCTCATTCGCGCGGGCTGGCCTGGGAAACTGCGCGGATGGCTTGCCGCCGGCGGCTGCGCGGCTCTTGCAGGCGTGTACGTTTGGCCATACCGGCATGGCTGGCGGGAATTTCTGGAGATGCTCAAGTATTATCAATTTATTTTTCGGAACTATCATTCCAGCATTTACCCCGTTTTGTTGTGGCTTACCGGGTCGCATGAAATCGCCGCAGGGGTGGGCGAAGGCGTTGTCGCGGGGCTGGCGGTGTGGCTGGCGGTGCGGCGCGCCGAGCCGACTCGCGCCGCGTTTCTGCTGATTGGCAGCGTGCTGCTTTTCGCGCCGAACGGCTATCCGTGGTATTTCACCTGGATCGTGCCGCTCCTGTGCTTCTATCCGAGTCCGGCGTGGCTGCTGCTCACGATCCTGGAATTTCTCTCGTACAAAATATTCATTAACTACCGCGCCATGGGCGTGTGGCATTTCGATCCGTTATTCCAGTGGCTCTGCTACGCGCCGTTTTACGCGCTGCTGGGTTGGGAAATTGTACGGAGAAAAACAACGGCAGACGGTGTCACAGCAGCGTGACGAATTCTTCGATGTTGATCGCCGCCTGACGGAGAATCGACCGAAGCGTCCCACGGTCGAGCACTTTATGGTCAGGAACCACAACTTGCGCAAAAGGCTCGTCGCGCCGGAGGATGATGTGGCTTCCATTCTGGCGTTTGAATCGAAATCCCCTTTTTAAAAGTGCTGCAACGCACTGGCGCCCTGAAATCTGTGGCAGGTTCGTCATACAGCCATGACGATGGTTTCAAACCGTTCTTCGGGGACGGGGAGACCGTCTTCCCGCAGGGCCGCGATGTAGCCCTCGATTGCTTCGCGGATATTGGAAACAGCTTTGGCCTTGTCTTCACCCTGGCTTACGCAACCTGGAAGGCTGGGGCACTCCACCACCCAAAATCCATCTTCACCGGGATAAAGGATGATCTGTCGCATGATTCCTCCGCGCAGGCTTCCTTTTGATTTTACACTAAATGTTGATGGAGAGAGTGACGTCTGGGCGCTGACTGGGTGGCGGAGGCATTTTCGAGCGATCGACGGGGCGATACAGCGTGTCGCGCTCGAGGGGGATGCGGCCGGCTTCGCGGATCAGGCGCTCGAGTTCGGCGCGGGGGGTGAATTCGGCGGTCTTGGCGCCGGCATCGTGGTAGATTTTTTCTTCGACGACGGTGCCGTCCAGGTCGTCCGCGCCGAAGCGCAGGGCGATCTGCGCGATGGCCGGGGTAAGCATCACCCAGTAGGCCTTGATGTGATCGAAGTTGTCGAGCAGCAGGCGCGAGATCGCGATGGATTTCAGATCGTGATAGCCCGTGGGCGGGGGCAGGTGCGAGAGGCCCGTGTTGGCCGGGTGAAACGCCAGCGGGATGAAGGCCGAAAAGCCGTGCGTTTCGTCTTGCAATTCGCGCAACAGCAACAAATGTTCGACGCGTTCTTCTTCCGATTCCACGTGGCCGTAGAGCATCGTGGCGTTCGAGCGCAGACCGATTTCATGAGCCGTGCGCGCGATGTTGAGCCATTGCTGGCCGCTCACTTTATGGTCGCAGATAATTTTGCGCACGCGCGGGTTGAAAATTTCAGCGCCGCCGCCGGGGAGCGAATCCACGCCCGCTTCTTTTAAGGCGACAAGCGTGTCGCGGATCGAAAGCTTCGATATACGCGAGAAATAGCCCACCTCGACCATCGTAAACGCTTTCAGGTGCACCGTGGGGCAGCGCTTTTTCAGGCCGCGCATCAGGTCGAGAAAATATTCAAACGGCAAATCGGGATGCAGGCCGCCGACCATGTGGAATTCCGTCGCGCCCTCCCGCATGCCTTGTTCCGCGCGTTGGTAGATTTCCTCGAGCGCGTATGTATAGGCGCCAGGGGCGTTCGGGTCGCGTCCAAAGGCGCAGAGCTTGCAGTGCGCGACGCACACGTTGGTCGGGTTGATGTGGCGATTCACGTTGAAGAAGCAGGTGTTGCCGTGGCGCTTCTCGCGCACGTAATTCGCGAGCCAGCCGGTGGCCAGCAAGTCAGGGGAGCGATAGAGCGCGACGCCGTCTTCGGCGGTGAGGCGCTCTCCCGCGAAGACTTTTTCGGCGATCGGCCTCAATTGCTCGTCGTTGATGTGAAGGTCGCTCATTCGTTGAGTGTGGCACAGACTTCAGTCTGTGAGTTTAAATCGTCACAGACTGAAGTTTGTGCCACAAAATCACCGGCGCGCTACAGCGACTGCCGCGCCCCAGAACAGCAAGAATAATAGACTAATATAACCGTTCACGGTGAAAAACGCAGCATTCATCCGCGTCAAATCATTCGGCGAAACGAGCGAATGCTCGTAGGCCAGGAGCCCGGCGACCACCACGATTCCCGCCCACGCGGGCCACGGCAAATGGAAACTCCACGCGAGCCACGCGAGGAGCGCGATCATCAGGATGTGCATGGCGCGCGCGATCGCCAGCGCCTTGGCGACGCCGAAACGCTTGGGCACGGAAAAAAGGTTCACCGATTTGTCGTACTCGAGGTCCTGGCACGCGTAGAGCACGTCGAAGCCGCCGACCCACAACGTCACCGCCGCGCATAGGATCAACATGCGCGCATCGAGCGAGCCGGCAATGGCGATCCACGCCGCCGCGGGGGACATGCCCAGGCAAAATCCCAGGACTAGATGCGACCAAGTTGTGAAGCGCTTGGTGTAGGAATAGAAAAACAGCACAGCGAGCGCGACGGGCGAAAGTTTCAGCGCCAGCGGATTCAATTGCCACGCCGCGATCGCCAGCACCGCGGCGGATGCGGCGGCGAAGATCCACGCAAATGGAACGGTTAGTGCGCCGGTGGCGAGGGCGCGCGCGCGGGTGCGCGGATTTTCGCGGTCATAGCGCAAGTCGATGATGCGGTTCGTGGTCATCGCGAAGGAGCGCGCTCCGACCATGGCGACGACGATCCAAGCGATTTGGCGCCATGAAGGCCAGCCAGGCGCCTCGCCTGGTATCGACGCGTAGCGCGCAGCGAGCAAAGCTCCCGTAAGCGCAAAGGGCAGCGCGAACACGGAGTGCTCGAATTTGATCATCTCGAGGATCGTGCGGATGCGGGACGTGCTCACTGAAAAACCTCAAGAGACTCACCATAGAGGGCACAGAGGAATGCGGGAGAAAATCTTATCGCTTCAGCGCCAAAGTTGAAAACATCTTGAGTGCTTGCATTCCTCTGCATTGGTTTTCTCTGCGTACTCTGTGCTCTCTGTGGTAAAAGCCGTTTCAGTTCAAGCCTCGTGGACCTTGCTTTTGTTCTGCCCTTGCCAGCGGTACATCTCGTCCTGCGGCAATCCCATTTGCGCCAGCACGCGATAAACGTATTGCTTGACGAGATCGTCGATTGTTTTCGGCTGATGATAGAATGAGGGAATCGCCGGCATGATCACCGCGCCCGCTTGCTGCGCGCGCAACATGTTTTCCAGATGAATCCGGCTGAATGGCGTGTCGCGGACGCAAAGCACGAGGCGCCGCCCTTCCTTGAGGCAAACGTCCGCGGCGCGCGCGAGCAAATCGTCGCTCGTGCCCGAGGCGATCGTCGCGAGCGTGCCCATCGAGCACGGGATCACCACCATCGCGTCCACGGGATAGCTGCCCGAGGCGATCGAAGCGCCCACATCTTTGTTGGGCAAGACTTCGGTCTTCGTCGCGCGTCTCCCAATAAGCAGGGACGGCAGCTTTTTCGGGTCGGTCGCGCCGATGCTCAATTCGTGCGCGATGAGCCGCGCGCCGGTTTCCGTGACCACGAGGTGGATCCGCGCCACGCGCGCGTCGGCTTCGAGCATCCGCAGCGCCGCCTGCGCCAGCAACGCCCCCGACGCTCCGGTGACACCTACAACGATCGTCTTGTGTTCCGCCTGTTCCATAATTTGCGCGGGAAGATTCAGTCTAGACAGCGGCTCGTGTGAAAGTCAAGAAACGGGGGAGACGCGACGCGGTCTGAACATCGTGCCGCGCTTTGCAAATCTCTTCATTTCGAAGCTGCGACCCCAATTTGTCCCAAATGATGCGACAAATGTCTTAGATAGTCCTCTGCGAGAAAGCTGAGCGTCACAGGTTTGTCTTCGCCGATCCGGCAGTGCGCTGCGAGCTTGTCCGCGGGGAGGTGCGCGATGACGTGGGCGAGGTAGAGATTGTAGTCCGTCCAAAGCGTGATGAGGAGCGGCCAGGGAGCTTCTTGAACGGCTTGCACGCAGACGAAGCCGTCCTGCTCGTAGGGCGGAAACTCGAGGGAGCCTTGCAGCGCGGCGCGGACAAATCGCTGGTGATTGTTCGAGGCGGAATCGATGAGATGTCCGATGACCTGTTTGCGGGACCAGCCGCCTTTCAGAATTGGCTTGCGGCTCTCCGCTTCGGAAACTTTTCGAAGGCGTTTCTCCGCCGAGTGGATCGTTCGAACGAGTTTTTCGCTTAATTCTTTCATTCGCCCTCCCAATGATTTGCTCAGCGTCTAAGTAGCTCTGGCTTCAGCCTGTGGGCTTTGTTGGAACGAGATCGATCCCTCTGCAGCCCAAAACCCGCAGGCTGAAGCCTACGCCACAAAAAAGGGGCACGGCGGACCGTGCCCCTGGGCGAGTTGAATCGGAATGGCTTGAATCAAGATCCTAATCGAGTCTCTTCACGTCAATTCGCCACAGTTCACTGGTACTCACGTCAGACACTCCTACGACTTTCCAGTTACGGTCATTATGCTCGATCCACCGGTGGGCATGAGGCCGATCAGGGTCCGCGACATTGTCCCAATCGAAGACCGTCAAACCGGTTTCGATGTCACAAGCGACCAGACGATACGATGTTCCTATCTTCGGCATTTTCTCCCTCCCACCTAGCTGCAGCCGGACGTGCCGCCGCAATTTTCGCACTTGTAGCAGGCGCCGTTGGGGGTCATAAGCATGCCGCATTCCGAGCAGGTGGGCGCGCCGTCGAACATCGGGCGCGGGCCTGCCGTTGCCGGTGACGGATCGTCGTCGGCGGTGGCGACCATGGGAGGAAGCACGGCGGGCGGGGCCGTTACGGTAGCGACGGGCAAGGCCGCCTCGCCGTTGTGCGTGAGATAGTCCGGGGAAATGAAGCGGCCGCCGAGCCACCGCGCAATGTAATCGAGGACCGACTTGGCGTACGGAATGGCGGGATGGCCGGTATAGCCGGCAGGCTCGAAGCGCGTATTAATGAACTTGTCAACAAGCGCCTTGAGCGGCACGCCGTACTGCAAGCCGATGGAAACGGAAAGCGCGAAGCCGTCCATGAAGCCGGAGAGGGTCGAGCCTTCCTTGGCCATCTTGATGAAAATTTCGCCGGGCTCGCCCGTTTCGTACATGCCGACGGTGATGTAGCCTTCGTGGCCGCCAATGGAAAACTTGTGGGTGATGGACTGGCGCTCGCTGGGCATTTTTCTGCGAATGGAGCGGACGAACAGTTCGCGCTGTTCGGCCAGGCCGGATGCGGGCTCGGCCTGCTTGGCGGGCGCGGCGGCGGGCTGCGTCTGCTGCGCGGTGTCTTTCTTATCGCCGGCGGCCGAAAGCGGCTGGGAGCCTTTCGAGTTGTCGCGATAAATGGCCACGGCCTTGACGCCGAGTTTCCAGGATTCGATGTATGCCTGCATGATGTCTTCGATGGTGGATTCCTCGGGCATGTTGATGGTCTTACTGATGGCGCCGGAGAGGAAGGGCTGGGCCGCCGCCATCATTTTCAAGTGGCCGCGCCAGGCGATGGAGCGCCCGCCCGCGGCGGCGAGGGAGCAATCGAAGATCGGCAAGTGCTCGGGCTTGAAGCCGGGCGCGCCCTCGATCTTGCCGTTGCGGTCCACGTAGGAAACGATTTGCGAGGTTTCCTCGGGCGAGTAGCCGAGTTTCATGAGCGCCGCGGGGACCGTATTGTTTACTATTTTAATAACTCCGCCTCCGACGAGCTTCTTGTATTTCACGAGGGCCAAGTCGGGCTCGATGCCGGTCGTGTCGCAATCCATCATGAAGCCGATGGTGCCGGTGGGCGCGAGCACGGTGACTTGCGAATTCTTGTAGCCGAATTTTTCGCCGAGGGCGAGGGCCGCGTCCCAGGAAGCCTGCGCGGCGCCGAGCAACGAAGGCTGCACATTCTCGGGCTTGATGGGGCGCAGCGAATCGCGGTGCATGCGAATGACCCCGAGCATCGGCTCGCGGTTCACGGCGTAGCCGGAGAACGGGCCGAGGCGCTCGGCGATGCGGGCGGACTGCGCGTAGGCCTCGCCGCACATCAACGCGGTCACCGCGCCGGCCATGTCGCGGCCTCCGTCGGAGTCGTACGGCAGCGCCATGGACATCAGCAGCGCGCCGAGATTGGCGTAGCCGAGTCCCAGCGGGCGGAACTTGTGGGAATTTTCGGCGATGCGAGGAGTCGGGTAGCTGGCGTTATCCACCAGGATTTCCTGAGCCGTGATGGTGATGTCCACGGCGCGGCGGAAGGCTTCGACGTCGAACGAGCCGTTCGCATTCAGATACTTCATCAGATTGAGCGATGCGAGGTTGCAGGCCGTGTCGTCCAGGAACATATATTCCGAGCAAGGGTTCGAGGCATTGATGCGCGCGGTGTTTTTGCACGTGTGCCAGCGGTTTACCGTAGTGTCATACTGCATGCCGGGATCGCCGCACTGCCAGGCGGATTCGGCCATGCGGTGCAGCAGCTCGCGCGCGCTGAATTTCTCGACGGGATTTCCGTCGTTGACGTTGCGGGTCCACCAATCACGGTCGTCCTCGACCGCATGCATGAATTCGTCGGTGACGCGGACGGAGTGATTCGCGTTCTGGAAAAAGATCGAGGAGTAGGCTTCACCGTCGATCGAAGGGTCGTAGCCCTGCTCGATGAGGACGCGCGCTTTGCGTTCTTCTTTTGTCTTCGACTCGATGAACTCGACGATGTCCGGATGATCCACGTTGAGGATCACCATTTTGGCGGCCCGGCGCGTCTTCCCTCCCGACTTGATCACGCCGGCAAACGCGTCAAACCCCTTCATGAAGCTGACCGGCCCGGAGGCGATGCCGCCGCCGGAAAGCGCTTCGCGGCTGCCGCGCAGCGTGGAAAAATTCGTGCCCGTGCCCGAACCCCACTTGAAGAGCATGCCTTCGGTCTTGGCCAGGTTCATGATCGATTCCATGTTGTCTTGCACGGAATTGATAAAGCAGGCCGAGCATTGCGGCTTGGGCTGCACGCCGACGTTGAACCAAACCGGCGAATTGAAGGCCATCTTTTGCTGGACGAGCAAATGGGTCAGCTCGTCGCGGAAAGCGTCTCGCGATGGAGCGCCGGCGAAGTAGCCGCCCTTCTCGCCCCAGCCGACAATCGTGTTCACCACGCGGCCGATGAGCTGGCGGACCGAATTTTCGCGCTCGGGTGTGTTGAGCTTGCCGTGGAAATATTTCGAGGCAACGATGTTGGTCGCCGTCTGCGACCAGGTCTTCGGCACTTCCACGTTTTCCTGGCGAAAAATCGTCTTGCCCTTTTCGTTGCCGATCAGAGCCACGCGGCGTTCCCACTCGACCGCGTCAAACGGGGAGATGCGGCCGTCGGTGAAGTACCGCTCGAATTCGAGGCCGGTGCGGACCTCGACATCGCCGGGCGTGGCCGCGGCGGTCTGGAGCGTCGTCTTATCGTTCAAAGCCATCTTCGTAAATGCCATCATCGCCTCCGCGCAGGTAGGATCCCTCTGCGCAGAGGGACCCTTGTATTTTACTCCCAAAATGCGTGCCTGGGAGCACGCAATGGCCTGATTCTCAGCAAGCCACTGCTCGATTCGAATTTTAGCGCCGGGAATTCACGTGTCTTCTTGTTGCGGCTGCAGGGCTTCCATTTGACGGTCATTCCCGCGGGGATCGCGCAATCCGCGAGAAAACAGAGTCCGCACCCGAAAAAAGAAAAAAATCCTCCCCTGCACATGGCCCCGGCCGCTGGCGGCCTCTGGCGCTATGCGAATCCTCGCCGGCAGCGCTGGGAGCGCCGGCAACGGGGAGTAAAAGAGAGCCTCCTCGATGTCTCTTTGAAACCCGACAGGATGTGTCAATCGACTTTGCGGTTTTCCCTGGGGTGGTCGGTCCGTCCGCTCGTCGAATCACGTCCCCGAATCTGACGGCGCAATGTAAACAAGTGCGAAAATTATGTCAAGGGGGAAATTGGGTCTAAAGCACAAAATCTTGGTGGCGCGTGTTCTAATTGTCTATCCCTAGTGGTATGGTTGCGGCGGGACACAAGCCGGAAAAAGCGCGCGCACGCGAAAATTTTTTCTGAGCCGCACACAGACCGTAACGCAGCGTCTCCACCGCCGGATAAAAGCGATGAAAGGGCTGGATTCCATGATCGCTACTTTGGAAGACGCGAAATCCCGGAGCGCAAGACGACGCGAGACGTGGTTTACCGCAGCGCGGCGATAGCGTTTTGGAGATCGTGATGGATGGGAATCATGTTGTCCACCCCGCTTGCCTTCAAAACTTTTTCAATTAAGTCGTTGGGGCCAAAAATCACGACTTTGCCTCCGCGGCCCGTGATGGTGCGCGCCGGGGCGACCAGGGCCCGAAGCCCCATCGATCCGAGGAACGACACTTTTTGCAAGTCGATGAGCACGGTCTTCTCGGTGTCCGCGAGCAGGTGCATGCGCGTATCCACCGCGGTGGCGCCTTCAATGTCCAGGCGTCCGTCCAGAATGACTCTAGTGATTCCGCCTTCGATCTCTTCCGTCGAAATCGGCATTTTGTCAACCCCTACCCTATTCGATTCATTCGAAAAGGGGAAACGCAACCTAGAAAATCCCCAGCGATGCGCGCATTGATAGCTCAGAGTATGAATGATGATACTCCACCGGATATTACAGGATTGTAACAGCGCTCATTTCCGTCATTTCAGGGTCAGGATAATCTGCGTGTCCGCATAAAGCCCTTGCGGCGTCCCCGCCCCCTGCGAGGCGCCTTGCGTTCGCAGCTCAACCTTAAGAGTATGCCGCTTCTTGGCCTTGAATTCGGCGCTCACCGTATTCGAACTCTTGCGCACCGAGCCGCTCTCCGCCGTGACGCGAAATTCCTGCACACCGGGGGGTACGTATACGTCGTCAAAATCTTTTTTATTGCCCTCGTCGCTCCTGCGCAAATAAAGCTTGCCGTTCATTTCCACGGAAAAATCCAGGTTCGCCGGCATCTGGCCGGCCTCGATCTTCAATTTCGCGTTGGCCTTGGGATCGAGCGATTTGGGATTAAAGTCCACCGCGGGAGGCGCCGGTGCGACGGACTCCGCCTTTGGCGGCAGGGTCTTTTCCGCCACGGGTGGCTTCGTTTCTGTTTTGTTGGGAATGGCGGCGGCAGGCGCTGTGGAGACGGTCCTTGCGCTTGGCGGCGGCGCAAGTGGGGCCGGCTGTATTTCGCTCGCGGCCGCGGCGGCCGACGGCGCTTTGACCGCGGGTGCATCCCTGTGCCGCAAAATGTACCAGCTTCCGCTTGCGATCGCCGCGACCACTACTGCTGTTAAGACGAGAAGGCCGCCCGATTTGCTTTTGGATGCAGCAACGTGTTCGGGAGGCTGCGCTGCCGCTGCCCTTCCGATCTGCAGCGCCGAAGGCGTTTCAACTAACGTGGCATTCGGGTCGCTCCCCGCAACTGCCGCACGCGCAGCGGCGCTCGCGGCAGCCGCCGTGGTGCTTGTCGTCCGCAGCTCGCCGAGGTCGCGCGCCAACTCTTCGCCGGTCTGATATCGCTCGTCCGGATTTTTCGCCAGGCATTTGAGAATGATGCTTTCGAGCTTCGCGGGGACGGATGGATTCAGCTTGCGCGGCGGAACGGGATCGGTGTGCACCACTTTATAGGAAACCGCCGTAACGCTTTCGCCGGGAAACGCTTGCTCGCCCGTGGCCAACCAATACAACATCACGCCTAGCGAAAAAATATCCGCGCGGCCGTCAATTGGGGCACCGGTGAATTGCTCCGGGGGCATGAACGCGGGCGTGCCGAGAATCTGACCGGTGAGGGTGGTGTGTCCCGCCGCCAGCTTGGCCACGCCGAAATCGGTGATCTTCGGCCGCTCGATGCCGTGCGTCTCCTTGGAAGTGAGCAGAATATTGGCGGGCTTGATGTCACGGTGGATGACGCCGTGCTGGTGCGCGTAGCCCAGAGCCTCGGCGATTTTCTGGCCAATCTCGCAGATGCGGTCGATCGTCAGCCGCTCGCCTTTTTTTACCGTGTCGGCCAGCGTCTTTCCGCTGATGAATTCCATCACCAGGAAGGGCGAACCTTCGTGTTCGCCAACGTCGAACACGGGAACGATTCCCGGATGCGTGAGGGCTCCGGCGGCGCGCGCCTCGCGGAGGAAGCGCTCGCGAAATTCATTGCCTTGTTCGCCGGCGAGAACGAGCGAGATGATCGTCTTCAGCGCGACGACGCGGTCCATGGCCGGGTCCTTGGCGCGGTACACGGTTCCCATCGCGCCGTGGCCCAACTCTTCCAGGATCTCGTAGCGTCCTATTTTGCTTGGCGTGTCCATGGGTCGGATTTTCTAGTTTAACACGAGCTGTTCCGCCACCGCAGTGCATCCGTGCCCGAGTCTTATGGGCAGGGCATGTCGTCCCCTACGCCGCGCTACACCCGAAAGGGAGAGGCCCCATTGAGCGGCTCTGTCTTCGTTTGAGGAGCGCGTCGATCGCGCCGCTGGAATGGCGACCCTGCAGGCTGCTTCGATCAGAGCCGAAGCAATTTGACCAGCGTGCCGCCGAGGATGGCTTCTTTTTCGGGGTCGCTGAGGAACGGCGCATTCAGAACCAGATCCACGTTGGAATGCCAATTGAACGGCATATCGGTACCAAAGACAACTTGGCCGACCCCGGCTTCCGCCGTGAGGTGGCGCAAGCCTTCTTCGGAAAGGATGATCGTATCGACTAGAATCTGGTTCCTCAGGTACTCGCTTGGTTTTTTCTTGTTCGCGCAGTCGGCATTGGGGCGCACATCGCAAGCGACTTCGGTGCGGCCGAGATAGGACGGTAGGTAGCCGCCTCCGTGCGCGGCGCAGATTTTCAAGCCGGGAAAGCGGTCGAAGGCCCCGTTGAATATCATGCGCGTGAGGAAAATCGTGGTCTCGAGCGGATTCCCGATGATGTTGCCCAGATCGCCGCGTCCTTTGAGCGCGTCTTTTTGTAGGACGTTCTCCGCGCCCTGGGGATGCATGAAAACCATGACGCCAAGTTCCTGCGCTTTGGCCCAGAAGGGATCGTATTTGGGCAAGGAAAGGTCTTCGCCCTCGACGTGGCCGCCGATGGCGGCGCCGCGCGCGCCCAGCTTCTTCACGGCGTATTCGAGCTGCTCAGCAGCCAAGTCGGGAAACTGCAGCGCCGGCGAACAGAGCGCTACGTAACGATCCGGATGCGCGGTGCACCATTCCGCGAGCTTTTCGTCTTGAAGGCGGACGACCTTGGACGCGACGTCGCGATCCGCCCTGTAATACCAATAGCCGTTGATGCTCAGCACCTGCACGTCGATTCCCAGCTGATCGATGGCGTGTAGGCGCGCCGGCCCCATGACGTTCATACCCCCGACATTTGGGCCGGCGTTCGCCGCGAGGTGCGAAGCCTTGCCGAGGTCGGCCACTTCTGGAATCACGCAGTGGGCGTGCACGTCGACGACTTTTATACGCTTGCCGCCCACAAAAACTTCCCGGCGGCTCCCCTGGCCTCCCGTCGCGGCCCCGCCGCCCTGTAGGGCGGATTCAGCGAACGCGCGTCCCGTCAGAAGTGTTCCTGCCGTCGCGCCCGCGACGGTCTTCAAAAAATTCCTGCGATTTTGCATGGCTTGCTCCATTCCATATTCCCCGGCAGGCGAGCGATATTTGGTCCATCCGCCAATGGGGAGGGTTGAAAAAAAATTTCTCAACCTGCATCGCTGGCTGATCGATTTGCCGTAAGTAAACCTCTTGATGGGATGGAAGTCAAGAAGACGCAGCGAAGAACAAGGTGGGCCAATTTGTCCGTGAGACAGACGCTCTTGGCTGCACTCGGCCGCGCAACGATGTCTTATACTGTCATCATAATGAAATGAGACCGAGCGCTATTGAACAAGGAAGGAGAACCGATCCCCATGGCCGCGACACCGCGCTACCCTTACGAGACACGACTCAATATTTTGCACCAGCCATTGGAAGTGATCGATGAAAAGGCCCTTGCCGACGCATGCAAATTTGCCTGGTATAACCAGACTCTCTGCAAGGTGAATGACTCCGTGGTCCGCCTGGGAGTCATTCAGGGAGAGTATCACTGGCACAAGCACGACGAAGACGATGAATTTTTCTACGTGATCGAGGGCCAGTTGTCGATCGACCTGGAAGGCCGCACGGTCGAACTTTCGCCGCGGCAGGGATTTGTTGTTCCGAAGGGAGCGATGCATCGCACCCGAGCGCACCACCGAACTGTGATTCTGATGGTCGAAAACGCCGGGATTATCCCCACGGGCAGCTGACCGCTGTCCTTGCGTCAATTGTCGAGCCTAAAGTCACTGTGTTTTGGCAACCCCAGAAAGCTTATTGAAGCGTTGAATGCCGAGACACCTTTCCTGCCAACCGATGCATATCATTTTTCCTTTCGCCAGCCAACGTGCACCGCTTTGAAACAATACCGAAAGTACCAGGCGCGCAGTTCTTTTTGGCCATAGCCGTTGCCTCCCCTCAACTTAAAACTTGAAACATGACTTGCACTGGAAACCATCGGCTCACACTTCGAATTTTAAGAAACGTCTCGGAAATTGAAGAGTTGCGCGGGATTTGGACGGAATGGGAATCCAACCCAACCACAGATATCGACTACTATATTTCCATGGTGCGCTTGAAGCCCGAGATCCAATCCCCATACGTCATGGCCGTTTACCGGGATGGACAGGTTGACAGCATCCTGGTGGGACGCGTGGAGCGCGCTAGGGTCTGCTTCAAAGTGGGATACCTCAGGCTTTTCCAACCGGAAGTCCGCGAGCTCTGCTTCACGCACGGCGGATTCCTCGGCAATCAATCCGCGGAAAACAGTGAATTCGTCACTCGTGAAATCGTGAGATGCCTAGGCCGCGGAGAAGCCGACGTTGCGCGACTCGATCACATGGGAATCGATTCATCCCTCTTTGAGGCCGCAAAGGCCGTCCCTGGGATTTTAGGCCGCGATTTTTTCGCCGTCACAGAACCTCATGGTTGTCTCCGCCTGCCGGGCAGCCATGAGGAATTTGCGCGCAGCCTTTCCAGGAAGGAGCGGCATCATCTTAAGCGCCATGCAGAAAAGGTAAAGGCTGATTTTCCAGGGGAAATGCGGATCCAATGTTTTCGCCAGGAAAACGAGATCGAAGAACTCGTCCGTCACACGGAAGAAGTAGCGCGAAAAACTTATCAGCGCGGCCTCGGAGTGGGATTTCGCGACGATCCGGAAACTCGCCAATGGCTGCGAACCGCGGCCCGGAAAGGCTCGTTGCGCGTATGCATCCTGTATCTGAAGGATGCCCCCTGCGCCTTCATGATTGGATTGAAATACCAGCAGACGTTGCACGGCATCGACATGGGATACGATCCCCAATACGCGGAATATTCGCTGGGGTCATTACTTTTGATGCATTGGATCGAAGATGCGTTCGAGCCCAACGGATCGCAAAGCGTAACCGAGATTGATTTGGGGCCGGGTGACGGCAGGCATAAAACCGCCGTCAATAATCATGTGTCGCACGAAAGCACGGTGTATATTTTTGCTCCAACTCTCAAGGGCCTCAGGTTTAATTTAGAAAGAACAGTGACCCATCTGCTTGACCGGGCCGCTCGGAAGCTGTTGAGCGCAGCCTTTCTTGAAAAGATCAAGAAGCTTTGGCGTTCACGTGCGATGGGGAGCGGCCAAGTTGGCCACGGAGAAGCAATCCCAGTCGACGAATGAACAATCACAGCCGCACTGTTAGGGAAGTTGGAGTTGCCGTTTGCCGCGCCTTTGCAGGGTGCGTTAAAATCACCTGCCGCAACGCGCCGCCAGGGAGGGCGTTCCAATAAAACCGAACATCATTGCCATCGCCGCCATGACCATCGACGGCAAAATCGCACGTCACGCCAACCATTTAACCGATTGGACGAGTCCCGAGGATAAAACCTCGATGCGCTCGCTGCTCGATCGAAGCGACGCCATCGTCGTCGGGAATAGCACCTACAAAACTGCGGAAGGGCCGTTGTCGAAAAGAAATTGCATCGTCTTCACCCGCAGCGTGCAGGACACGGAAAGGCGTGGCGATCACCTGATCTATTTTAATGGAGCCGGAAGATCTTCCATCGAAGCGATTCTCGAGCCCTACCGCCTCGTCGCGGTCCTGGGAGGAATGCACATTTACAGTTATTTTCTCGAACGCGATTTAATCGACGACCTCTATCTGACGATCGAGCCCATCGTCTTCGGCGCAGGATTAGATCTCTTTCATAGCGAGGCCCTGGCGACTAAGAGGTTCGGTCTTGCCGCCTTTCGCGGATTGAACAACCACGGAAGCATGCTGCTGCACTATCGCAGGCCGCAAACGGACGTTTAGCACACGCCGCGGTGAACCGCGAGAACTTCATCGTCAACTTCTACAACGAAGTTCGGCGCAGCGATGCGTCGAGCGAACTCACCACACCAGCAACCGTGCCATTCAGAGAACTTGCCAACCGTCGCGGAATTAGCACCTTCCCGCGCTAGCGGCTCGCGGCAATTGGGGCCCGCGCAGCAAGGCCCGGGAATACTCCCTCCACCAGTTGGCCGTCTTTCACCACCGGAGTTCCATTCACAAGGACGAACTTTATGCCCTCGGAATAACGTAGAGGTTCTTCATAAGTCGCTTTGTCGATTACCGTCGCGGGATCGAACACGGTGATGTCAGCGTCGGCCCCTAGACGAATGCGTCCCTTATCGCGAAAGGCGGGCGCCCGTTTCTCGAGCCTCTGCGCCGGCATCAGGGTCATTTTTCGCAGCGCTGCCATCAGGTCCAAAACCTTCTCCTCCCGAACGTAATGGCCCAGCACCCGCGAAAACGTCCCTTGCCCTCGCGGGTGAATCTTTGGACCGTCATGCGGCATCCCGTCGCTGGCGATCATGACGATCGGACTTGCAATGGCCGCCCGCACGGCTGCGTCGGGAATCACGAATATCACGACTTCGCCGCCTTGTTGGCGGTACTTCGCGAACGTCTCCGGCGTCAGCCGCTCTCCCGTCGCCGCCCATTCGAGATCCTTATAGGTGATGCCCATTCTTTCCTGCCAACCTTCATCGAACAGCGCCGACTCCAAGCGTGTGCTTGCGGCAGCGTAGGGGTAACACTCGGTGGTGATGTCAAGCCCGTGCTGTTTCGCTCCGGCTACCATCTGAATGAGCTCGGGCGTGTACTTCAGCCCCATGCTGCTGATATGCACCACGTGCAATGGCGCACCGGTCGCGGCACCCGCTGCGATCACCTCTTCGAGCCCGACCAGGCCCGTCTCCGGCTCCTTCAGCCCCGAGTATCGAAGGTGAACGTGAACCGACGCGTTGTACTTGGCGGCCACGCGAAACATCTCTACAGCCTCCCACCGGGTGGCAGCGGGCGTATATGTGAGCCCCATGCCCACCCCAAGAGCGCCGCGCTGCAAACCCTTCTCTACGACCTGCTCCATCTCCGCAATCTGTTCCCCGGTGGCCTCACGGTGGGCGGCGTCTCCGGTTGGGAGGAAAGTGCCGGGGTCACCCATTACCTTCATTCGCACAGGGATGTGGCCAATGCTTACGCCAAAATTGATGAGCGACTTTCCTTGCCGCTCGCCGTACCACTTGTCTACATCGTCCGTCCCTCTCTCCAGCTCGAGGGAAGTGGTCACACCGTCGTGCGCTTGATACTGATAAGCGTCGGGCGTCGTCCCGTGTTCGTGCAGATCGATGAAGCCCGGGGCCACGACAAGCCCATGTGCATCGATCCGGGTCTTGCCGTTCAAAGGAGAGGACGAAATGGCTCGAATCTTGCCGGCCGTGATGCCTATGTTTCGAACACCGTCAAGGCCCGACTCGGGATCCATGACTCGCCCGTTTGTAATCACCACATCGTAAGATTCCTGGGAATGAGCCGAACGCGGGGCCATCGCCAACAGGAGCACGAGGAGGGCGGGAAGAAAAGCCTTTTTCAAGAATGCGAAGAAATTCATAAACACTCTCAAAGGCCCTAGTTTGCGTGCCGATGAGCTATTCTGCACGGAGTACTGCCTTTGTCAATGTTCCGATCCGTGGTTTGCAAAGCCTAAACTGAAACGGATTATTTCGCGGCATTCCGGCGCGCCGATGGCCCGCCTCGTCTGTGATATATTCAATTGTCTCCTAGTATTACGGATTATGGGCAAACTGCGCATCTCCATCGTGGAATTCCTGAATACCGCGCCACTGGTGTGGGGTTTTACGGACGGGCCGCTGGCGGGCAAGTACGATCTGTCTTTTGCCGTGCCTTCGCAGTGCGCGGAAGATTTGCGGGCTGGGCGCGCCGATGTGGGCATCATTCCGTCCATCGAATACCAGCGCATGGACGATGTCGTGGCCCTCCCGGGCATGGCGATCGCTTCCAAGCAGGAAGTCCGCAGCCTCCTGGTCGTCTCCAAGATGCCCATCGAGATGGCGAAGAGCTTCGCGCTGGACACGAATTCGCGCAGCTCGGTCGGCCTCACGCGCATTCTCAGCCGGCGCCACTGGAACATCGATCCGGAATTCATCGACATGCCGCCCGACCCCGACAAAATGCTGGCCCGCGCCGACGCGGCGCTCTTGATCGGCGACCCGGCGCTGCGCTTGCGCCTCAAAGTGGATGCCCTGCAAGCGAAAGTGCCGGGCGCGGACGGATGCTGTTGCTGCGGCGGCGAGGATGAACAGCCCGTCCAGGGCGTCGAAACGTTGTTTGTATATGATATCGCGCAGCAGTGGCGCGAAATGACCGGGCTTCCCTGCGTGCTGGCGATTTGGGTGGCGCGGCGCGGCGTGCTCACTCCGGAAATCGCCGCGGATTTTCAGGCCTCGCGCGAATATGGCCTGGCGCGCATCGGCGAAATCGCCGAGGGGGCCGCGTTGAAGCTCGATCTTCCGCCGCGCGAACTCGAGCGCTATCTGACCGAGAACATTAATTTTTCGCTCGATGAGGAGAATCTGGCGGGTCTGCGGCGGTATTATGAGGAGTGCGCGCGGGCTGGACTCATTCCGCGAGCGCGCGAATTGGAATTTGTCCAACGCGCCAGCGTCGCTCGGTAAGTATTGTGGCGCATGCTGTAGCTCGCCTCTTCAGAGGCGAGGTTTTTTTTCCCGAGCCGCAACGTATGCCGCTGTGCGCAACGAGAACCCCCGGCTCTGAAGAGGCGGGCTACAACACATCGGTTACAGCAAGGCCGGCGCTCGGGGTCAGGTTCGAAGCGGGGGGCAAGCGCATCACTCGTAAAGGATGGATTCGCGATGGGACTGACACAGCAAGAAGCGCTTGACCTATTCCGCTCCGACGACTTGGTGGGCATCGGCATGGCGGCGATGGAAGTGCGCCGCAAGAAGACCGACCCGCGGGTGGTCACATACCAGATCGACCGCAACATCAACTACACCAATTTCTGCACGGAATACTGCTCGTTCTGCGCGTTCTACCGCCCGCTGGGATCGAAG
>Ga0335078_10004317_pt1 | contig 21086 bp, 18 predicted proteins | sample Lox_Sample_32_FD_206711 | JGI IMG/M metagenome (GOLD analysis project Ga0335078, IMG submission 206711) | Soil microbial communities from Loxahatchee National Wildlife Refuge, Florida, United States - Lox_Sample_3.2 | ecosystem: Environmental > Terrestrial > Soil > Wetlands | place: USA...
ACGGCCAGCCGACTCCGGTCGGCTGGCCCTCGGGGCTGCTGAGCAGCAGCGGGATGAGCGCCCCGCGGGGCATGCCGATCGCGTCGGCGAACCGGAGAAGCTCGCGGATGTCGTAGAGCGACTTGCGCTCGCTGGCCTCGATCCGCCAGACCGTGGCCTGCGACCAGCCCAGCATGTCGGCGAACTGCAGCTGCGTCATCCCTGCCGCGGCACGGATTATCGCCACTGCTGCTCCCAGGTCGGCCCGCGCGAGGGCGTCGCGGAGCAGGGGCGAGTCCCACGTCCATGCCGGGGTCCAGTCTTCCCCGGCGTGCCCCGCGCCCGCGGGACCCGGCGGGTACTGGACGGCGCGGGCGCATGACGCGCAAAGGCTCCCGGGGTTGTAGCGGCTGAGCCGTGTCTTCCGGCAGCCAGGGCAGATACGAGCGGGGGCGGCGGCACCGCCGTTCGACCTCGCCATGACCTCGACCTCCGGGGGGATTCGCGGCGACCACTGCCACTATGCGCACGCGGCCGGTTACGCTGGAGTCCCGGGCGCCAGCCTGTCAACGTTTTGTCAACGCCGCGCGGTCAGGTGGTGTCGTGGCATGAGCTTCGCCAGCGAGCTGCACGGCCTGGTAGGCAGCAGCGGCCTCGGCGTGGCCGGGACCGCACGGCTGGTGCCCTGCGACAAGGGGTACATCTCGCGGCTGGCTAACGGACGCCAGCGGCCGTCCCGGCAGATCGCCTGGCGCCTTGACGAGATCTTCGGCTGCTCAGGTGCCCTGGCCGCCGCAGCCGGGTTCACGCGACCCGGGTTGCCGTCGCTCGATGCTGGTGCCCGCACCGCGCTGGCCGTCCAGGGGCTGCGGGACGCGCTGCTCGACTACGGGTACCTCGGCCAGGCGGCGGGCTCGGAGGCCGGCCACGCTTCCCCGGTCGCGGTCCTCGAGCGGAAGGTCGCCGGGTTGCTGGCCGCCTACCAGGGGTCCCGGTACACGTTAGTACTGGCAGAGCTGCCCGGGTTGCTGGGTGAGTGCCAGGTGGCGGCGGAAGCCCGCCGCGGGCCGGCCCGGCGCCGTGCCCTGGGGCTGGTCGCGCTCTGCCACCAGGCCGCTGCGATGATCTTGCCGAAGCTCGGTGACGCGACGCTCGCGTGGGTCGCCGCCGAACGGGGGCTGCAGGCCGCGCGAGAAGGCGGGGACCCTGTCATGATTGCTTCCCTGCTGAGGTCGGTGGCCTACGTTCACCAGTGCTGCGGCCGGTACGAGACGGCGCTGCACGTCACGGAGACTGCCGCCGGGTTCATGCGGGCGCGCCTTGACCTGACCTCGCCCGCCGGGCTGTCGATGTACGGGACCGCGTTCCTGGCCGGGGCGATGGCCGCCGCGCGCAGCGGCGACAAGGCAGCCGTGCGGGACCTGCTCGGCCAGGCCGCCGGGGCCGCCGAGAAGCTGGGCGGCGAGCGGAACTACCTGTGGACCGCGTTCGGCCCGTCGAACGTCCTCATCCACCAGGTCGCCACCGCCGTGGAGTTGGACAGAATGCAGGCCGCAGTCCGTCTAGCGTCGCGGGTACGCCTGGACAGGCTGGTTCCGGAGCGGCGGGCGCGGCACGCGTTCGACGTGGCACGGGCGTACACGGCGTGGGGCAGGCCGGATGAGGCCCTCGCCGTGCTCCTGGAGGCGGAGCGGCTGGTCCCCGAGCAGGTCCGCGGCCACACCGCCGGCCGCCAGGCGGCTGCCGCGCTGATCGAGGCGTCCGGGTCGCGGCCAGGGGCCGAGCTGGTGGCGTTCGCGCGCCGTGCCGGGGTGCCGGATGGGCCGGTAGCGTAGCGGCATGAGCGAGCAGGCACCTGGGAACTCGGCCCGGCCGCTGGTTGCCGCCGGGGTCCTGTTCTTTGACGAGCAGGGCCGCGTCATCCTGGTCGACCCGGTCTACAAGCCAGGATGGGAGATACCCGGCGGCTACGTCGAAGCCGGGGAGTCCCCGCTGGAGGCGTGCGTCCGCGAGGTGAAGGAGGAACTCGGGATCTCCCCGCCGGTCGGCGCGCCGCTGGTGGTGGACTGGGCGCCGCACCCGGCGCAGGGCGACAAGCTCCTGTTCGTGTTCGACGGCGGCGTCCTCGATGATGACCTGCGCAAGCAGATCAGGCTCGCGGACGGCGAGCTGGCGGACTGGCGGTTCTGCACCGCCGACCAAATCGATGGCATGCTCATCGAGCGCCTGGCCCGGCGCGTTCACCAGGCCATCGCCGCCCGTCACGCCCGCGAGGTCCGGTACCTCCAGCACGGCGCGATCCCCTGACAGCCGCCCTCGGGATGGAAGCTCCCAGGCCAGCGTCCCGCTATTCCGTCCTGGCATGAGCGTCCCGTGACGAACAGTCGTTGAGGGCGGGCTTCCCGGCCAGCACCCTGGCTGCGTGGCCTCCCCCCCGGCGCGGCACCAGGCAGCGCACGAGGCCACGGGCGACGGACCCGGATGCGGGGTCGCCGTGCTGGAGGTGACTGCCGATGCCGGACTACGCACCGGGCTTCCGTCCTGCGCAGGGAATGCTCCCCGGCCGTCGCGGAGGCCGACCGTGAGCGCGGCGGCCAGGCTGCGCGAGAGGCTGGAGCAGGCCACGGCGCTGGCCGCCGGGGTGAGCATTGCCGTTCCCGGCGACCTGGACTTCCTGGACCCGCAGCGGCTGCGCCGCTCCCTGGAGGCTCCCCTGGCCGGTGCCGCCGGGCGGGTCAGGGTCGCCGGCGCGCTGGATCGCCGCCTTGCCTTCATCGAGCGGCTGGACGGCCGCTGGGCAGCTGCGGACCTGTCCGGGGCGCCGCACGGGAGCCGGGCCTGGCCGCAGTGGGCCGACGGGCACCTGCGGCTGGATGACCCCGGCTCGTGGCTGTCGCTGGCGACGCTCGACGATCACGCCGTCTACCGGCTGAGCCGACCCGACGTGCAGCTGGCAGCCCTGTACCACCCGGAGAACTTCCCGCTGCCGCGCTTCCCCCTGGGCATCAGCGACGTGGCCCGCGCCGCCCGGTCCACGCTGCTGGGCACCGTCCGGCTGGGCGACATGCAGCTCGGCCTGACCCTCCCGGAGCTCGCCGGGCAGCTGTCGGACCAGGTCCCGGACATCCTGGGAGTCTCGGCGACGTTCGGCCAGCATGACCTGATGACGGGCCTGCTGGACATCGTGTACCGGCTTCCGCAGCCTCCGCTGGTGATCGCCGGCGGCAGCCTCACCGCGCGGAACGAGGCCATGCTGCTGGAGCGGTACCCGGGCCTGCTCGTCGCCCGGGGCGGCGGGGAGGCGACCATCGAGGCGCTGCTCGCCCACTGGCACGGCGACATCCCCCTGGAGCAGGTGCCAGGGCTGGGATACGCGGGCGCGGCCCGAGGCGGCGGCCTGGTCATCGCGCGGCGGACGGCCCGGCCTGTCAACCGGGACGCGACCAGCGACCTGCTGCCCGAGCTGGACCTGCTGCCGGCGACGTTCGCCCTTGGCGGCGTCGCCCAATTGGAGGGCAGCCGCGGGTGCACTAACTACTGCAGCTTCTGCCCGCGCGGCCACAAGGGGATGTGGGCCGGCGCCGGGCCGGAGCAGCTCACCTGGATGCTGGCGCGGATGCGCGAGGTCTTCGACCGGTTCCCGCAGGTCTCCCGCACCGTCTACATGGTCGATGAGGAGTTCATCGGCCGTGATGACGACGCGGGCGCCCGCGCGACCGCGATGGCCCGCGTCATCCACGATGCCGGGTTCCAGTGGGAGTCCAGCTGCCGGGTCGACCAGGTCACCCGCCCGGACCGCGACCTGTCCTGGCACGCGGGACGGGCCGGGATGTGGCGCGACCTCATGGCACACGGGCTGCGGCGGATGCTGTTCGGCGTCGAGTCCGGCGTGGACACGATCCTGGACCGGTTCAACAAGGAGACCACCGGAGACCAGAACGCCCTGGCGATCCGCACGCTGTCCGCGCTCGGGGTACCCACCCGGTTCACCTACATCACCTTTGACCAGCTGATGACGCTGGCCGAGCTGAAGGCGAGCTACGCCTGGCAGGGCCGGACCGACCTGCTGCTGCGCCCCCAGCCCGGGCTGGACGCGCGGCAGCTCGTCCGCGCGGTCCGCGACGACGACTTCGCCGCCCGCCAGGCAACTGGCCGACCGCTGCACGCGGCCATCTCCTACATGCTCGTGTCCATGGAGTGCCTGACCGGCGCCGCCTACACGCGGAAGGTCCAGGCCGCGGGCCTGGCCGGGGAGGTCCGGCCGTCGATGGGCCGGGTTGACGCGCGGTTCGCCGACTGGCGGATCGGGATCGCATCGGGGTGGGCACAGCGGTGGGTCGACCGGAACTTCGCCCTCGACTACACCCTCAAGTCGCTGGAGAAGGTCCTCGACGGCACGCCCAGGCACGCGGTCCGGGAGGCCCGCACAGTCCTCAAGGATGCGGCCTACACCGTCCTCGGCGAGATGATCACCGCGATCGAAGCCACCCCCGCGCAGTGGAACGCCGGGGCAGAATCCGGGCTGTCGGCCCGGATCGGCACCGCCCTCGATGACGACCTTGGCGTGCTCCAGGTCGCGATGGACGCCGCGCTGCGGGACGCGGTCCTGCACCTGCCCGCCGACCACGCCGGCACGCTCCACCGCGAGCACAGCAGGTGGCAGGCGGCAACCGGGTGGCGGCTGATCAACGCGGCGGACCCCTGTGGCACCTGAGCCACGCACGATCAGCGGGCCCGCGCATGCCGCAGTGACGCCGCGCCCCGGCTCCGTACAATCTGGAACGAGCCTGGCACGGCGCGTTAAGAAACCCGGGGGACTGCGGTCCCTGGCAAGGACCAGGAGGACACGATGAGCGAGGAAGTTCCGGGGCTGACGCCCGGCCGCCGCGTGCTGGCGGGCAGCCTTGGTGTGCACCCGGTCGGGATCGGCTGCTGGGCGATCGGCGGGCCGGATGACAACCTCGGGATGCCGATGGGCTGGTCCACCGCCAGCGACGGCGAGGCGCTGCGCGGGCTGGAGGCCGCCTGCGACCTCGGGGCGAACCTGTTCGACACCGCCGACGTGTACGGCCATGGTCACTCCGAGCGGTTGCTGGGCCACCTCGTTCGCAGCGCCGGCCGGGACGGCCTGGTGCTGTCGTCGAAGACGGGCTACTTCAAGGGCACCGCAGCGCACCCGTACCTGCCGTCGGCGATGCGCCGCCAGCTGGAGACGACCCTGGAGAACCTCGGGACTGACCACCTGGACATCTACGCCTTCCACAACTCCGAGTTCGGCCCCGGAGACCGGTACCTAGACGGCGCGATCGTCCAGATGCGCGCGTTCCAGAAGGAAGGGCTCATCAGGGCAGTCGGGATGCGCGGCCCGCACCGCTTCGCCCCCGACCGGCGCACCCTGGCCAAGGGACAGCGGGAGGACAAGCACGCCCGGTTCCGCCATCTGTTCGAGGCGATCCGCCCGGACTGCCTGGCCGTCCGGTTCAACGCCCTCACCCCCGTCCAAGACGGGCCGGACGGCATCTTCGCGTTCGCCGCCGCCCACGGGGCCAGCGTCCTGGTCAACAAGCCGCTCGCCCAGGGACTCCTCACGGGCAAGCACCACCCGGACTGCCCGCCCGAGTTCGGTCCCGGTGACCACCGGCTCCGCAAAGCGTGGTTCAGCCCGCCCGCGCTGGCGATCCTTCGCGACGGCCTGCAGCCGCTCCGCGACCGCTACGGCCCGGAGCACCTGGCACCCGTCATGATCGCCTACTGCCTGGCCCAGTCCCCGGACGCGGCCGTCCTCGCCGGGTTCACCACCGCCGCGCAGGTCACCCAGAACCTCACCCCGCCCGCCAGCCCGCTCACCAGTGAGGACATCACCTTCATCGGCGCCATCGGCGCGGCCATCCAGGAACGCCTCGACGCCGCCGGCGAGGTCTTCCTCGACGAGGCAGGCGCGACCGCATGACTAGCGCTGCCCGCGTCGCCGTGTCATCTCCGGGCAAGGCGCCTGCCACGGGATTGCGGCTACGGCTGCTGATGCTCAACGTGCAGCGTTCCTCGCCGGAACGGGCACGCCGCCAGGCGGAGTGGATCGGCGCCCAAGAAGGCGCCGACGTCGTGGTCATCACCGAGGTCAGCTCCGGCCCGGGAGGCGACGCGCTTGCCAGCGTCCTGGCCGGGCACGGCTACCACTCGATCGTCGCGCCCTCGTCCGGGACCCGGGACTACCGCACGATCCTGGCCTCCCGCGACGCCACGCTGGGGGCGGTCCCCAGCGGCGTCGGCGTCCTGCCGCACCGCGCCCCCGCCGCCACCGTGACCGCCTGCGGGCAGCAGGCCGGGCTGCTGGGCCTGTACGTCCCCTCCCGCGGGCCAAAGGACCGCCGCAACGAGGACAAGCGGGCCTTCCAGGCTGCCGTCACCCAGGCGCTCCCCGGGTTCCTGGCCCGCTTCGACGGGCCGGTCATCGTGGCCGGGGACCTCAACGTGGTCGAGCCGGGACACCAGCCTCGCTACCCGGTCTTCGGCGGCTGGGAGTATGACTTCTACCGGGCCTTCGCCGCCGCGGGCATGACCGACGCCTACCGGGCCTGTCACCCGGACGACGCCGGGCACAGCTGGTACGGACGAGGAGGCAACGGCTACCGCTTCGACCACGCGTTCATCACCAGCGCGCACGCCCGGCTCGTCCGGCACTGCGGTTACCTGCACGAGCCCAGGCGGCAGGGCCTGACCGACCACGCGGCCATGACCCTGACCCTGGGACCTGAAGAAGACAAGGAAGGAACGCCGCCGTGAGCGGCCGGCTCATCGCGCTGGAGGGGCCGGACGGGGTCGGCAAGACCGCCCTCGCCGAGCGGCTCGCCCAGGTCACCTACGAAGACGTCATTGCCGGCCTGGACAGCGGCGTGACTGCCGTGCCAGGTGGCGCCCAGCTGGTGTTCACCTCCAAGCGGCAGGTCTCGCGAACCTCCGGGTACGCGGCAGAGCTGATGGAGCACCTGGCCATCATGCTGTGGCATTCGGGCGACGCCCCGGACCTGCCCGACGCGTTCTGGACCGGGCTGCAAGCAGCATGGTTCACCGCGCACTCGACTGCCGTGGTGCAGCCCTTGCTGGATGCCGGATATGACGTCCTCGTCGACGGGTGGGTCTATAAGTTCTGCTCCAAGCTGCTCCTGCAGGGCTGGTCTCAGCCGGAGCTCGACGTCATCTTCGCCCGGGTCCGCAGGCCCGACACGGTCATCCTGCTCACCGCCAGCCCCGCCGCCTTGTACGCCCGGCGGCGGGACTTCCGTCCCGCCGAGCTCGGCATGCACGCCGGATACGACGAACTGAACGAGGAGTCCTTCGTGCATTACCAGGAAGCGGGCCTGCAGCGCCTGCACGTCATGGCCGACGCCGGCGGGTGGCCCGTCGTCCGCCTCGACCCCGGCGAGCCGCCTGCCGCGTCAGCCGCCCGGATCGCCCCGGTCCTTGCCTCGGTGCGCGCCAGGGCCGCCGGGTCGGCCGCCAGCCCGCGGGTCGCGCCATGACCGCCCTCGCCGCCCACGGCGGCCCCAGGGCCGTGGACATCCCCGGCCCGCACTACCAGTGGCCGCCCGTCGACGGGAGTCTGGAGGAAGCGGTCCGCGCGCAGCTTCACCGGTCGCTGTCGGACCAGACCGCCGACGGGATCATCGGCGAGTTCGAGGCCGCGTTCGCCGCCTTCACCGGAGCGCCGCACGCGGTCTCCTTCGCCTCCGGCACGGCGGCGATCCACGCAATGGGCCGCATCGCGGGCCTGCGGCCAGGCGACGCGGTCATCGCGCCCGCCTACACGTTCCTGGCGACCGCCAGCCCGTTCGCGCACGACGGGATCGAGGTCAGGTTCGCCGACGCCGACGGGTACGGCAACCTCACCGCCGGCAGCATCTCCGCCGCGTGGGCCTCGAATGTCCGGGCCGTCATCGTCACCCACCTGTGGGGCAACCCCTGCGCCATGGACGAGATCGCCGCCTTCTGCCAGGCCCGGGACCTGCTGCTGCTGGAAGACTGCTCGCACGCCCACTTCGCGTCCTGGCGGGGTACCCGCGTCGGCCGGCTCGGAGACATGGCGGTGTTCTCGACCAACCAGAAGGCCATCACCACCGGCGAGGGCGGCGTCCTGGTCACCCGCCACGACCGGTACCGCGAGCTGGCCATCCTGCACGGGCACTACAACAAGCGCGCCAGGGCCGAGATCAGCCCCGGCTCCCCGTGGTACCCCTACGCCTATACCGGCATGGGCCTCAAGCACCGCATCACCACCCTCGGCGCCGCCATCGGCGTCCACCAGCTCGCCCGCGCCGCGGGGATCGAGGCACGCCGCCGCGCCGTCCTGGACCGCTTCGCCAAGGCCCTGGCGGGGAACCCGGTCATCACCCCGCTCGTCGTCCCGGCAGAGCTAGGGCAGCACGGGCTGTACGTCACCAGCCTGGCGTTCCGCCCGGAGAACGCGACCGTGACCGTCGGCGAGTTCGCCGAGCTGTGCGCCGCCGAAGGCGCGACCGAGGTCGACGTCCCCGGCTCCACCCGGGACATCAGCCGCGAGCCGCTGTTCGCCCGCCGCGACCCGTTCGACGGCTGGGACCACCCGACGGCCCCCGGGGCGGCGCCGATGCCGGGAACGGCCAGCTTCCAGGCACGCTTCCTCAAGCTCCCCGCCTGGGGATACGAGGGAGACGAGCCGGCCGTCGAGGCGTACCTGGCGGCGCTCGCCAAGGTCAGCGAGGCGGTAGCCCAATGACCGCTACCGAATCCGTGTTGGCACGGTACCCGGTCCGGCACTACGCCGACGGCGACTTCACCACAGCGGAGATCCTTACCGCAACAGCCGGAACCCGCATGGCGGAACCTGCCCCCGCACTCTTCCCCGGTCTGGCCCAGGCGGCGCTGGACGCCCGGCTGTGGCAGCTCGAGAGCGCGACCGCCCCGGAGGCCGGAGCCGGGCATGCGCCCGGTACCCGGATTCCTGCCGGCCCGGATGAGGCTGACGTCGCGCTGCTGCGCGCCTTCGAGACCGCCCCGCTGTGGACGGTGCCCGTCGGCCAGTCTGTCGTCGGGCTCAGCCCCGCGACAGCGTGCGCCTGGCTCCACCTTGCCGCCCGCTGGGCCGCTTTCGCCGGGCAAACTGCCGACCTGCGGTTCCTCAACACCGCCTGCAAGCTCCTGGGCGCGACATGGGCCGTGCACCGCGAGACCGCCCAGGCGCCAGCCGGCCTGCCGGCCGCAGCGCAAGCCGTCGAGGCGGCCTCCGCCGGCATCGCTCAGCTGCTGGCCGACCGGGTCATCCCCGCGGGCGCCCCCGGTCAGCACCACCGGATCGAGCGGGCTGGCGTCCTCGCTGGTGCCGGTGAGCCGACTCCGGCCATCGTGCTTCTCGCAGCAGCAGGATCGGGGACCGCGCGGCGGCTTGCGGCAGAGGCCGCAACGGCGGGGGTGCCGGTAAGCCGACTGTGCTGGTACGAGGCCCGTGAGGCTGGCCCGCCGGCCGGGTCGGCCTACGCGCAGGCGTGGTACCCGCCGGAGGCCGGGACCCCAGCCCGTGACTGGCAGATCCCGCCGGGCACGCCCCAGGTCACGGCGCGGAACTGGGACGAGGCAGCGGCCGCCCTTCGGGGAGCAGACCTCGTGATCCTGGCTGGGATGCCGGTCGTCCCGGCGGCGGTGCTGGCGACCGCCCGCCTGGGCGTCATCAACGCCCACAACGGGGCGCTGCCCGCCTACCGGGGGATGGACGCCGTCGGCTGGGCGCTCCTCAACGGCGACCCCGTGACCTGCACCGTGCACATCGCCCGGCCCGCCGTGGACGCGGGGGAGGTCATCGCGGACCTCGTCGTCCCGCCCGCCCCGGCCGGCACGCTGCGCTCCAGGGTGAAGGACGCCCAGGTCACGCTTCTGCTCGACGCCGCCGCGTTCACCGCCCGGCATGGCCGCCTCCCCGCTGCCGCCCCTCAGCGGGCCGGGGCGGGGCGCCACTACTACCGAATGCACCCGCACCTCAAGCGGCTGCTGGACGCCTCGCCCTACGCCAGCGCCGGGAACGACAGCGAAGGAGCCCGCGCCTCATGACCACCGCGCCGCCCGACCTGGCCGGGCTAAGGAACATCGACTGGGACGACACGGGATCGATTCTGGCCAGGTGCACCCCCGCCTTCGACGCTATCACCCCGGCGGTGCTGGACGACCTGCTGGAAACCCTTCTCGCGGACCCGCGCCTGCAGGGGATGTGCGAGCGCTACGACTTCCTCGACAAGCTCGTCCTGCACGACATGCCGGACGCCGGCGTCCGGATCCGGCTGCACCTGTACCGGGACGGCTACTACGACCGGCCGCACAACCATCGCTGGTCATTCGCCAGCCGGATTATCTGCGGCCACTACGGCCACCGGATCTTCGGGGCCGACGACGCCTTCACCGAGGACACCGACCCCGCCACGCTCCGGCCCCTCTGCGAGCGCACCGAGACCCCCGGCTCCACCTACGCCCTGCACCACGCCAGCGTCCACACGGTACAGGCCAGCGGCGGCACGATCTCGCTGCTGATCCGGGGACCAGCGGCCAAGGACTGCTTCCTCATCCTCGACCGTGCCGCTGGAGGCTCGTTCTGGGCCTACGGCGCGGCCAGCGAGACCCCGCAGCAGCGCGCCGCCAAGACGATGACGCCCGCCATCTTGCACGACGCGATCGCCCGAGCCCGCATTCTGGCCGGCTTGGACACCACGACGAGGGAGGTGCCCGCATGACGGGCGAGGACATGCAGGGAATGCTTTTCGGCACGGTCGAGGCCCCCGGCACGCCGGCCGACGACGACCCTGGGCAGCAGGTCCTCCGCGTCTGCGCTCTCAATGTCAACAGCGCCGGGACCGACCGTGCCCAGCCGTTGCTGGAGTGGCTTACCGGGACGCGGTGCAACGTCCTGGTGCTCACCGAGCTGCGCCCCGGCGACGGCGGACGGCTCATCCTCGCCGGGCTGGAAGCCGACGGCTTCCATGTTGCCCGTACGGCGGGGTGGCAGGACAGCCAGTACATTGCGGTTGTGGCCAGCCGCGGCTTCGAGACTGCCCCGGTCACCCCGGCCCCGTTCGACCCCCGCGTGGCCGCTGTTGACCTTGCCGCGGCAGGGCGGCAGCCTGTCCGGGTAGTCGGGGTCTATGCGCCGACGAACGGCATGACCGCCGAGAGCAGCCTGCGGAGGCGCGGCTTCCAGGACCAGTTCCTGGACTACCTAGCCGCCATCACCCGGCCGGCGATGTGCGTCGCCGGCGACCTCAACGTCGTCGAACCTGGGCACCGGCCCCCCTTGGAAGGCTTCGAGGACCACGACTACGCCTTCTACGCCCGGCTCACCCAGTCCGGACTCGAGGACGCCTACCGGCACCTCAACCCGGACGGCACGGACCACAGCTGGGCAAGCGACCGCTTTGGCGGCCAGCGGCTCGACCACGCCCTGATCAGCCCCGCCGCCGGGACGATCCGCGAGTGCCGTTACGACCATGCTCCCCGTACCCGCAGGCTCACCGACCATGCCGCGCTCCTCACCACGGTCGGCCCCGATGCCGGCAAGTAGCACGACGCCCGCCTCGGCGGTGAGCTGCTTCAGCTACCTGGCCAGCGTCCAGACCCTCCGCATCAGCCAGTTCCCCGACCTCAACTACGGCACCGACGTCCTGGCCAGCGAGCAGTTCCTCGCCGGAGACGGCCCCATCACCGCCGGCGCGCTGACCGCCCTCGGCCACGACGCGATCCTGGGCAGCAACCACGTCGCCGACGACGACCCGGGCCGCGACGTCCAGCGCTGGCTCCGCGACTGGGGCATCGCCCCGGCAGCAGGCCCCCGGCCGCCGGGCAGGACGCGGGTCAACATCGTCGCCTGCGACACCGCCGGGAACCGCACCTGGTTCTCTGGGCTTCGCAACATCGACGCCGAACTGCAGGAAGTCGACGTCCCGCTGCTGGCGGCCTCGCCGGCCGTGTACATCGACTGCTACGAGGTGCTGGGCACCGCACCCCGGAACCTGCTGGCCGCCTCGCTCGCCTCTGGCGCTGACGTCACCCTCAACCTCGGCGGGTCACCGCCCCCGGCGTGGCTCGCCGCGGAAACACGGCAGCGCAGGGCCGCCGTCATCCAGACCAACGTCAGCGAGGCCGCCGCAGACGGCACCGCGCGGGTCCTCGACGCACTCGCCGCCCTGGACGCCGCAGACCTCACGATCGTGACGCTCGGACGGCTCGGCGCGATCGCCCGGTCCCGCCGGGGAACCACCACCTCGGCCGCCGCTCTCAACGTCCGGGTCCGGCAAGTCCAGGGCGCGGGATCGGTGTTCTCCGCCGCCCTAATCCACGCCCGGGGAACCGGGGCCGACCTCGGCTCCTGCCTGCGCTACGCCTGCGCGGCGGGAAGCCTCTGGTGCGGCGCCACGGCGGCGGACGGCTTCCCGAGCGGGAACGACATCGAACAGGAGCTGGCCGGCGACCCCGCTGGCACCGGAATGTGATGGGAAAGCTACCTAGGCGCGGGGGCGGCGAGCATCGCGCGGATCTTCGACACGAAGCGCTCCATGTTCGGGTCGAAGCAACTGGCCGCCCAGTCAGTCTCGTCTGCCAGGCTGTACCAGCGGACCTCGCTGAACTCGCCAGGATCAGGACGGACCTCGGCGGCAATGTCGCCCTCCAGTGCCCACCAGAGCGTGACGTCGGTGTGGCTGTGCTCGCCGCGGGTCTGCGTGACGCTCAGGAAGAGCGGCTGCCCGTTGCCGAGCCTCCCGTGGAACTTCGGGGTGATCTGAAGTTCCTCGAACGCCTCCCGCTCAACGCTCCAGCGGGGGTCCTCCCCGGGGTCCACGTGCCCGCCGGGCAAGAGCCACGCCCGCGCCTTGACGTGATCAACAAGCATCACGGAGTTCGCGTCGTCATCGACAAGGGCGAAGTACACGCACAGGTGCATCGGCGGGGTCGCCGGCTTGGCAACCCGGAACAAGGGTGCCCCGGAATCGATCCAGCTGAGGATCGCCGCCTGGTCAGCGGCCTCCTTCCCGTCAGCCGGGCTGACGGCGGTCACTCGCTCACGGACCACCGCCCGCGGATCGTCTAGATGCACGGGGCAGACCTCCTGATGGATCGGGTGCCGGGAGCCTGCGGGGCGCCATCGACACGCTGCCCGCGATCCGGCGCTAGGGCACGTACGCTACCGCGTTACCGAGGCCGCCGCAGGGAAAAGCCGTATGCCCCGCCGGTCCCTCCACGATCCGGGTTATGAACCGCCGCAGACCGCCTTGCACGCTATCTCAGCCAGCTTGCGCCCTAATGCCGCGCTGGTGCTCAGCGTTTGTCCGCGCTCCTGAGCTACCCCGTTTCGCATCCCAGCACCACCGGCCACTGATAACGATCTGTTATGACATCGCGTCAGGCGACGCCTCAGATTGTCATGGCCGCGCGGTTGCCCGCTGAGCCCTGTGCGGCCAAGATTCGGCACGACCAACATTCAGCTCATCGCCAAGGCCATCGGCCTCATCATGAAGAGGAGAACTGTGACCGGGACCACCGCAGTCGACAATCGTGAGGCGCAACGGTTGCGCGAGGCGATGACCGACAAGCTCGTGAAAAACGGCTGGATCACGTCGGCAGCGATCGAGACCGCGTTCCGCACGGTTCCCCGGCATGCGTTCGCACCGGCGGGCAGTTCGCTGGAGGCCGCGTACGCCGACGACGTGATGCGAACGAAGTTCGATGCCAGCGGTACGTGCATCTCATCGGTGTCCGCGCCGTGGCTGCAGGCCCATATGATCCGTCAGGCCGGCGTGCAGCCGGGGATGCGGGTCCTTGAGGTTGGGTCAGGGGGCTACAACGCGGCCATCTTGGCCGAGGTAACAGGCCCTGGCGGGCGCGTGGTCTCGATCGACATCGATCCCGACGTCACGGCCCGCGCGGTTGAGGGATTGCATGCCGCGGGCTACTCAGAAAGAGTAGAGGTGGTCAGCGGGGACGGCTGGTGCCCTGTCGACGGCCCCGGCTCGTTCGACGCGGTCATCGTGACGGCGGGCGCGTGGGACGTGGCGCCGGCATGGCGCTCGCAGGTCGCCGCAGGTGGGACGATCGTGGTGCCTCTTCGCCTGCATGGCGGCTGGACCCGGTCCATCGCTTTCCGGGTCACCGGGAATCATCTTTCCGGCATTTCCTCCCAAGTCTGCGGATTCGTTCCTCTTCAGGGGGCTGGCTCGCTCGTGGAGCAGTCGGTTGCCTTCGAGTTTCCCGGCGGCGGGCACGTCTTGGTCCGCTGCGAACACGCCGGGGTCGACCTCAGCGCGCTGCCCCCAGACTTGTTCTCCCAGGGCCCGTCTTACCACTGGTCCCGGGTCGTCCTCCCGCCGATGACCTCCCACGCTGACCTCTACCTTTGGCTCGCCGGATTCGAGCGGAACTTCTGCCACGTCACCCCGCACGACGATGCGGCCCTCCCTGGCGACCCCGACCGCCCAGGCAAGAACAGGTACCCGTCCGCGGTCACCCGAGATCGTTCCCTCTCCTACCTGACCGCCCGCATGACGCCGGATGAGAACTGGGAGTTCGGCGCGTGCGCGTACGGCCCCAACCCCGAAAAGGCAGCCGACGCCCTTCTATCCTCCGTGGTGGACTGGAACCGCCACGGCCGCGACCTCGCCCAAGACGCCTTCGACTACTGGCCAGAAGGCGCCACTCCCGAAGCGTCCTCGCCCGGCCCGGTCTCCCTGCTGCCCAAGCGATTCGGAGTGGTCTCCATCCGCTGGCCTGCCGCCACATGATCCCTCCCGCCATATCGGAGGACTCCAGGATCCTGGCCGCCCGGCTGCTGGCTATCGCCGCCCCGCAGTCAGGCTCCGGCTTCAAATGGCCGCCAGAAACCGTACCTTTGTTCAGGCCCGTAGCTGAGAATCAAGGACAGGTCATACCGGACGGGCGAGCGGTTCCGCGCTGCCACCCTGATGATCAGGAGGCGTGCATGGGCGATCCGCCCGTTGAGTACGTATGGCATGACGGTCCGGTCTCAGCGGGCCTGCCGGTCACCCAGGTTTACGGGTGGCTGCTGTGCCCGGTGACCGGCCGGGTTCTGATCCAGGAACAGGACGACGGCACCTTTTCCCTCCCAGGCGGAACCCCGGAACCCTACGACGCCGACCGCGACGCCACGCTCACCCGCGAGGCGTTCGAAGAGAACCAGGTCCGCATCGCCGCGACAACCGCCTACCTCGGCTACCAGGAAGTCCGCCAGCCCGGACGGCTGGTCATCGCTCAGCTCAGGATGGCCGGCATCATCACCGAGTTCGCCGCCCGCGCACCCGATCCCGACAACGGCCGACTCAACCGGCGGTACATGACCTCGCTCGCCGCCGCCCCCGCCGTGCTCGGCTGGGGCCAGCCCGCCGAGGCCCAGGCCCGCGCCGCCGCCGAAGCCGGACGACGATGGGGACTGCCCGTCGACCACCCGGCCGCCACCGGATATGAGGACTGAGCCCGTGCCCGCACAGCGCTACGCCAGCATCATCGACGTCCACGTCATCCTGCGCCGCGGCGGCAAGGTCCTGCTGCTGCGCCGGGCCGGGGACACCTACGCCTCCGGCCAGCTGTGCCTGCCGTCGGGCCACATGGAGCAGGACGAGAGCATCGTGCAAGCATGCCTCCGCGAGACATTCGAGGAGACCGGGATCACCCTCGACCCCGCTGCGCTCCGCCATGTCCTGTCGATCCACCAGCGTAACCCCGGCACCGGCCACGCCCGGATCGGGTTCGCCTTCGAACCCCGCGAGTGGGACGGGGAACCCGTCAACGCCGAGCCGCGCAAGCACTCCGCGCTCGTCTGGGCAGATCCCGCCCGCCTGCCGCCCGATGTCGTCGGCTACGCCGCCGCCGTGATCACCGCCGTCGAGCGCGGCCTCACGTTCACCTTGAACGGCTGGTGACCGTGGCCGACTCCCCTGCGGGAGACCTGGCGGGCCTGTGGCCGCTGTTCGGCCTGCTGATCGAGACGCCCCGCCTGCGGCTGCGGCTCCCGCGCGAGGATGAGCTTCCTGCCCTCGCGCGGGCCGCACGCGACATCGCCGGCCCGGACGGCCCCCGGCTGCAGATGCCCTGGATGTACGGCGGCTCCCCGGACATGGAGCGCCAGCTCCTGCAGCGCCACTGGCGCTCGCTGGCCCACTGGAAGCCCGCCAGCTGGCACCTGCCGCTCGCCGTGTTCCTGGCCGCCAAGGCGGTCGGCATGCAGGACCTGTGGGCAGAAGAGTTCGCACAGCGGCGCTCGGTCGGCACCGGCTCGTGGATCACCCGGGCCAGGCAAGGCCGCGGGTACGGCACCGAGGCACGCGCCGCGGTCCTGGAGCTGGCATTCGGCCACCTCGGCGCGGTCGAGGCGCTGACCGAGTACACCGAGGGCAACCACGCGTCCGAACGGGTCTCCCGCAAGCTCGGCTACCTCCCCAACGGCCAGCGCGCCGCCCACCGCGACGATGCCGGCCCGCGTTACCGAATACCAGCTCCGCCTCGACCGCCCCGCCTGGGAAGGCCACGCCCGGCACGACCGCACCGCAGTCACCGGCCTCGGCCCGTGCCTACCCCTGTTCGGCCTGCCCGGCCCCGGGGACCGGGCATGAGGCGCGCGTCGGCCGCCGGCCCGGCCACGACAGCACCCCGACCGTGTACACACGCTGAGGAGAGCGCGTGATCATCGAGCCGACATCAAGTGTGTTCATTCTCCGCCACGACCGCGAGCGCGGCTGGGTGACCGCCCTGGTATGGCATCCCCGCCTTGAATGCTGGCTCCCGGCCGGCGGTCACGTGGAGACGGACGAGACCGCCGCGCAGTGCGGCATTCGCGAGGCCCTGGAGGAGACCGGCCTGGACGTCACCCTGGTTCCCGGACCCGCCGCCTCGGTCCCGGCCGGGTTCCCCCACCGCCTGCTGCCCGCGCCCTGGCTGGTCGCCGAAGGGCGCGCCGCGCCGGACCGGCACACCGGCGAGCCGCACGTTCACGAAGACCACGTCTACGTCGCCACCACTACCGGCCCCCGCCCCGTCAGGGAACCGGAACACCAGGTCCGCTGGTTCACCAAGGCTGGTATCGCCTCGGTGCCGGGCATCTCCGAGGACTCCCGGATCCTGGCCGCGGAACTGCTCGCGCTCGCCGCCCCGCAACCCGGCCCCCAGTTCTGCTGGCCGCGGCAAGGCCACGCCACGGCGGCCGGGCACCGGGCTGACGTGACCGCCAGCACGGGCGTCCGGCACGCCGGCCGCGATTCCGCGCGTTCCCCGCAGCTGATCGTGATCCGGGGCAACTCCGCATCCGGCAAGTCCGCGGCAGCCGCGGCGATACGCGCCAGGTACGGCCGGCGCAACCTGGCGATCGTCGGTCAGGACAACCTGCGAAGAGTCATCCTGCGCGAGCGCGACGTTCCCGGCGGCGCGAACATCGACCTCATCGACCAGACCGCCCGCTTCGCCCTCTCCTGCGGCTACCACACGATCGTGGAGGGCATCTTCAACGCCGACCACTACGGCGCGATGCTCACCGCCCTGATCGGCGACCACCCCGGCAGCGCTTTCGCCTACTTCCTCGATGTCCCTTTCTCCGAGACCCTCCGCAGGCACACCATGAAGGAGGGGGTCCTCAACTACGGCGAGGCCGAGATGCGCCAGTGGTACCGCGGACTGGACCTGCTGCCCGGCGGAATCGAGCAGGTCATCCCGGCGGAATCATCGCTAGAGGACACCGTGAGCAAGGTAATGGCCGACGCCGGGCTCAGCCCGTCGGCAACGAAGCCGGGGGCGTTACCCGGTCGGCTACCCGCTGCGTGTCCGCAGACGGCGGCTCGTTATGCGAGGTGCAGAACCACGCGAACGGCCGTTCCCGGCGAAGTATCCGCGCTGGCTGCTGTCCCCGGCCTTCGACAGGGTGACCTCGTAGCGCGGCTCGAACGCCTCCTCAAGCACTTCAAAGGCTTGAATCTTGTAGTGAAAGAGACTCTTGATGCCGGGCCGAGACCGGCCGCCGGTTCGGTCCCAAACGTAGAAATACTCCTGGGCGACACCTTTCTCCGTCCGCTTGAAAGCGAGTGAGTAGGGCTCCACGATGCGAGTGTGACCTTCGTACGTGAGCCTGACCAGCTTGCGACCCGCCCCGGCCTCCAGGATCGGGTTCCGGAGTCGTGACGGATAGAAGGCGAGTTGGCCGCGGCCGCCGACGGCGTAGGGAGCGAACAGCTCGGTGATGCCGCTGAGCAAAGCCTCGACGGCGGCGTCGAAGCTCATCCGGCTCGCCGCCGGTACGAGGACCTTGTGCCACCAGCCGCGGTAGATGTCGAGCGGCAGGTCAAGCAGGAGCGAGCGAGCGGCACCAGGGCTGGTGCCGAAGATGGTCTTGCGGAGGAAGACGCTCATCAACTCGGTGCGGTTGAGCGCGATGTCCTTGGCGATGAAGAGGCCATACACAAGGTCGAACAGGTCGTAGCAGTAGCGTCGTTGGAGCAGGCACTTGAGCTTGTCGGCCAGGGCCTCCTCGATCTTCACGCACCGGATGGTGGCGGCGCAGGCGTCGGCGTCGGAGTACGGGTGGATGAGCTGGCGCTCTTGCACGGGCAGGTACAACCGGTCGTACTCGGTCATGTCGACCCGGATGCTGATCGTCACATGATCCTGGCCGCCGATCATGTCCTTGAAGTACAGCTGGTACTTGTAGACATGTCGTGCGCGGTCGATCTGCTGCTCGCCGCTCAGCCGATTACGCCCGATGTCGAATCGGACTCCCGTGGCGTCGCTGGCGAACTCACATACCCGGTTCAGTTCAGCGAGCACGCCATCACCGTCGATCCTGTCCGGCGTGGAAAAGTCGAGGTCGTCCGAGAACCGCGTCCCTGGCAGGTAGCCCTTGCGCAGCGCGTTCCCGCCCTTCAAGGTCGCCCGGTCGGCCAGGCTGGACTCGCGGAAGATCCCGCTGATAATCCACCCGAACACGTAGTCGCGTTGGACGTTCGCTTCGGAAAGATCGAAGGTCTTGGCCTGTACTAGCAGCTCGTCTCGGCTGATCACGCCGAGGCTCCGCTGCAAGCGGAGTGGCTATTCATACATACATGTCTGTTCTGTGCTCGTTCGCGGGACGGTCCCATCGCCGATTCAACAAGGCTGCTGAGACGCACGTTCGCTTTCATACCGCCAGATCGCATGGTCGAGTTCGTGCCCTGGGACGCCGGAGTGCGCGGCAACCGCCCGCAACACCCCTACGGCATACGCGTTGCTGAAAGCACGACCGGCTGCATCCTTGAGGAAGCGGTGGATCATCCGGTCCGGCTTGATACCGGGAACGCCGAGCAGCATCAGGAAGTAGTTGGATGTCGCGTATCCGATCCCAGAGACGGAGCGGAGCGTGGACTTGACATTTGCTGCGGTGCTTACGTCAATGTTCCGGGCGACGTTGACGCCTTCCTTGCGCAGCTTGTCGGCAGCCTCCCTGACAGCAGCCGCCTTGGTCGGCCCGCATGGTGCGTCCTCGCGTCGGCCGGGGGATACCTGAGAGTTGCCGAAGCTGGCCGCCCAGGCAGGTACGCCCACAGCGTTGATCTCGGCAATAAGAGCGTCCAACGAGAAGGTGACCCGTCCTCGTCGCTTCTGCCAGTCGCCCACGTTGCGGTAAATGCCTCGACCGTGTTTGGTCCGGTAGACGGCTCGGGCGGAAAACACAGCATCGATCAGGGCGGACTCGATGTCGTCCGGCCACCCGCCGGGCCACTTAGTCCACTGTCCGGGGTCGCTGCCGATGGTCGCTTCGACGTGCTCACGGACCTTTGCGACGTCCTCGGCGATCTTGCTCATTCTCTATACCTCGCTGGCAGCAGCGGAGGCTTGCACCTTGCGCACGACCACGGGCAGCAGGGCGAGCGAGATTACGCGCTGATTGTCGTCCGGGGACGTGAAGCGGTAGTCCCGACGCTCGTACGGTTCTGCGGATACCGGCGCTTCCTTGCATGCTGCATGTGCAGCGAGGCGGGCTCCCGCGCTGTCTGTGACTGCCGTGGCGTTCTTGTTCGTGATGAACAGGATGATCGCCGCTTTGGTGTCCCGCCATGTCGTGTAGCTGAGCAGCTGGCCGATCGCCTTATCGAACTTCTTCGGTCCGCCCCAGAACTTGCACTCGGCAATGAAAACGTTCCTGTTCTGGTGGCGGACGAGAATGTCGGTCTTGCCGTTGCCGTTCTCGACCTCGCCGCCGATGAACAGTTCGCTGCCGTCTGGCGCCTCGTAGTTCGTGCTCAGGTTGAACATGAGCCAGTCGCGGATGGTCTCCTCATCATGGATGAGCGGCCCCGCACTCCGCGGCCGACGCTCCAGCGCATGCCCGAACTTGGTGATCGTCTGGATCATGCGCTCGTAGACGGCCTGGTCCAGCTTCCATTCGCGCTGCCCGGAGGCTCCTGGGACTGGAGCCGCCTTGAGAACGACGGCAGTGCGCTTGACCGGGACGTCCAGCGCGCGTTCCGGCTCGACCTCCCGTACCGGGATGCTGAACGCGGCGGCCATGTCGTCGCGCTTCTTGATGACATCAAGGCGGCCTTGAAGTTGGCGGGTGACGACGCTGCGGATGTGCTGCTCCAGCGAGGCAATATCGCGGTTGACCTCGTTAACCCACTCAACGAGGTGCTGCTCCTGGGCAAGCAGACGTTGCTCGACGACCGCCGCCGGTGTACCCGGTTCGACTACGACGGACAGGATGACCTCGCGGTCTGTCACCAGCCCCTCAACCATATTCACCGGCATGTGGTCCGGGCGCTGATCGAAGGCGCTGCGTGTTCCGGAGTAGGGGACGTACAGCAAGCCTTGAATGAGTTCTCTGTCAGGATAGGAGGGGGCCGCCCGGTAGGCCGCCGCCCAGCCGTCTCCAGTTTCTGACGATGGCCGGAGGACCGGGTTAGCGATCCGGCGACGCTCGACGCCTAGGGCGATTGGCCGGGGAACCTTGTCGTCAACGACGGTCTGCACGAGGTCTTCCAGTCTGTTCGCGAGCAACTGGTCCTCGGTGAACGACCGCACCATCCGCGTGGCCGACTCCTCAGATGCCTGGGCGAACTGGTGCGGGGTCG
>Ga0335078_10004318_pt1 | contig 21083 bp, 19 predicted proteins | sample Lox_Sample_32_FD_206711 | JGI IMG/M metagenome (GOLD analysis project Ga0335078, IMG submission 206711) | Soil microbial communities from Loxahatchee National Wildlife Refuge, Florida, United States - Lox_Sample_3.2 | ecosystem: Environmental > Terrestrial > Soil > Wetlands | place: USA...
AACGTCTTCACCAGTGACGATACGAACCTGGTGATGGACATCAATGCCTATTTCGCAGCCCCAGGTTCCGGCCTCGCGTTCTATCCATTGGCGCCCTGCCGCGTCGTCGACACGCGACAGAATCCGGGCGCGCCGGTGAGCAGCGCCGCTGTAGACGCGCTGGTCAGTTCGTGCGGTGTTCCTTCCACCGCGCGCGCACTGGTTTACAACGCTACCGTTGTTCCCGTAGGTTCACTCGGCTATCTCACTTTGTGGCCCGACGGTCAAAGCCAGCCGCTGGTCTCGACGCTCAATGCGATCGACGGCGCCATCACATCTAATATGGCGATCGTTCCGACCACGAACGGGTCAATCGACGTCTTTGCTTCGTCGTCAACGAACGTGATTCTGGATATCTCCGGCTATTTTGCGCCAGAAACCGCATCACAAACCGAAACTGCCGCCTCCATCGTGAGCCCAGCACCAGGCTCAGTGCTGACGGTTCCCTATGTGAACTTTACGATAAGTCCCGGAACGGGCGTTTCTAACACCGCCTTCCCGTACACACTCGCTATAGGCACAACCCCCGGCGGTACGGACTTGGGCGCACCGAAGCCGGTTGTTCCTGGTCCTAATCCCCTCGAATTTACGACGAACCTGTTCAACGGGCAGCCTATTTACGTTACAATTTCCACCTTGTTTAACGACGGCACGTCTGGATCGCACACCGCACCGTATACGCTTCAGTCCATTCAGGAAGCAGCCATTGGCACCTATACACTCTCGCCGGGAAACACTGGCGAGGTACAGTCAACCGCCTTCTGCAATGGATCTTCTCCCAGTCAGCCGCCCGCAGTAGACAACTTCCCGAATGCGAGCGTGACCATAGCCCCAGGGCCCGACGGGACTTTCTCGCTATCTATGAGCAACGTCGGCGGCGACCTGTTGCCAACCTACACCTATATTTTGACGGTTAGTCAGGCTACAAACGACGAAATTACATTCGCACCTGGACCATTCGGCGCGGCCCAATCCTCTTACCAGAACGGCCCGTGGGTTGCTTCTCCGACCGTGAGTGGAAGCCTAACGATCAATCGCACTTACTTGGGAGCGGGGGACACAGGTCAAATCCAACTTAGAAGCACCAGCGAGAGTTCAATAGTTTTCAGAGGCTTGGTCGCTGCTTCCGGAAACTCCTGCGCAACAGTTTTTCAGGATACCGCGATCATCATAGATTACAACAAAGCGTTGCCTTGATTGCCTAACAGATTTTCGAATCGCCCCGACCGATCTCATCATGGATATCTCCGGCTACTTCGCTCCGTAGAGCCGGGGCCAGGCGCAGCGATCATTCGATGGAGAACTTCTCTCGCGTCTCCGAGGTCTGCTGCCCGAGATTATCATGCACTGTCAGCACGATCGTATATTTGCCCTTCGCGATATCTTTCGGCAGGTTGAGCGACAACTCGCCCGGCTGATACCGCTGCGGATAAAACGGCGCTTCCTTGGATACCGCGGCTTCGGGCTGCGAATAAGCGACCGAGCCGTCTTCCCGCAGTACCACCAGTCCATAGCCGATATCGAACAGGTTTTTTTCAGCGATTTTATAACCCGTCATGTCGAAGCGCGCCCACAACGAGTCCCCCGGCCGATACGCCGCGATCTGGATCGGGTTCGCATCATTCTCGTTGCGAAAGAATCGGAAATTTCGCACCGCCAGCGAATCGCTCGGCTCAACCGGATGGCCACGTACCAGAAATGTCGCACGTGCCTCCGCAGTTGTACCCCCCAATTCATCTTTCACCTTGATCAGCACGTGATATTCGCCCGATTCGGCCAGCGGCGGAATCACGACCGAGTAGCGCAGCTTGGGTAGCCAGTTCTTATCCTCCGGCGATAGCGTCGTCGAGACGGCGCCCTTCTCGGAAAGCTGCAAAGCCACATCGTGAGCATCGGCCGCCTGCATTTCGTAGCCGATTTTCACTTCATTGGCGTCGGTTCGCTTATACCCTTCCACCTGGCAGCGAAAGTAAAGTGTTTCACCGGGAACGAATTGGTCGTCTGAAGCGGCGGCCGGTCCGTCGTCGCTATTCGCGAACGCTGTGGCGACGATCGCCAGTTTCTTTGCAGCCGGCGCTGCCGAAATTGCCAGCGGCGCCATCAGCACCCCGATCCACAACAACTTCATGGCCCGATCCTTGTATTCATTCTACCGTTGACATTCTCGCCGCTCTTCGCGCACAGTGGGACACATGATCCTGATACTGGCTCTGCTGCTGCTCTGTTCGCCGCTGGGGGCGCAAGGTGTCCATCCTGTCACCGGACGCCATATCGCGGGCGTCATGAGCGCTGCAGGATCAGATTGGCTCGACCGTCCCGAACGCGAAGAGGAAGAGCAGCCCGACAAAGCGCTCGATACCATCGGCTTCCACCGCGGCATGATCGTCGCCGACATCGGCGCCGGCAGCGGGTTCATGTCCTTCAAGATGGCCAAGCGCATCGGTCCGTCGGGCAAAGTCTACGCAGTCGACATCCAGCCCGAAATGCTCGATATCCTGCGAACACGCGCGCGCGATAACAAGATCGCAAACGTCGAGACTATCCTCGGCACGGATCGCGACCCCAAGCTTCCTTCCGCCACGCTTGACCTAATCCTCCTGGTGGACGTTTATCACGAGTTCTCGCATCCGCAAGCCATGCTCGATCGCATGCGCGAAGCACTGAAGCCGAACGGCCGCTTGGTGCTGCTCGAATATCGCAAGGAAGATCCGTCCATCCCGATCCGCCCGGAACACAAGATGAGCGTCGCCGAAGTGAAGGCGGAACTCGAGCCCGAAGGCTTCCAGTTCGACCAGACCATCGAAGTTCTCCCGCGCCAGCACATTCTGATTTTCCGCCCGCGCCAAAACTAGCTAGCGCTGCGGCTGCTGGCCGGGACTCATGATCGCGAAGCCAATGTTGATGTGAATCACATCTTCCACCGGATCGCCGTTGAGCCGTGCGGGCAGAAACGTCCACTGCCGGACTGCACTGCTCGCGGCCTCGAATAGCAACGGCGGACCGCTCTCCGGCATCACTTTTTCCACCATGCCATCCTTGCCGATGGTCGCTTTCAAACGCACCGTGCCTTGCACGCGCTCGGCGGTCGCGGCTTCTGGATAAACGGGCTTCACTTTTTTCAAAACGCGCGAAGACTCGAATCCTTCCGTGGCCATCGGCATGGGAGCGGGTTCAGGCCGATACACCGCGGGCTCGGAGAGCCGGACCGGCGGCGCGGGCAACTCAGGCAATTCGGTAGCGCGCGGGGGCTCTGTAACGGCCGGCGCCGGTTCCAGCCTCGGCACAGGAGCGATTCTTTCGGGTCTCCTCACCGCAACTTCCGGGGCAGGTTCCACGGGCTCCGAAGTCTTCGGGACAGCCGCCGGCTCTCTGGATTCGAAAATGAACCGCGGTATGTCGGACAACTGAACGGTCACCATCCGCTGCTTCGGCACGAACTGGATGAACAGCAGCGCCAAACACGCCGCCAGCGCGGCCGCGGGACCGAAGAACGCAAGTAGCTCCCGCGATTCGACCACTTTGCTCGGAACTGGTGGCAGCGCCTTTCGACCCGGCGCCGGTATTTCTAAAACGCGCGCGCGCCGCGGAGGCATCCGCTGCATCTTCGGAACCACCATCGACCATCCGGCTCCCGCTTTCGCCGCCGGCCGATCCCACATGCCCGATGCGCTCGACTTTACCAGCGCCCGGCTCTGCGACGTCTCCGGAAACTTCGCGTACAGCCCCGACCAGGTGACTTTGAATTGAAACGCTACCGGCTGCGAAGGCGACGAATCATCGGATCTGGCCTGATGTTCTGGCATGATCTGCGCGCCGGGCTCCGTTAGCGAATCGACTCGAACAAGGAATACCGTCTTCGTCCCGCGTTGTCAACCGGAACAACTATCTAGTGTAATGTTTCAGTAGCCTACAACGCCATCAGCCGCTTGATGGGCCGCGCCAGCAGTAGCAGAATCGCCCCCAGCGCCACCGTAATCCCGGCCACCACGCTGAACAGAACCGGCGGCGGGTATTTCTCGTACGCCGATCCGAACAACCCCGCTATGTAGTCGCCAATCGAAATCGACAGAAACCACACGCCCATCATCAATCCCGCGACTTTTTGCGGCGCCAGCTTGCTGATCACACTGAGCCCCACCGGGCTGAGACACAGCTCCCCGCACACCTGAATGAAATACGTGCTGAACAACCACAGCGGGCTGATCTTCACCCCGGTACTCGCTCGCGCCGCACCGATCGCAATCACCGCGAAGCCTACGCCCACCATCACTAGCCCGATCGAGAACTTCAGCGGCGTCGACGGATCGCGTTTGCCGAGCCGAAGCCAGAGCAGAGCGAATACCGGCGCAAATAGGATTACGAAAATGGCCTGCAAGGATTGGTACCAGCTCGACGGAAATGAGATTCCAAAAAAACTGTTCTCGGTGCTGCGGTCCGCCAGCAGCGTGAGCGTTGAGCCGGCTTGCTCATACGCCGACCAGAACAACACCGACGCGATGAACAGTGCGATCACCGCAATCAGCCGCTTCCGCTCCAGTGCCGTCCATTCCTTGTTCAAAAGCAGCGTGCCAAAAACCGCGAGCGTTACTGTGCCGAGCAGAATCCCATTCGCCCCGCCGATCGCCGCCGCCGTGATTTGGATGACTCCCGCTGTCTGCAGAAGCAGCGGCACGCCGATCAACAGCGCCACCACCGCGACCCCGAGCCAGGCCGTCCGCCGCACCTTCGCTCGCGCCTCCGCGGTTTCCGCCGGAACCGGATACAACCCCGCCGTCCCCAGATATTTGTGCCCCAGCGAGTACTGAATCACGCCAATTGTCATTCCGAACCCGGCCAGCACGAACCCCAGGTTCCAGTTGATCCGCTGACCGACATACCCAACCGCGAGCGGCGCAATGAACGCGCCCAAATTAATGCCCATGTAGAAAATCGAGAAGCCCGCGTCGCGCCGCACATCTCCGGCCGCGTAGAGCTGTCCGACAATCGTGCTGACATTTGCCTTCAACAGGCCCGTACCCGCCACCAGCAGCCCAAGCCCGACGTAAAAGAATGGCAGTTTCGGCATGCCCAGACTGAACTGACCGAAGATGATCAGGATTCCACCGTACAGCACCGCGCGCCGCTGCCCCAAAATCCGGTCCGCCACCCACCCTCCGGGAACGCTGACCAGATACACCATCGACGTGTAGAGCCCATAAATCACGCCCGCGGTAGCGGTGGCGAATCCCAGTCCTCCATGGCTGGTCGGCGTAACCATGAACAGCAGCAGAATGGCGCGCATCCCGTAATAGCTGAAGCGCTCCCACATTTCGGTGAAGAACAAGGTTGCGAGCCCGCGAGGATGCCCAAAAAATCGAGTGTCGAAGGCGGGAGGCTCTGCCTCCAACGGGCGTGTGGCCATTGTGAGACGAGTATAACGCTTACTGCTTCACGTCTTGTACCCGCACAAATCGTCCACCGCCGTATTGCCCCCGCACAAAATCAACACCACTCGCGAATCGCGCGTGAACCGATCGCGCAGTCGCTCCGCCGCCGCGAGCGTGCACGCAGCCGCCGGCTCCGTCAGCACCTTCGCTCTCTCCAGCAAGAACCGCAGCGCGATCACAGCCTCGCGATCCGGCACCACGGTGACGCTCTCCAAATACTTCTGTGCGAGCATTAGCGTCCGCTCTGAAACCGACGGCGCCCCTAACGTCCGCGCAATCGACGTGATCGCCGCAAGCTGCACTGGATGCCCGGCCGCCAACGCTCGCGCCATCGCGTCCGCGCCCTCCGTCTCGACGCCCCACATCCGAACATCGGGCTTCGACGATTTGATCGCTGTCGCCACGCCGCCCATGAACCCGCCACCGCCGATGCTGATTACAACGTCCGTCACGTCCGGCAGATCCTCTAGGATCTCCAACCCCACCGTTCCCTGGCCGGCCATCACCAGCTCATCGTCGAAGGGATGAATGGTAGTCCATCCATCGGTCTCATAAGAAGGAAGCTTTTCGAAAGCCACGGCCGAGTTCTCCACCAGCACCACCTCGGCGCCGTATCCGCGCGTGGCTTCCACATAATTGCGCGGCGTCGCCTGCGGCATTAGAATTACGCTGCGCAGTCCGAGTTGTCCCGCCACGTAGGCGACTGCCTGCGCGTGATTGCCGCCGCTCACCGCCGCGAGGCCCCGTCCGCGCTGCCCATCCGGGATGCTCAGCGTTTTATTGAACGCGCCGCGCACCTTGAACGATCCGGTTTTCTGAAACAGCTCCAGCTTCAGATGCACCTGCGCGCCGAGCCGCGTCGATAACGTCGCGCTCGATACTAACGGCGTTCGCGCCACGCGCCCCCGGATTCGTTCGCGCGCGCTTTGAATGTCAGCGAGGCCGATCATTCCCCAAGATCCGCCTGAATCTGTGCGGCGATGCGCTCCGCGAACTCGTCCACCTGTGCCAGATCCGGACCTTCCACCATCACGCGCGCCAGAGGCTCGGTGCCTGAGAACCGAACCAGCACGCGTCCGGAATCTCCAAACGACGATTCCGCCGCCCGTATTTCCGCCGCCACGCGCGGCAATTGATCCAGCGGTTTCCGCTCCCGCACGCGCACGTTCACCAGCCGCTGCGGAAACACCCGCAGCTCGCTTGTGAGCTCGTCCAAACCTTCGCCCGACTCGATCATCGCGCCAAAAACTCGCAGTGCTGTCAGCATCCCATCCCCCGTCGTCGCGTAGCGATGAAAAATGATGTGCCCGGATTGCTCGCCGCCCAGCGTGGCGCCGCGCCGGATCATCTCTTCAAGCACGTATTTATCGCCCACCGGCGTTCGCGCCATCGCGATGCCGTGCGCCACCAGTGCGCGCTCTAGGCCCAGGTTCGACATCACCGTCGCCACTACCACCGGCTTCCCGTTTCCACCGCCCGACAGTTCACCCGCGCGCAGCATGTGCTTCGCCGCCAGCAACAGTACCGCGTCTCCATCCACGATCTTCCCCGACGGCGCGATAAATAACGCCCGGTCCGCATCGCCATCGAATGCCACTCCCACGTCGGCTGAATGCTCGCGCACCGCCGCGCCTAGCGATTCCAAGTGCAGCGAGCCCGCGTCCAGATTGATGTTGCGGCCATTCGGCGAGCAATGTATCGCCTGCACCCGCCCTCCCAGGCTCTCGAATAACTCGGGAGCCAGCGATGATGCCGATCCGTTCGCGCAATCGCACACGATCTTGAGCCCGCCAAGCCCGCCCGGCAGCGTCGAGGCCAAGTGCCGCATGTAACTGCGATCCAAGTCAGGATCCACCGTCAGCGCCGCAGCTTCGCCCGATGCAGCACCCGCGAGTATATCCGCCTCGAGCTGCTCTTCCTGCTCGTCCGGAAGCTTATACCCAGAATGCCCGATCAACTTGATGCCATTGTCGCGATACGGATTGTGTGAGGCCGAAATCATCACCCCCGCCGCGTACGGTCCGGTCTTGGCGAGATAAGCTACCCCCGGCGTAGTCGTCACTCCGGCGAAATCCACCGCTGCGTGTTGCGCGCATAGCCCGCCTGCAACTTCTTCCGCCAGCCACCCGCCGGACTCACGCGTATCCATGCCGATCACCACGCGCGGAGATTCATGCGATTGGCCGATCCAGCGTCCCAGAGCCGCACCCACGCGGTTGGCGGTCTTGCGGTCCAGCGGATACTCGCCTGCCACGCCCCGGATTCCATCCGTGCCGAACAGAACGCGGGCCATTATTGCGCCGCCTTGGGCACGGAACTATCGCGGGCCACCTTGACAGTCACTGCCACCGTCACCGGAACCTCGGTGCGCAATTGCGGATCGCCAAGATTCACTTGCGTGCGAAACGTCTTCTCGGCGACCACGCCGTTCAAGTCGATCGGATCGGTCGGAACCGATTCCATCAGAGCCATGCGCTGCTCCGGACCATGGATGCGCACTCGCGTCGGATCCAGCGTCAGGCTCGTGACGTGATAACCCGGCTGAAGCTGGCGATAAATGGGGCGAACCGAAATATCGCGCGTGATCAGCCGCTCGAAATGTAAAGTGATCTGCGACGGCACCGAGCGGTCGAATAAGACCCCCGAGGGCAAATTCAGGTTGCGGTCCCGGATGGTGTAAGTGCGATCTCCTACGTGCGCGTCGGAAAGATCCAATACCACCGCGATGTCGTTCAGATTCTCACGGGACAGTCGTCCAGATTGGCCGCGCAGCTCCAGCCGCACGCGGTCCGGGACGGCCGTGCTGAAATCCAGATCGTTGGGCATGTTCTTGAACTCTACCGGAACCGAGAGCGACGTGGCTAGTTGCGGCTCGCGAGCCACCACCACCCAAAGCGCGACGGCAATCAGCAGCGACAGCGCCTTCCATCCCAGGTTGTGAAGAAGCAGCTGCTTCATGGACGGTCGAAACTCGATTCGTGCACCGGAGCCGATTCCGCTCGATGTGCCGAGTGCGAGCGCAGATCGTGCCGCTGCAGCCGCTCGCTGAGCAGACTCTCCACGCGCTCGAGCGAGACGTCTACCTCGATTTCGCCGTACGCCGCGATAGAGACTTTCCCGGTCTCCTCGGAGACGATGACGGCCAGGCAGTCGGATTCTTCCGTGATCCCCAATGCCGCGCGATGGCGCGTGCCCAGCTGCGTCATCAGGAGAGGATTCGTTGTCAGCGGCAGGAAACACGCGGCCGCCGTGATCCGGCTGCCTTGAATAATCACCGCTCCGTCGTGCAACGCCCCGCCCGGCTCGAAGATCGAGCACAGCAAATCGCGCGAAATCGCTGCATCCAGACTCACGCCGCTTTCGGCGAACGTGCGCAATCCGATTTTCCGTTCCACTACGATCAGCGCGCCCACCCGCCGCTGCGCCAGGTTGCTAATGGCGAGCAGAATCTCCTGCGCCGCCTCACGCCGCTCCAGTTGGCTGACTCCCAGGAACGGGCGGCGACCCAGTCGCGCCAGCAGCCTGCGAATTTCCGATTGAAACATCACGATGAGAGCGATCGGTGTGTAGGGAACCAGCGTAGCCAGAATCGCATGCAAAACCTGGAGCTTAGCCCAGGTGGCGATCCCGTAGGTTGCCGCCACGATCCCTAGCCCGAACAGGATGTGCATTGCCCGCCGGCCGCGTATCAGTAGCAGGAACTGATATACAATGACGGCGACAATCAAGATATCGACGACGTCGGTGAAGCTAGGCGCCGGCAGTGTCGAGAAAGGAGATGCAAGGAAGTCGCCCATGCATTTGCCTCGATTGTAGCAGGCTAAGTCGAGCGGAAACGCGCCGCCGATCCTCAAAAATTGCAAAAACGAACCCAACAAGTCGTGCGCTTTCAGCAAATCGCCCGCGCGTTTCTCACCTGTTCCCGCGCACCTAAGCCCGCGCTCTATGCCAACGCTGATTTGCCTTAGTACCTAAACTTACTCTTTCCCTACTGCCGATGGCACAGGAGAGGTACGGGTGCCGGCCATTTCTGTATTTGCGTGCGAATCACAACCGATCCTGGTCGAAGGGTTGCGCAAGGTCCTGGGCGAATGCGAGGATCTGGAGTTCGCTGGATCCGTTTCACGAGTCACAGAAGCTCTCGACGCGCTGGGCCGCGTACGGCCCGATATCGCGCTCATTGATTTATCGGGTGGTCTGGCGCCGGCTTTACGATTAGTGAGCGGGCTTCGCTCCGTTTCCCCCAATTCCCTGGCCGTGCTCTGGGTTGTCGATCTACCCGAAGGCGAGGCCTTTCGCTCATTGCAGATGGGCGTGCGCGGAATCATAAAAAAAACGCTGCCCGTTGCCAAACTGCTCGAAGGCCTCCGCGAAGTGGCCAAAGGCCGCATCTGGATGGATGAGCCACAGCCGGGCGTGGAGATCCTACGCAACCGGGAATCCTCGCGCCTGACCCCGCGCGAGAAGCAGATTGTCGCGCTCATCTGCCGCGGCCTGCGCAATAAACAGATCGCCGAGAATCTGCATATCACGCCGGGCACTGTAAAAGTCCACTTGATGCATATCTTCGAGAAGACCGGACTGAAGGACCGGCTGGCGTTGGCGGTGCGCGGGCGCGAACTGATCGGCTCGGAAGCGATGGCGGTCGCCGAACAGGTCGGCGGCGGCTAGTCCACGGCGGGCAGCCAGCGCTCGCTAAAGCGAGTCGCGCGCGGCGCCGATTATCCAAGAGATGCGGGGAATTTAGAGCCTCGCTTCGCGCGCCTGGCAGAGCGCCTCCATTTGGCTAGTCCCACTCAGTTCGCCACAAGTACGCAGCCGCTTTGGCCGTCGCAGGCCCCTGCTGGAACGGCCGTCGCGCACCCGATCGCAATCCGCGGCTGGCTGCGCTGGTGGACTCCGTCTTTCGCGGACTTTTTCCTGATCGCGCTGATGGCCTGGTTGTTTGTCTGCGGCGCCAACGGCTGGAAATCGCTGCTGGCCGACGGCGATACCGGCTGGCACATTCGCACCGGCGAGTACATCCTGGCGCATCATGCGGTTCCCCAGCAGGATCTGTTCTCGTTCTCCAAACCCCAAGCGCCTTGGTTTGCCTGGGAGTGGCTGAGCGACATCTCGTTTGCCGGACTGTTTCATCTTGGCGGATTCAAGGCCGTCACGCTGTTCTCCGCATTGCTGATCGCCCTCTACGCCGCGCTGCTGTTGCGCTATGCGCTATGGCTCGGCGCCGATGGCTTGGTCGCGGCCATGCTCACCTTGCTCGCCATGGGTGCTTCGGCGTTGCATTTTCTCGCGCGACCGCACCTGTTCACCCTGCTGTTTCTGCCCGCCGCGATGTGGCTGGTACAGGCCGATTCGCGCCAACGCACTCGCTGGCTTTGGATGCTGATTCCGGCGTCCGCGCTGTGGACCAATCTGCATGGCGGCGTCTTCATTTTCCTCGCCTGTCTGGGCGTCGTAACGGCCGGAAACGCGGTCGAGGCGTGTCTCGGACGCCCGCGCTGGAGTTCGGTTTTCCGATACAGCGCTCTGCTCGCCGGGTGCGGTCTTGCCACGCTCGCGAATCCCTACGGGACGCGTTTGCATGCGCACGTTATCGAATATCTGCGGTCCGATTGGATCCGCAACACCATTCAGGAATTCCAGGCGCCCACCTTTCGCTCCGAAGAACAACTTCAGTACGAGGCACTCCTCATGCTCGGCTTGATCTTCGCCGGGTTTCTGCTGCGCAAGATGCGCTTCGCCGATGCGCTGCTGATTCTGTTTCTGGCCCATTCCTCTTTAATCAGCGTGCGGCACGCGCCGTTGTATGCCGCGGTCGCAACGCCCTTGATCGCGGCGGGAATCAGCGCCGGCTGGCAGAGTTGGGCGGGACGCATGCCCACCAAGTCGGTGGTTCGAATCCTGGCCCAGATGAGCGCCGATGCCACACCGGCGTTTCGAAGGAGCAGTCTGTGGCCGTTGGTCGTGCTGCTGGTGGTGATGTTCTTGGATGCGCCGTTGAAGTGGCCGCATGATTTTCCAAGCGAAACGTTTCCAACGGGCCTGGTGGATCGGAACGCCGCGTTGCTTCAGTCCGGTCGATTGCTTACTACCGACCAATGGGGGGATTACATGATTTTCCGGTTCTATCCCCGGGTCAAAGTGTTTGTCGACGGCCGCAGCGACTTCTACGGGCCGGGCATCGGAAATGAGTATATCCAGCTCCTCCACGCCGGATATGACTGGCGCGCGCTGCTCGACCGCTATCGATTTCAAGTTGCGCTGCTGCCGGTCGATCTACCGGTGACGACGCTACTTAAGCAGGACGCGGGCTGGCGCGTTGCGGCCGATGATCATCGGGCCGTCATTTTGGAGCGCATAGGTCCCCAAAGGTCAGTGAACTAAGTAGTTTGCTATGCCGGGAGCACAGTGGCGAGTACTAAAGAAAATGTCAGGTCGAGCTAATGAAAACCTCCCAGTTGGCCGAACTTATAAGGCAGGAGAGCAACCGGCATGAGAAGCAACCAGGACCTGTTGGGTTCCAATAACCGGGGTGTCGGAAACGCATTTAGCGTATCCGGGATGTCGGGAATGCCGTTGGAGTGGCTGGATGCCCGCAGTTGGCGTCTGCCTTCGGGAAAAGCGCTGGCGGAGTTCGCGCTGCAGACCGGCTTTTTGGCTCCCCTATTGTTTCGCTCGGACGCAGCTGTGAAGAAAAGCACCTCGCTCAGTGAGAACGAACCTCTGCGGGCGAAAACTCTCCGGAAGGGGGAACCCCGTTGACGGCTCAGGTAGGCATCGCAGCCGTTGTGGGAATCGCCGCCGTGGTGGACGATCTGAAACGCCGGCATATTGCCAACTGGATTCCGGCCCTCGCTTTCGGAGCCGGTCTGATCCTGAAGAGCGTTCAGGACGGCTGGCGCGGAGCCGGTACGTCGCTGCTCGGAAGTCTGGCCGGCGCGGCGGTTTTCTTGATCTTCTACATCGCCGGGGGAATGGGTGGCGGGGACGTGAAATTGATGGCGGGCTTTGGCGCATTGCTGGGACCGAAGTTGCTGCTCGAAGCGGCGCTCTGGACGGCCGGTTGCGGCGGCATCATGGCCGTCCTGGTGATCGCCTGGAATTGGGTTCGCGAGAGTTTACGAAATCGGAAGGCCGGGGGCCAAGTAGTCGCAATGGGGGAACCCGCAAAGGTCCGGAGGGTGGAGGCTATTCCTTACGCTCCGGCGATTACCGCCGGCGTCTGGCTGGCGTTGGTTCCCAAATGATGAGCCGCAGAAGGAATTCGCGCGGCCGGATTTTACGGCCGGGTGGGAGAAAGAGCTATGGATCGTAGATTTATCACGGTGCTGGGGGTGAGCCTGTTGTTCGCGCTCGTGATTTCCAGCGTTTTTTATCAGATGACGGCGCGCGCCGGCAACGCCAAGAAGGCCGAGCCGCCCGCGGAGCTGCGGGACGTTGTCCTGGCAGCCAAGCCTCTGTCGGTCGGCATGAACGTCAAACCCACCGATATCAAAGTCGGCAAGATACAGACCGCGGCCTTTCCCAAAGGCGCGTTCTCCAAGCCCGAGGAAGTCATCGATCGCCCGGTGATCAGCAATATTTTGATGGATGAGCCGGTACTCGAAGGACGCCTCGCGGCGCGCGGGAGCGGCCTGGGCCTCGCGCCCATCATTCCGGTCGGAATGCGCGCGGTTACCGTGCGCGTCAACGACGTCAGCGGGATCGCCGGCTTTGTGCTGCCCGGAATGCGAGTAGACATCCTGGTGACTGGGAATCCTCCGGCCGGCAACGGAACCGTGACCGTGACTCCGCTACAGAACATGCTGGTACTCTCGGCGGGAACCGCGATCCAGGCGGATGCCAAGGGCCAGGCGATCCAAGCGGCCACGGTAACGTTGCTGGCTACGCCCGAACAGGCCGAGATGCTAACGCTTGCCAACGGCGAAGGGCGCATCCAATTGGTTCTCCGCAACGGCAGCGACCAAAACATCGAGAAGATTCGCGGCAGCCGCGTGGCCGAACTGTACGGCGCGACGATGGCCGCGCCCAAGCCGCCGTCGGCTGGGGAAGCGCGTCCCCGGAAACGGCCGGTAGAGACCGTGGCCGCACCGGCGCCGCCACCGCCGCCACCACCACCGCCGCCCGATCAGATCATCGTGATCCGGGGCACGCAAAAATCCGTGGAAGTCGTCGGAGTAGGGGGAAAGTAAGTCATGCGGACGAGAAAACAGTTCTGGCTGGGGGTTTTTCTGGTTGCGGCTGGCGCCGCGGTTCTGTTGGCGCAGGCTGGCCCGGAGGAAGTCCGGCTCACAGTGGGCAAGAGCATCGTCATTGACTATCCGGCCGACATCGCGCGGATCTCCACCAGTAATCCGGACGTTGTGGATGCTTCACCGGTGACGGCGCGCGAAGTCCTGCTGCATGGAAAATCGTTCGGCACCGTCACGCTGGTGGTGTGGAGCAAGACCGGCCAGCGGAATTTCTACAACATCGACGTCGAGCAGAATCTTGAGCCCTTACGACAGATCTTGAAGAGTACATTCCCGAACGAAACCATCACAGTGCACTCCTCCCGCGATTCGGTTTCGTTGACGGGACGGGTCTCGAGCAAAGAAGTCTCCGACCGCGCGGCCGCGCTGGCGGGTTCATACGGCAAGACTATTGTCAACAACCTGCAGTTGCCGGTGGCTCCGGTGGAAAAACAGATTCTTCTGCGCGTCAAGTTCGCCGAGCTGGATCGCTCGACATCCAGTCAGTTCGCCATCAATTTCGTGAGTACCGGCGCCGGCAATACGGTGGGACGGATTACCACCGGCGGGTTCCCGGCTCCTTCGCCTACCGCCTTAACGGGCGTCGGAGGAACCGCCGCGAACTCGGCCTTCAGTATTTCCGACGCCTTGAATATTTTTGCATTTAATCCGAACCTAAACCTCGGCGTCCTCATTAAGGCGCTGCAACAGCAGAACCTGTTGCAAATTCTGACCGAGCCGAACCTGGTCACCACCAACGGCAAGGAAGCCAGTTTCCTCGAGGGCGGCGAATTTCCAGTGCCGATTCTGCAGGGCGGCGCCAACGCCGGTGCGGTGACCATTCAGTTTCGCGAGTTCGGTATCCGGCTCACGTTTAACCCGACCATTACGCCCAACAACACGCTGCGGCTCTATGTGAAACCGGAAGTATCCTCGTTGGACTTTGCCAATGCGGTTTCTTTTAATGGCTTTACTATCCCCGCTCTTTCCACCCGACGCATGGAAACCAATATCGAGTTGGGCGATGGACAGAGCTTCGTGATCGCCGGGTTGATCGACAATCGGGTGACCGAGACGGTTGCCAAGATTCCCGGATTATCGGCGCTGCCGGTGCTGGGGAATCTTTTCAAGAGCAAGGAAGTTGACAAGAATAAAACCGAGCTGGTCGTGATCGTGACCCCTGAGATCACCATGCCGCTCCAGCCGGGCGAAGCGAAACCCGGTCCGGCTATGCCGCGGGATTTTCTGACTCCCATCGCGCCGGAAACCAAGAAGAGGTCCAAGTAATTCACATGTCGCGGGCAGACGGAATGATTCAGAAAGGAGGAGAGCGCCAATGACGCGGCGATCGCCGATACTAACGGCTTTGTCGATCGTGCCGGATCGCGAACTGGCCAGCCAGTTCGCCAACGCCATGGCACGCACGCGCTCTTTTCAGATCCTTTCCGAATTCGATTCCTACCCCTCGCATCAAGCACTCGAAGTGCGGCTGCGCCAGACCCGGCCGGATGTCGTTCTGCTCGATCTTCACACCAGTCTCGAAACCGCCTGCGAATTGATCCGGCTAATCGGGACCCTGAGCCTGCAAACGCAAATCGTTGGTTTGCATGTGCGCAACGATTCCGACGCCATCCTGCGCAGTTTGCGCATGGGCGCCTGCGAATTTCTCTATGCGCCGTTCGATCCCGAAATTCAGAACGAAGCCATCGCGCGGCTGCACCGGCTGCTCGAGCCCACCTCAACCGAAGAGATTCAACCCGGCACCATCATCGCGTTTTCGAGCGCCAAGCCCGGGTCGGGAGCTTCGACTCTAGCCGCACAAACGGCGTTCGCCTTGCGCCGCGAAACTTCCAAGCGCGTGCTGCTCGCGGACTTCGACCTCATGGGCGGCATGATCGCTTTTTATCTTAAGCTCAGCAATTCCAAATCCGTGCTCGACGCGCTGCAGGCCGCTCACCAATTGCAGGACGCCCACTGGCCATCCTTCGTCGCCGCCTCCGATGGAGTGGACATTCTGGCCGCGCCCGAGACTCCCTTTGTGGGGCCGGTCGACGCCGGCCGGTTGCACGCGGTGCTCGAGCACGCCCGGCTCAATTACGACTGGGTGGTCCTCGATTTGCCGGTGGTTTTCCAGCGCATCAGCCTGATGGCGATCTCCGAGTCGGACCGGGCCTTCCTGGTTTCCACCTCCGAGCTGCCCAGTCTGCACTTGGCTCGCAAGGCGGTGACCTTGCTCGAGCAATTGGGTTTCCCGCGCGAGCGTTTCCAGATCATGATCAACCGCATCCAGCGCCGCGACGAAATCACCGGATCGGATTTCGAGCGTTTGTTCAATTGCAGCGTAAGCGCCCGCTTCCCCAACGATCATTTTTCGCTGCACCGGGCAGTCACGCTCGGTCAGCCGGTGGAAGGACACTCAGATCTCGGCAAAGCAATCCACAACCTGGCGGCGAGTTTGACGGGTAAAGGCGGCAACGAGCGCAAGAAGACTGAGGTCGGGGACTGGAGGGCCGTGCCGTCCGAGGTTTGACCATGCTTTGGGCAGAGGTTTAAGCGAAGACTTTAGGCAGAGATTATGTTTCCGAACTTAGAGACCAAGACCGCACCCCAGATGAGCTGGGAGCAACGCCTGCTCAAGAGCAGCGGCAGCAAAACTAAGAACGCTCTTAAGCCCGAGTACCAGGAATTAAAGTTCACACTGCACCGCAAGCTGGTCGACAAGATCAACCTGGAAGCGCTGGCAGCCATTGACAACCAGCGCGTGCGCAGCGAAGTGCGGCAAGCGTTGATCTCGCTGATCGACTCCGAGCCCACGCTATTGAGCTCGCTCGAAAAGCAGCAAATCTGCGACGAGGTGCTGGACGAAGTCTTCGGCCTCGGGCCGCTCGAGCCGCTGCTGCAGGACCCCTCCATCTCCGACATTCTCGTCAACACTTACAAACAGGTTTACATCGAGCGCAAGGGACTGCTCGAGCTGACCAACGTCTCGTTCCGGGACAACCAGCACTTGCTGCGGATCATCGACAAGATCGTATCCCAGGTGGGCCGCCGCGTGGACCAATCCACGCCCATGGTGGACGCGCGCTTGAGCGACGGCTCGCGCGTGAACGCGATCATCCCGCCGCTGGCCGTGGACGGCCCGCTGCTCTCGATCCGCCGCTTCAGCCAGGACAAGCTGATGCCGCCCGACTTGGTGGAAAAAGCGGCCATGACGCAGGGCATGATGGAACTACTCGAAGCCTGCGTCCGCGCCAAGCTGAACATCATCATCGCCGGAGGAACGGGCGCCGGAAAGACCACCCTGCTGAATGCGCTTTCCGCCTTCATTTCCCCCAAAGAGCGCATCGTAACCATTGAAGATGCGGCCGAATTGCAGTTGAAGCAGCCGCACGTAGCACGCCTCGAAACCCGCCCGCCCAACCTCGAAGGCACCGGCGCAGTCCGGCAGCGCGAACTGCTGGTCAACTCGCTGCGTATGCGACCGGACCGGATCGTGGTCGGCGAAGTCCGCGGCGAAGAAGCGCTCGATATGTTGCAGGCCATGAACACGGGCCACGATGGATCGCTCACCACCATTCACGCCAATAGCCCGCGCGATGGCATATCGCGTCTGGAGGTGATGGTGGCGCTGGCCAACTCAAACATGCAGTTGACCTCGATCCGCCAGCAGATCGCCAGCGCCGTGCATCTGCTGGTGCAGGCCTCGCGTATGAGCGACGGCTCGCGCCGCGTGATCTCGCTCACCGAAGTAACCGGAATGGAGGGCGAGGTGGTTACCCTGCAGGATATCTTCGTATTCGAAAAGCGCGGTTTGAATCCGGATGGACGTGTGGTGGGCCGCTTCGCCGCCACCGGGATCCGGCCGAAATTCTACGAAAAGCTGTTGGCCGCCGGCATCCGGCTGCGGCCCGATCTGTTTGACGAAGTGGTGGAGGTCTGATGTTCATCCTCATTGCCATTGTCGTTTGGGCCTGTGCGCTGCTGGTGTGGTGGGCGTGTTCGAACGCGTTTCGCCACTCCGACATGGACAAGCTGAAGAGCCGGTTGCTCGGAGGCAACAAGCCGAAGAAAGCCAAAACCAGCGTCATCGGCTCGCTGATTCAGAGCGACGAGACCAATACGCTGCTGGCCCTCAAATTCCTGCGCCGTTTTCAGCTGCAAAGCAAGCTCCAGGAGTTGCTCGAGCAGGGCGGCATGAAATGGACCACGCAGAAGCTGGTGAACATCAGCCTGGGCGTGGTGGTGGCGGTTTGGGCCGTGGCCTGGCTGATCCTGCCGCCCGAATTCCGACGGGTGTCGTATTTCATCGGGATCGCCGCCGGCGCGTTGCCCCTGATGTATGTCATTCGGCAGCGCAACTCCCGCATGCGACGTTTCGAGGAGCTCTTTCCCGACAGCCTCGAATTCGTGGCCCGCTCGATGCGCGCCGGGCACGCCTTCTCAGTGTCGCTCGAAATGATCCAGCGCGAGTTTCAAGAGCCGCTCGCGGGCGAGTTCCGGCGAACCTTTGAGGAGCACAACCTGGGTCTGCCTTTAGATGTGGCATTACAAAAGCTCGGCCAGCGTATTCCCTCATTAGACGTACATTTCTTTGTGTCGGCGGTACTACTGCAAAAGCGGACTGGTGGCAACCTGTCGGAAATTCTCGACAAGCTGGCCTACGTGATTCGCGAGCGGTTCAAGCTCCGGGGCCGCATTCGCGCCATCAGCGCGCACGGCCGTATGACCGGCGGCGCTCTGACCTGTATTCCGATTGGCGTCGCGATCATCATGTTCTACGTCAATCCTGACTATGTGAAGTTCTTCTTCTTCGACGACGTAGGGCACATCATGCTCGGCTGTGCGGTGGGAATGCAAATGCTGGGCTACTTCATCATCAAGCAGATCGTGAAGATCGAGGTCTAAACCATGCCGATATTCATTGCTTTCGCGGTATTCGTCCTGTGCGCGATCGGCACAACCTACGGCTTGACCAAGCTGTGGGTCAAACCCAAGGAGGCCATCGAGCGCATCGCCGGCACCAACACGCGCCAAGAGCAGGCGCCGGTTCATCCCAGCCTCATCTTCCACGACATCGTGAAGCGCCTCGGGAACATCGTACCGGCCTCGCCCAAGGACGTCACGGTGATGCAGCGGCGGCTGATCCGCGCGGGCATCCGCAATCCGAACGCGTTGAAGATCCTCTACGGGGCCAAAGCGCTGTTCGCGGTCCTCATCCCGGCTCTGGCCGCGCTGGTGTTGATGAACGCGTCTTGGGAGCCGAGCAACAAATTTGGCGCCGTCCTGGCGGCAGTAGCGCTGGGATTTTTCGGCCCGAACGAATATGTGCGCATGCTGGCCAAGCGGCGTCAGAAGCAAATCCACCGCGGCCTCGCCAACTCACTCGACCTGATGGTCGTTTGCGTCGAATCCGGTCTTGGGCTTGACCAGGCCATGATGCAGGTTTCTAAAGACCTCGAACACGCGCATGCCGAGATCAGCGAGGAACTGGCCATTGTCAACCTGGAGTTGAAGGCCGGCAAACGCCGCGCCGAGGCATTGCGAAATCTGGCCGACCGCACCGCGGTCGAGGACCTTAAGAAGCTGGTGGCGGTTCTGATCCAGGCCGACCGCTTCGGCACCGGCGTCGCACAAAGTCTGCGCGCTCACTCCGATTACATGCGCGTGCAGGCGCGCCAGATCGCCGAGGAAAAAGCGGCCAAGCTGGGCGTCAAGCTGGTGTTCCCGATCTTCTTTTGCATTTTGCCCTCTCTGTTCGTGGTGACGGTGGGGCCGATGGTAGTGAAAATCGTCCGGGAGCTGCTCCCGATGATGAACAACATATAGCGGAGTCATTTTCGCGGGAAAGGAGAACAACGATGGATAGCTCGATGATTCGCATCGTTTGCGCAGTTCTGGCGGTCCTGTTTTTGGGGCTGATCGTTCTGCGGCGCAAGAAGAGTACCGAGTAGTTGAAATGCGGCTGGTGTCCAAAACGACATCGCCCGCCGGAAGCCCGGGCCCACTGGCGAGCTCGAATTCGCGGCAGGCAGGACGATTCAGCCGGGTCCGTTGAAGCCAGATGAGTGAGAGATCGGAAGAGAACTGAGGGGAGGCGCGAGCCCTGGCGGCGCGCCTCGCCGACTCCGGCGAAAGAGCCGGGAGAATTTTTGCTTGTGGGGAGTACATGTTTATGCTGAGCAAGTCATTTTGCTGGAAGACCGCACTGGTTGCCTCGATCACAGCGGCGGCCTGGGGTGGAACTTTCGGGACGGTGGTTTCAATCGGAGGCCAAGCTTCCGACATCGCGCTCGATGAGCCGCGGGGAGTGCTCTATATCTCCAATTTCACAGCGAATCAGATCGCGGTGATGTCGCTCCAGAACAACACCATCCAGACCTCGTACAATGTGGCGGCTCAGCCCAGCGCCTTGGCTCTGTCGCCGGACGATCACTGGTTGGTGGTCTGCCACTATGGCAACGCGGCGCCTCCGGCCTCCTCTTCGAATGCCCTGACGATCATCGATCTGACCACCGGCAACCAGCAGGTTTTCTCGCTCGCCAGTCCGCCGCTTGGTGCGGCGTTCGGCATCGATGGCTTGGCGCTGGTGGTGACGTCGACCGATTTCCTGCTGCTCGATCCAACCACAGGCACCACCACGGAACTGGCTACCATCGCCGGAGTGGCCGCGAATACTTTGCCGGCCCCGGCTGCCAGTTTTCCCACCACCATCGTGGCGGCTTCGGTCGCCGCGTCGGGTGACGGGCTCACCATCGCCGGTTTCGGAAGCACATTGATTTTCCGCTACGACGTCACCACGCACGGAATCACCGCCGGCCTCTATACCGCCAGCCCACCGCTCGGGCCCCGCGCGGTTAGCGTAAGCCAGGACGGTTCTTATTTTACGGCCGGCTGGTCGCTCAAGGATTCGACATTTTATAACATTTCGCAGTTTCCGAACCCCTCCGGCGCTTTGAACGTCGGAACCACGGCGATCGATTCGGCCCACGGCGTGATCTACGCCCAGATTCCGGTCGGCACGACCACCACCAGCACCGGCACCGGTGGTACCACTACCACGCCCACCGCGGCGCCGCCGATTTTGCAGATTGTGGCATCCGACAATTTGACAGTCCTCAACCAGCTGAATTTGCCTGAAAACTTCGCCGGCAAGAGCGCGTTGCTGCACGACGGTTCGGTAATGTATGGCGTTTCCGACAGCGGCGTCATGGTCCTGCCGGTAGGGAATCTTTCCAAATCTCCCCAAGTCGCCGCCACGCTCCCGGACCTGGTGTTCCGTGGAAACTTCTGTAATCGCGCGGTTGCCACACAGGCTTTGACCATCGTTGATCCAGGCGGGAACCATACGCCTTTCACCATCAGCAGCAACACCAACGGCCTGAAT
>Ga0335078_10004319_pt1 | contig 21081 bp, 17 predicted proteins | sample Lox_Sample_32_FD_206711 | JGI IMG/M metagenome (GOLD analysis project Ga0335078, IMG submission 206711) | Soil microbial communities from Loxahatchee National Wildlife Refuge, Florida, United States - Lox_Sample_3.2 | ecosystem: Environmental > Terrestrial > Soil > Wetlands | place: USA...
GCACGGGGACCTCGGTGAGGTCCAGGCCGGGACCCGGCCTCAGCTTCGAGAGGGCTCGCATCAATTTCGCGCTCATGCTCGTGCGCCCATTGTTGGGGCGGGTGCCGCGCAAAACAATCCCGAACCGACGCCCCGGGGCGCGCTCGGGTGTTGCGTCGGGGCGCGGGCGCGTCTGTGCTGGTCCCCCCGGCGCCCGATGACCAACCGCTTCTACCAGGCCTTCGACAGCGAGTGCTTCGGGGGCCCCCGAAAGACCGACTACCGCAACGCGTTCCAGATCGACCGCGACCGGATCATCCACGCGCAGGCGTTCCGCAAGCTCCAGTCGAAGACGCAGGTCTTCCTCTCGGGCGAGCACGACTTCTACCGGACGCGCCTGACGCACACGATGGAGGTGGCCCAGGTCGGCCGCTCGATCGTCCACTACCTGCGCACGCGCGGGACGCCCATGCGGGACGACTTCTTCATCGACGCCGACCTGGTGGAGGCGGTGTGCCTCGCGCACGACCTCGGCCACCCGCCGTTCGGGCACTCGGGCGAGCGCTCCCTCCAGGAGCTGATGCTGCCCTGGGGCGGCTTCGAGGGCAACGCGCAGACCGTGCACCTCCTGAACGAGACCATGTACGAGGAGCGCTCGGGCGTGCGCGGGATGCGCCCGACCCGCGCCCTGCTGGACGGCGTCCTCAAGTACAAGACCCTCTTCGGGGAGTTCCGGCGCCCCCCGGGCAACCACTTCCTCTACGACACCCAGCGCGACGTGCGCCGGTTCGTCTTCGGCGGGGAGTCGGCGCCGAGGGCCCTCGTCCCCGGCGAGAAGCTCAACGCGTTCAAGAGCATCGAGTGCCAGATCATGGACTGGGCCGACGACGCGGCCTACTCGCTCAACGACATCGTCGACGGGGTGAAGGCGGGCTTCCTCACGATCGCGCGCATCGAGGCCTGGGCGGACGGCGCCGTCGGGGACGCCTCCGGGGTGCGCCTGGTCGACGAGCTCCTGGACGCGATCCGCTCCGACCGGCTCGCGGGCATCGTCTCGGACCGGATCGGCGCCTTCATCACCGGCTGCCGGCTGCGGGAGCGCGACAACTTCATGGCGAAGCGCACCCACCGGTACCGCTTCGAGCTCGTCGTCGCGCCGGAGTCCCTGCGCCAGGCCCTCTTCTACAAGCGCCTGGCGAACGACATCATCTTCGAGAGCCCGGAGCTCCAGCAGATGGAGCACAAGGCGCGCGCCGTGCTCTTCGCCCTGTGGGGCTCGTGCTGGCGCAACTACGTCGAGCGCGGCGCGCGCGTGGTGCGGATCCTGCCGCCCTCGGCCGGGACGCTCGTCGACGCCGCCAAGGGGAGGCCGGCCAAGGCGCGGCGCATCTGCGACTGGCTCGCCGGCCTGACCGACGGGATGATCATCCGCACCTACCGGCGCCTCTTCGACACCGACTTCGGCCTCATGCGCGACCTGAGCTAGGGGGCGGCCGGCCGGGGGCGGAGGCGAGGTGCCCGGAGGCCACGGCCCCCCCGATCAGGCGCTCGGCCTCGCCCCAGAGGGCGGCCGAGCCCTCGGCGATCGGGTGGTTGCGCGCCACGACCCGGTCGGCCGTGACGCCGTGGCGCCGCCACGCCGCGCCCTCGGTGCTGCAGTTGAGGAGGACGGGCTGGAAGCGGTCGAGCGCGGCGGCGAAGCGCGCCTCCGGCGTGCGCCGCTCCTCGAACTCGTCCCAGAGCGCGCGGAACGCCGCGGCCTGGTCGCCGGGGAGCATCCCGAAGACCCGGTCCGCCGCGCGCGCCTCGCGCTCGTGCTGGCCGGCCATCCCGGCCGCGTCGTAGGCGAACGTGTCGCCCGCGTCGATCTCGACCAGGTCGTGGATGATGACCATCTTCAGGACGCGCAGGAGGTCCAGGCCCGGCTCGTTCGCATGCTCGGCCAGGACGATCGCCGCGAGGCCGAGGTGCCAGGAGTGCTCGGCGTCGTTCTCGGGGCGCCGGCTCTGCGTGCAGACGGTCTGCCGGAAGACCTCCTTGAGCTTGTCGACCTCGAGTAGGAAGCTGACCTGGGCCGTTAGCCGCTCGTGCGTCATCCGGTCGGACTAAGCCGCCTCGAGGCCGCTGGCGAGAGCGGACTGGCGGGGGCGGGCGGGCGCGAGGCCCCGCCTGAGCGCGGCGGCGGCGAACACGAGGGCGACGGTCGCCCCCGCGACGAGCGTGCGGCCCGCCAGGGTGGCGAAGAGCGCCGGGAACTGCAGGAGCGCCGTGATGGCGACGCTCTGGGTCGCGACGACCAGGAGGGCGTTCCTGCCGAGGAGCGCCAGGGCCCGGGAGTCCAGGAGCGACGGGAGCCGCGCGCCGACGATCGCCACGAGGTAGGCGACGCACCCGAAGTCGGCGATCCGCAGGAGGCCGAGCGCGGGCTTGTTGAGGAGGACGCCGAAGACGGCGTCGGACCAGGGGGAGGGCCACTGCGCCTGGCGAACGCCGAAGCCGTAGACGGCGACGCCGGCCGCGAGGGCGGCGACCCAGCGGCTCGGGCGGGCGACCTGCGGGCGGCCGCTCGCCCCGGCGTGGCCGGCGGCCACCCCGGCGACGAAGAGGAACTGCCAGGCGAGCAGGTTGAAGGAGCCGGTGTTGATCGGGTACACGCGCAGGCCCTCGACCGGAGGCATCCCCTGCGCGAGGAGCCACAGGAGCGCGCTCGCGGACAGGACCAGCCACGGGCGGCCCGACTCGAGGCCGCGGATCACGGCCGGCAGGAACAGGACAAAGACGCAGTACATCGGCAGGAGGTCGAGGAGCCCGGGCTGGTAGAGGAGCGCCGCGCCCAGGCCGAGCGAGCCCAGCGGGTGCTCGAAGAAGAGCCTCGGGGCGGCCGGCGAACAGAAGCCGCACGCGTACTCGGTGAGGACCACCGCGGCCAGCGCGCCCACGAACGACGCCAGGTGCCAGGCGTAGATGGTCTTCACCCGGGTGAGGACGGCCGCCCAGAGGCCGCCCGGACCGCCCGCCCTGAATTTCCTCGTGTAGACCATGCCCGCCATGAGCCCGGACAGGAAGACGAAGCCCTCGGCCGCCGTGAAGAAGCCGAGCGATTGGTCGGTGATCCACCTAAGCTCGGTGGGCAGGTGGTTGACCGTCATGCAGATGAGGAAGAGGCCCCGCAGCGTGTCATACCGCGGGTCGCGCACGGACGGGGCCGGTTCGGGCTTGGCCTTCACATGGGATCGCGGACACTCAGCACCATGAATCGTTCCAACCCGAGGAGAATCTTCGCACTGGGCACGCTCGCTCTCGTCGGGCTCACGGGGGCGCCCGCCGCCGACTATCCGGCGGCGCGGCGCGGACCGCAGGTCGACGACTACTTCGGCGAGAAGGTCGCCGACCCCTACCGCTGGATGGAGGACATCGACGCGCCGGAGACCGCCGCGTGGGTCCAGGCGGAGCGCGCCTGCACCCAGGCGGCCTTCGCCGCCATGCCGGAGCGCTCCGCGATCCGGGCGCGGCTCCGGGAGCTCTGGAACTTCCCGAGGTACGGCCTGCCGCAGAAGCGGGGCCGGCGCCTGTTCTACACGAGGAACGACGGCCTGCAGAACCAGGCGGTCGTCTGCGTCGTCGACGCGCCGGGCCAGGCGCCGCGGGTGCTGCTCGACCCCAACGTCCTTGCCAAGGACGGGACGGTCGCCGTCACCGACCTGTCCCCCAGCGACGGGGGGACGCGCCTGGCCTACGGGCTCGCGGTGGCGGGCTCGGACTGGACCGAGCTGCACGTGCGCGACGTCGTCACGGGCGAGGACCTGGGCGACGTCGTCCGCTGGGTCAAGTTCTCGAGGCCGGCGTGGACGCGCGACGGCGCCGGCTTCTTCTACTGCCGCTATCCCGAGCCGGCCGCGGGGGCCAAGCTCTTCGGCCGCCTCTCGGGCCGCCAGCTCTACTACCACCGCCTCGGCACCGAGCAGTCCGCCGACCAGCTGGTCTTCGAGATCCGGGAGCACCCGGAGTGGGAGTTTGACGCGAGCGTGACGGACGACGGCCGCTACGTGGCGATCACCGTCGAGCCCGACGACCGCGTCGAGAGGGCCCTCGACTACATCGACCTCGTGAACCCCCTGGAGCCGCAGGTCGGCGCCCCGGTGGTCCGGCTCCTCGACCGCCTGGACGCGGTGTACCGCTTCCTCGGCAACGCGGGCCCGCGCTTCCTCGTGCAGACGAGCCTCGGGGCGCCGCGGGGCAAGGTCGTGGCGATCGACCTCGCGGCCCCCTCGGCGGCCGACTGGGCGGTGGTTGTCCCCGAGGGCCCGGACAGCATCGAGGAGGCCGTCGCCGCCGGGGGCCGGCTGGTCGTCTCGACGCTCCACGACGTGCAGAGCCGCGTCGCGGTCTACGGGCTGGACGGCGCGCCGCGGGGCAAGGTCGAGCTCCCCGGGATCGGCGCCGTCTCGGGCCTGGAGGGGAGGGCCTCCGACCCCGAGCTCTTCGTCGGGTTCTCGTCCTTCCTCACGCCGCCGACGATCCTCAACGTGAACCTCGCCTCCGGGGCGCAGGGCGTGTTCGAGCGGCCGCCGACCCCGTTCGACCCCGCGCGCTACGAGACGCGCGAGGTCTTCTACGCGTCGCGCGACGGGACGAGGATCCCCCTGTTCATCACCGGGCGCCGGGGCCTGCCCCGGGACGGCTCAACGCCGGCCTGGCTCTACGGCTACGGCGGTTTCAACATCGCGATCGTGCCGGCCTTCGCGGTGCCGCCGGCCGTCTGGGTCGAGATGGGCGGGCTCTACGCCGAGGCGTGCATCCGCGGCGGCTCCGAGTACGGCGAGGCCTGGCACCTGGCCGGCACGAAGGAGCACAAGCAGAACGTCTTCGACGACTTCATCGGCGCCGCCGACTACCTCGTCGCCCAGGGCTACACGCGCCGGGACCGCCTGCTCGTCGAGGGCCGCTCCAACGGCGGCCTCCTCATCGGGGCGGTGCTCAACCAGCGCCCCGACATCGGCGCCGTGGCGATCCCGGGGGTCGGCGTCATGGACATGCTCCGCTTCCAGAAGTTCACGGTCGGCGCGCCCTGGGCGGCGGACTACGGCTCGAGCGACAACCCGGCGGGCTTCCGCTACCTGAGGGCCTACTCGCCGTACCAGAACGTGCGCGAGGGCGTGCGCTACCCGGCGGTGCTCGTGACGACCGGGGACCACGACGACCGGGTCTTCCCCGCGCACTCGTTCAAGTACGCGGCGGCGCTGCAGCGCGCCGTGTCGGGCGTCCCCGGGGCGGGCCCGGTCCTGATCCGGATCGACTCGAACGCGGGGCACGGCGGCTCCAGCGGCACCTCGCCGGTCTCCAAGGTGATCGACGAATGGGCGGACAAGATCGGCTTTGCGGCCCACTTCATGCCCGCCGGCTCGCTCGAGCTGCCGCGGGCGAACTAGGGGTGTGTGCGGACCTCATGGGGCCTGAAGGGCGGTGATGAGTCGTGGGATCCGCCATGCCGCCCAAAGATTGACGGTCGCCGCCGCCGCCTTGGGAGCGGCCAAGAGAATCGATCCGACAAGGTCCAAGGTGCGCAGGCGCCACCTCGCGACAGTGAACCGATCCTGACACCCTAAGGGGATGGCACCCGTCAGGGTTGCCTCCGGCGCCTTCGGGCGAGGCAGGCGAGCAGGCCCGTTGCAAAGATTAGGGTCACCCAGATCCAATATCGCGTCTGCAGCACACCGCCGGCCGGGATGAGCGTCGGGAATACAAAGGTCGCGGCATTCGCCAATCCGTGGGCATAGGGGCCGGATGCGGTCCGCCTTCCCGATGCCTCGCGAATCCACGCGAAGATCCAGGACCAGCCGATGGTCAGGACGATGAACCCGGCCAGAGGGGTCATTGCCTGGCCTGAGAACGGCAGGAAGAACAGCGGCAGGTGCCAGAGTCCCCAGATGGTCCCGAGGACGAAGTTGCCGAGAAGGGGGCCCAGGCGATCCTCAAGGGGATCGAGAATGTACCCGCGCCAGCCCAGCTCCTCCTGGCCGCCGCCGATCAGGACCATGGCCAGGAAGTACACGGGCAGCTTTGTAAGGGAGTCCATGAACGCGCCGAGCCGGGGCGCGCCCCACGCCTCCGGCAGAATCCAGGCGGCGCAGGTGCATCCTCCCAGCATGACGATCGCCCCGAGGGTGGCTCGCCAGCCGAGACGCAGGTCGAGGAGCCCCCGCAGGGAGCGGCGCACGGCGGCCCAGCCGTCGAGGGTCCTCATGGAGTAGACGGCTCCCAAGGCTGGGCCAAAGGCCGCGAGGAGGGTGAGGGGCGTGGTCACCGCGGCCACCGTGTCCCTGCCGATGGGCCCGACGCCGCGGTAGCCGAGGACGAGCGGCAGCCATATGAGCCACGACCAGGCGAACGTGACCACGAAGAAGCGGAATGGGAATTCCCCTTGGATGCTCACGCGTGGCGAGCCTCCTGCCGGGTGAGGTTCGCGACGGACTTGCTCCTCGCGGACTCCCATTTCGATTGGAGCACGAGCCGGTCCGAGCGTGCCTTGCGATGGATCGAGTGCTCCCTTGGTCATGGCCGTCCTGTAGGTGTGCCACAGGCGAGAACACGATTTCCCGTCGGCTGGTTGCAGGAAAATGCTGGGATGGAGCAAAAAGGCCGGTTTTGGCCCGGCGCGTGGCAGGCGGCCCGACGGCGCGCCCCGGGGGCCCCGGCTGACGCTTTTCCTTGCTAGGGCCCTTCCCGCCGACTTCGATCGTGCGCATTTTGCGCCATGAAGGTACTCGTTGCCGACAAGATATCAGCGAAGGGCGTCGCCTGGCTTCGCAGGCAGGCGGGGCTTGAGGTCGTCGAGGCCTACGGGTCCTCGCCGGCCGCGCTGTGCGAGCTCGTCCGGGACGTCCATGCGATCGCGGTTCGCTCGGAGACCAAGGTCACCGCGGAAATCCTTGCGGCTGCGCCGCTTCTCAAGGTGGTGGGCCGCGCCGGGGTCGGCGTCGACAACGTCGACGTCGACGCGGCGACCGAGCGCGGCGTGATCGTCATGAACACGCCGTCGGGCAACACGATAGCCACGGCCGAGCTCACCTTCACCCACCTCCTCTGCGGGGCGAGGCCGGTGCCCCAGGCCGCGGCGTCCATGCGCGAGGGCAAGTGGGACCGCAAGGCCTTCGCCGGCAGCGAGCTCTTCCGCAAGACCCTAGGGGTCATCGGGCTCGGGCGCATCGGCGGCGAGGTGGCCCGCCGGGCGCAGGCCTTCGGGATGCGCGTCGTCGCCTTCGACCCCTACCTGGCGCCGAGCCGGGCGAAGGGCATGCAGATCGACGCGGTGTCCCTCGACGAGCTCCTGGCGCAGGCCGACTACATCACGGTCCACATGCCGCTCACCGACGACACGCGCTACATGATCGACGAGGCCGCGCTCGCCAAGTGCCGGCGCGGCGTGCGGATCTTCAACTGCGCGCGGGGCGGGATCATCAAGGAGTCGGCGCTCGTCGCCGCGCTCCGGAGCGGCCACGTGGCCGCGGCCGGCCTCGACGTGTACGAGGACGAGCCGCTTCCCGCCTCGAGCGAGCTCAGGAAGCTGGCGAACGTGACGCTCACGCCGCACCTGGGCGCCTCGACCGCCGAGGCCCAGGACGCGGTCGGGGTCGAGGTGGCCGAGCAGATCGCCGACGTCCTCAACGGGGGCGTGATCCGCAACGCCGTCAACATGCCCTCCCTCGACGCCGCGACGCTCAAGGTGCTCGGGCCCTTCCTCGACCTCGGGGCGAAGCTCGGGACCCTCCTGCAGCAGGTCTCGCCCGAGCAGGTCGCCTCGCTCAAGATCACCTACTGGGGCAAGATCGTCGACCTCGACGCGAACGCGATCACCCGGTCGATCCTGCGCGGGTGGCTGCGGCGCATCAGCGGCGAGAACGTGAACTTCGTGAACGCCCCGGTCCTCCTGGAGCGCCTCGGCGTGCGCAGCGAGGTGGTCAAGTCGACGGGCGAGGCCGACTACAACGAGCTGGTCCAGATCGAGGCGACCGGGGCCGACGGCGTTACCCGCGCCGTGGCCGGGACCCTCATGGGCAAGGCGAGCAGCCCCCGGATCGTCTCCATCAACGGGCGCGAGGTCGAGGTGGCGGCGACGGGCAAGCTGCTCATCATCGAGAACAGCGACGAGCCGGGCATGATTGGCTACGTCGGGACCCTCCTCGGGCGCGACGGCGTCAACATCGCCAACATGTCCCTCAGCCGCCAGGAGCCCGGGCGCACGGCGCTCATGGTCATCAACCTGGACAGCGAGCCGAGCGACGCCGCGCGGCGCGAGCTCAAGGCCCACAAGGCCATCCGCCTCGCGAAGTTCGTGCAGCTGTAGCGCCCCATGGCCATCCCCGCCGACCTCGGTGACGCGCTGCCGCTCTCGCTCGCGGCCGTCTCGGGCTACCTGCTCGGGTCGCTCCCGTTCGGCTTCCTGGTGGCGCGCGCGCGCGGGGTCAACATCTTCGAGGTCGGCAGCAAGAGCCCGGGGGCGACCAACGTGCGCCGGGTGCTCGGCGGCGGCCCCGGCAACGCGGTCTTCGCCCTGGACGCGCTCAAGGGGGCGCTCGCCGCGGGCTGGCCCGCGCTGCTCGCGGCGGCGGGGCTTTTGGGCGGACACCCTCGGCCGGTCGCGATGGGCTACGTCGGCCTCGCCTTCGCCCTGGCCGGCCATTCGTTCTCGTGCTTCACGCGCTTCCGCGGGGGCAAGGGGGTCGCGACGGCCGCCGGGGGCTTCCTGGTCCTCATGCCCTACGTCGCCCTCGTCTCGGCGGCCCTCTGGCTCGCCGTCTTCTACACGACCCGCTACGTGTCGCTGGCCTCGATACTCGCCGCGCTCAGCCTGCCGGTGCTGGCGGTCGCGCTGGGGCGAGGGGCCGTGGTCATCGCCGTCACCTCGCTCGTCGCGCTCTTCGTCGTCGTCCGCCACCGCGCCAACGTCCGGCGCCTGCTCGGCGGCACCGAGCGCAAGTTCGAGCGCCGGAGACCCGGCGGGCCCCCGGATCCGCCCAAGCCATGAGCCGCGCGATCCACATCGGGCTGTGCGGCCTCGGCACGGTCGGCCAGGGCGTCTGGAAGCACTTCGGGCGCATGCGCCCCGAGCTCGAGTCGCGCCTCGGCGCGGACATCGTCCTGCACCGGGCGGCGGTGCGCAGCCTCGCCAAGCGGCGCGCCGTGCGCGTGCCGGCCTCGAGGCTGACGACCGACGCCATGGCCGTCGCCACCGACCCGCGCACCGACATCGTGTGCGAGCTGATGGGGGGGACCGGGGCCGCCCGGGAGGTCACCCTGGCCGCCCTCGCCCTCGGCAAGGTGGTCGTCTCGGCGAACAAGGCGCTCATCTGCGCGCACGGCGCGGAGATCTTCGCCGCGGCGCGGCGCGGCGGCGGCCACTTCCTTTTCGAGGCGAGCGTCGCCGGCGGCATCCCGCTCATCAAGGCCGTGCGCGAGGGGCTGGTCGCCAACCGCTTTCCGCGCATCTACGGGATCCTGAACGGCACCTGCAACTACATCCTCTCGAAGATGGAGGAGCTCGACGCGCCGTACGCGAGCGTCCTGCGGGAGGCGAAGCGCCTGGGCTACGCCGAGAGGGAGGAGGCCCTCGACGTCGAGGGCTGGGACACCGCGCACAAGGCCTCGATCCTCGCGTGGCTCGCCCACGGGGTCTGGGTGCGCCCGGAGCAGATGATCGTCGAGGGGATCGAGCGGATCACGCCGGCCGACTTCAAGAACGCGGCGGCGCTCGGCTTCGGCATCAAGCTGCTCGGGATCATCACGCGCGACTTCGCCGAGAACGAGATCAGCGTGCGGGTCCACCCGACGCTCCTCGCCGAGGGCAGCGTGCTCGCCCGCGTGAGCGGGGTCTTCAACGCGATCTCCGTCACCGGGGACGTCGTCGGCACGACCCTCTACATCGGGCGCGGGGCCGGCCAGGACGCGACGGCGAGCGCCGTGATCAGCGACATCGCCGACGCGGTCGCGCTGATCCGCCACGGCAAGGGCGCCCACCTCATGGGCGAGGAGGGGCCCCCGGCCCTGGGCGGGGCCCGGATGGCGCCCCCGGAGCGCGTCCGCGGGCGCCACTACGTGCGCCTCACGGTCGCGGATCGGCCGGGCGTGCTCGCCCGGGTGGCGACCGTCATGGCCCGCAACCGCATCAGCATCGCGAGCGTCATCCAGAACCCGTCGGAGCGCCCGGGCGCGGCCTCGCTCGTCCTCACCACCCACGAGAGCGACGAGCGCTCGATGCACTCGGCACTGCGCGCCCTTTCGCGCCTGGGCAGCGTGCGCGAGGCGCCGCTGCACCTGCGCATCGGGGACCTGGGCGACTAGGGCCCCCGGGGGAACCCTCCACCATGCCACGCATCGTCCAGAAGTACGGCGGGACCTCGGTCGGCGACGTCGAGCGCATCCTCAAGGTCGCGGAGCGCATCAAGGCCGCGCGCGAGGAGGGCAACGAGACCGTCGTCGTCCTGTCGGCGCGCGCGGGCGTGACCAACGAGCTCATCGCCCGGGCCAAGGGGCTCTGCCCGAACCCGAGCGACCGCGAGCTCGACCAGCTGCTCGCCATAGGCGAGCAGGAGTCGATCGCGCTCATGGCGATGGCGCTGCACGGCATCGCCGTCCCGGCGGTGAGCTACACCGGGGCGCAGGCCGGGATCTTCACCGACAAGGTCCACACGAAGGCCAAGATCAAGATGATCAACCCGAAGCCGATCGAGCGCGACCTCGCGGAGGGCCGGGTCGTCATCGTCGCCGGCTTCCAGGGGATCGACGACAAGGGCGAGGTGACGACCCTCGGGCGCGGGGGCTCGGACCTGACCGCGGTCGCGCTCGCCGCGGCGCTCAAGGCCGGCCGCTGCGAGATCTACACCGACGTCGACGGCGTCTACCCGGCCGATCCGCGCGTCGTCAAGGAGGCGCGCAAGCTGCCCGAGATCTCGTACGACGAGATGCTCGAGCTCGCCTCGTCCGGCTCGAAGGTGATGCAGTCGCGCTCGGTCGAATTCGCCAAGAAGTACGGTGTCGTCTTCGAGGTCCGCTCGTCCTTCAACCACAACCCAGGAACCGTCGTGAAAGAAGAAGTCGCCTACATGGAGCAGGTCGTCGTCCGCGGCATCGCCGTCGACAAGGACCAGGCCAAGGTCATCGTCAGCAACATCCTCGACAGGCCCGGCTCCGCCGCGAAGGTGTTCCGCAGCCTCTCGACGGCGAACGTCAACGTGGACATGATCGTCCAGAACGTGGGCCGCCACGGCGTCGCCAACCTCACCTTCACGGTCCCCAAGGCCGACACCGCGCGCGCGGTGAAGGCGCTCGAGCCCATCCTCGGCGAGGTGGGCGGGGGCCAGGTGGCCGTGCACGAGCACATCGCCAAGCTCTCCGTGGTCGGCGTCGGCATGAAGACGCACAGCGGCATCGCCGCCACGCTCTTCCAGGCGCTGGCCGACGTGGGGATCAACATCGACCTCATCAGCACCTCGGAGATCAAGATCTCGGTGGTAGTCGACCTGGACCGCGCGGACGAGGCCGCGCGGGTGGCCCACGCCGCGTTCGGTCTCGCCAAGGCCTGAGTCCGGGCCCGCGCATGCGCTACGTGTCGACACGCGGGGGCGGCCCTGCGCTCGGGTTCTCCGACGCCGTCGCGCAGGGGCTCGCGGCCGACGGGGGCCTCCTCGTCCCCGAGGAGCTGCCGGACCTCTCGGGGGAGCTCGAGGGCTTCAGGGGCCTGGCGTACCCGGAGCTCGGCTTCCGCTTCCTGCGCCGGTTCGCCACGGACATACCGGAGGCCGAGCTGCGCGAACTCGTCGCCCGGTCCTACGGGCGCTTCGACCGGCCCGAGGTGACGCCCATGCTCGAGCTCGACGCCGGCCTGCGCGTCCTCGAGCTCTTCCACGGGCCGACGCTCTCGTTCAAGGACATCGCGCTCCAGCTGCTCGGCAACCTGTACGCGCGCCAGTGCGCGATGCGCGGGGAGGCTATCAACGTCCTCGGCGCCACCTCGGGCGACACGGGCGCCGCCGCCATAGCCGCCCTCATGGGGCGGCGCGGCGTGGCCATCTTCATCCTCTACCCGGACGGGCGGGTCTCGCCGCTCCAGGAGCGCCAGATGGCCTGCACGGGCGCCGCCAACGTCCACGCCCTCGCCGTCGAGGGCTCCTTCGACGCGGCCCAGGCGGTGCTCAAGGAGATCCTCGGCGACGCGGCGTTCCGGGCGCGCCACCGCCTGTCCGCGGTCAACTCGATCAACGTCGCCCGCGTGCTGGCCCAGAGCGTCTACTACCTCTACGCCTGGCTCCAGCTGCCGCGCGACCACCAGGCGAGGGCCGAGTTCGTGGTGCCGACCGGCAACTTCGGCAACGTCCTGGCCGGCTGGATGCTGCGGCGGATGGGGGTCCCGATCGCGGGGCTGCGGGTCGCGACGAACCAGAACGACATCCTCTACCGGCTCTTCACGAGCGGCGAGTACGAGGTGGGCGAGGTGCGCCCGAGCCTCGCTCCGTCCATGGACATCCAGGTGGCCTCGAACCTCGAGCGCTTCGTCTACTACGGCTCGGGCGGCGACGCGGGGCGGGTGCGGGCGGTCATGGGCGAGATCGCGCAGAAGGGGCGCTACCGCTTCCGGGACTTCAACCCGGAGGGCATCAGCGCCTCGCGCTGCACCGACGCCGAGATCCCCGGGATCATCCGGCAGGTCTACCTGGCGTACGGCTACGTCGCCGATCCCCACACGGCCTGCGCGTTCAAGGACATCGACACGTCCCGGCCGAACGTCGTGCTCGCGACGGCCAATCCCGCGAAGTTCCCGGAGGTCATCCGCGCCGCCACCGGGACCGAGCCCACGCACCCGGCGCTGGAAGCCCTCAAGGGCCGCCCCCTGGAGCGGCGCAAGATTGTGGCTGACGCGCGGGCAATCCGTGACTTCATCGAGAGCCGCGCCGTCGGACCGGCGCCCCGACCATGAGCCATCCCCTGGTGAGAATCTACGACACCACCCTGCGCGACGGAACGCAGGGCGAGGGGATCAGCTTCTCGGTCGCCGACAAGGTCCTGATCGCCGAGCGGCTGGACCAGTTCGGCGTCGACTACATCGAGGGGGGCTACCCCGGCTCGAATCCCCGCGACATCGCGTTCTTCGCGGAGGCCCGCGACCTCAAGCTTCGCCACGCCAAGCTCGCCGCCTTCGGCTCGACCCGGCGCGCCGGCTCCAAGGCGCCGAGCGACCCGCAGCTGCGCACCCTGGTCGAGAGCGGGATGCCCGTCGTCACGCTCGTCGGCAAGACCTGGCTCCTGCACGTGAGGGAGATCCTGCGGACGACGCCCGAGGAGAACCTGGCGATGATCGAGGACTCGGTGCGCTACCTGGTCGCGCAGGGGCGCGAGGTGGTCTACGACGCCGAGCACTTCTTCGACGGCTACGCCGACGACCCCGACTACGCGATGCGCACGCTCGAGGCCGCGGCCCGGGCGGGCGCGTCCAACCTGTCCCTGTGCGAGACCAACGGCGGCAAGCTCGTCCCCGAGGTGCAGCAGGTCACGGCGGCCGTCGTAAAGCGCTTCGGCGGCCCGCTCGTCGGCATCCACTGCCACAACGACAGCGGGCTCGGCGTCGCGGTCACGCTCGCCGGCGTCGACGCCGGGGGCACGCTCGTCCAGGGCACGATGAACGGCTACGGCGAGCGGGTGGGCAACGCCAACCTGGTCACCATCATCCCCAACCTCGCGCTCAAGATGCACCGGCGCCTGCACTGCGCGCCCAACCTGGCGCAGCTGCGCGACCTGTCGCTCTTCTTCGACGAGCTGGCGAACCTGCGCCCGGACCCCAAGGCCGCCTTCGTCGGCCGCTCGGCGTTCGCCCACAAGGGCGGGCTGCACGCGAACGCGGCCCAGAAGGTCGCGCGCAGCTACGAGCACATCGACCCGGGCCTCGTGGGCAACAGCACCCGGGTGCTCGTCTCCGACATGGCCGGCCGGAGCAGCCTCGTGCTCAAGGCGCGCGAGTTCGGCGTCGAGCTGGACGAGAGGAGCCCGGAGCTCAAGGACCTCATCGAGGAGCTCAAGGACCGCGAGTTCCGCGGCTACGAGTACGAGGCCGCCGACGCCTCCTTCAAGCTGCTGGTCGCCAAGAAGCTCGGGCACACCAAGGAGTTCTTCAAGGTCGACGGCTACCGGGTGAGCGTCGAGCGCCACGGCGGGGAGATCTGGTCCGAGGCGACGGTCCGCGTGAAGGTCGCCGGCGAGTCGATCCACACGGTGGCCGAGGACGCCGGCCCGGTCGGTGCCCTGGACAAGGCGCTGCGCCTCGGGCTGGAGAAGATCTACCCGCAGCTGCGCGACATGAAGCTGCGCGACTACAAGGTGCGCATCGTCGAGGGCAACGAGGGCGCCGGCTCGAAGACCCGCGTCCTCGCCGAGAGCGGCGACGGCCACGCGGTCTGGGGGACGGTGGGCGTGAGCGACAACATCATCGACGCCTCCTGGGAGGCGCTGAGGGAGGCGGTCGAGTACCGCCTGTCCATGCCGGGGGGCCCCGCCAAGCAGGGCCCGGGTCATCCCGCCGCATCATGACCGCCGCCCGGCTCCTCCTGGGCGCCGGCCTGGCCCTGGCCTGCCGCCTGGCCGCCGAGGACGTCGTCGTCTTCGGCAAGGGCGATAGCCGGGTCCTAGGCCCCGCCTCCCAGGAGAGGCCCCGCGGCGCCGGCGACGCCGCCTTCCTCGCGGCGGCGCGGCGCGACTTTGACGGGGCGGCCCCCTATGACGCCGTCTTCCCGCTCATCAACCCGCCCGCGTGGGGGCGCGTCGTGAGCGCGGCCACCGCCGGCCGCCTCGAGATCCGCCGGTCGTTTGCCCGCGGCCTCGTCTTCCGCGTCGCGATGGAGCACCTCGAGCCCGGCCGCGCCTACGTCCTCTGCATCAACGGCCGGCCGCAGCACCCGGGCAACGAGCTCCTGCCCGAGTCGGTGCCCGGCCACGAGGCCGAGAAGTACTACGACTTCTACACCCTCACGGCCGACGCGCAGGGAAGCTACCGAGGGCGCATCGCGCTCCTGCTTCGCCCCGGGCCCTACAACGTCCACTTCTACGTGAAGGACGCCTCGGACTTCAAAATCGTCCTCTATGGCCTCGAGTACTTCGATTTTGCCGCGAGGTGAGCGCCTGCCGGCCCGTGGCGCCCCGGCGGGGCGGCTCCCGTGACCATCAGGCGCCTTTCGCCCCCGGACGCGGCCGCGTACCGCCGCCTGCGCCTGCGCGGGCTCCGTGAGAGTCCCGAGGCGTTCGGGGGCTCCTACGCGGAGGAGGCAAGGAGGCCGCTGAAGGCCTTCGCCGGCCGCCTGCGGCGCGCGCGGGCGGCGTGGACCTTCGGCGCGTTCGAGGGCGGGCGCCTCGTCGGCGTCCTGAGCCTAATCCGCGCCGAGAGGCGCAAGGAGCGCCACAAGGCCGAGGTTGTCGGCATGTACGTGGATTCGGGGATGCGCCGGAGGGGCATCGCCCGCGCCCTCCTCGCCCGCGCCGTCGCGACGGCGCACGGGCTGCGCGGCCTGAGGAGGGTCAAGATCGCGGTGGTCGAGTCGAACACGCCGGCGCTCCGGCTGTACGAGGGCGCCGGGTTCAGGGTCTACGGGCGCGAGGAGGACGCCCTTCTTGTCGGCGGCAGGTTCTACGCGATGCTCCTCCTCGACCGCGCCCTGCCGTTCCCCGGGCGGGCGCGCGCCCGGCGCCCGGCCGGTTGACGGGCGGCCGCGCACGGCGAAGCAATGACCGCGATGCCGCCGGGACCCGCCGCAGCCGCCGGAGCGGGCGCCGCCGAGCCCCTGACCATCAGGCCCTATGTCGCGGCCGACCTCGAGGCCCTGATCGACGTCTTCCTGCGCGCCGTCCGCGAGACGGCCGGCAAGGACTACACGCCGGCGCAGATCGCCGCCTGGGCCCAGGCGGACCGCGGGCTGTGGGCCGCCCGGCGCCTCAGCAGGCCGACCTGGGTCGCCGTGGCCGGGGGCGCCGTCGCAGGCTTCGCGGACCTGGAGGCCTCCGGGCACCTCGACATGCTCTACGTCCATCCCGCCCACCAGGGCAGGGGCGTGGCCAGCGCCCTGCTCGCCCGGGCCGAGGCCGCGGCCCGCGCCCAGGGGATCCGGCGGTTGTTCACCTATGCGAGCCTGACCGCGCGGCCGTTCTTCGAGCGGCGCGGCTTCAAAGTGGTGGCCCCGAACGCCGTGGAGGTCCGCGGCGAGCGGCTGGCCAACTTCCGGATGGAGAAGCCCCTGGGGGGGTAGGGGGCGCGGCCCTCAGAGGAGCGGGGCCAGCAGGCGGCAGACGTCCTCGGCGACGCTCGAGAGGAGGTTGGGCTTCGCGAACGAGGGCCGGCTGCACTCCTTGGCCAGGGCGCCCACCCAGGCGCGGATCTCGGCGACCGCGGACTTCGTGTAGACGAGCATCCCGATCTCGAAGTTCACGAAGAGGCTGCGCAGGTCGAAGTTCGGCGAGCCGACGAGCGCCACGCGGTCGTCGGCGACGATCGCCTTGGCGTGCAGCATCCCGCCCTCGTACAGGAGCAGGCGGCCGCCGGCCGCGGTCAACAGCCTCGTGTAGTTGCGCCGGGCGAAGTCGGTCACCGGGTGGTTCGACTTCAGCGGGACGATCACCGTCACGGCGCACCCGGCGCGCGCCTTCACGATCAGCGAGCGCAGGATCACCTCGTCCGGGATGAAGTACGGCGTCACGATCCAGATGCTGCGCTCGGCCTCCTGGATCATGGAGACGATGCCCTCGTAGAGGGGGTCGCCCGGCACGTCCGGGCCGCTGGCGACGATCTGCACCTCGCAGGCGCCGCTGGCCGGGGCGCCGCCGAACTGGGCGTCGCGGCGCGCCGCCTCGGGCGGCTGGCGCGAGACGAAGCTCCAGTCCGCCACGAAGACCTCGCCGAGCACGACCGCCGCCGGCCCCTCGACCACGGCGCCGAAGTCGCGCCAGCGCTTCGGGTTCGGGGCCGGCCCCATGTACTCGCGCGCGATGTTGCGGCCGCCGATCATCGCCGCCGTCCCGTCGAAGATCGCGATCTTGCGGTGGTTCCTCAGGTTGGCGGAGCCGCGCGACGTGAACGGCATGACGGGCATGAACCGGGCCACCTCGCCGCCCGCCCGCCGGATGGGGTCGACGAAGCCCCGCGAGGAGAACGCGCAGCCGACCGCGTCCAGGAGCAGGCGCACCCGGATCCCCTCGCGCGCGCGCCGGGCGAGGAGCTCGACGATCCGCCGGCCCGTCGCGTCGCGGCTCAGGATGAAGGTCGTGATGTGGATGGAGTGGCGCGCCCCGAGGATGCGCCGCTCGAGCTCGCCAAAGTCGTCCTCGCCCGTGGGCAGGAGCGTGATCCGGTTGCCCCCGACCGGGGCGAACCCGCCCGCCGCCGCGATCGTCTTGGCGACCGGCAGGCTGGCGGCCTTCGTCGGGGAGGCGCAGATCTCGGGCACGATCGAGAGGAGGGCGGACTTGTTCTTGGCCAGGCGGCGCAGCTTGCGCCCGCCGAGCAGCAGGTAGAGGGGCACCCCGAGCCAGGGGATGAAGACGATCACGAGCAGCCAGGCAAAGGTGTTGGCGGGCGCGCGCCGCTCGCTCATGAGCCTCGCCACGAGGAAGAACGCGAGGAGGAACCCCGCCACGGAGGCCAGGTGGGCCACCAGGCCGCCGGGGACGAAGCGGTCAATGTACTGGCTCAGGGCGGTCATGCGCGTCCCAAGAAAGGTCTTGAATTCGGGCGCGCGAGACGAGATTTTTTCCCCTTTCCCCGGCCGGTAGGATACTCAAGTGGCCAACGAGGGCAGACTGTAAATCTGCTGGCTAACGCCTTCCCTGGTTCGAATCCAGGTCCTACCACCACCCCGGCGGGCCGGCCCGTCCCGCCTGGGCCCCGGGGCGGTGTTGTTGCTTGATTTATCCCGGGGCGCTTCGCACGATCCCGGGCGCCCGCGCCAGGGTCCCGTGCGGATCCCGCCGACCCGGCCCAGCAGGCCCCAACCCCCACAAACCCATGCAAGTCACGCTGTCGTGGCTCGATTACCTGATCCTGCTGACCTACACCGGCTTCGTCGTCGGCATCGGCTTCGCCCTGAAGAAGTACATGAGGAGCTCCTCGGACTTCCTCACGTCCGGCCGCTCGATCCCGACCTGGGTCACGGGCCTGGCCTTCATCTCGGCGAACCTGGGCGCCCTCGAGCTCGTGGGCATGGCCGCCAGCGGCGCCAAGTACGGCATCATCACGAGCCACTTCTACTGGGTCGGCGCCATCCCGGCGATGGTGTTCCTGGCGGTGTTCATGATGCCGTTCTACTACGGGTCGCGGGCGCGCTCGGTGCCGGAGTACCTGAAGATGCGCTTCGACGAGCGGGTGCGGGCGCTCAACTCGATCTCCTTCTCGGTCATGACCGTGTTCGCCTCGGGCATCTCGATGAACGCCCTGGCCAAGCTCCTGCACCTCCTGCTCGGCTGGAACTACCACCTGAGCCTGTGGATCTGCTCGGCGGTCGTCCTGGTGTACGTGCTCAAGGGGGGGCTCACCTCGGCCATCTACACGGAGGTCCTGCAGTTCTTCATGATCGTCCTCGGCTTCGCCCCGGTCGTCTACCTCGGCCTCAAGGACGTCGGGGGCTACCACGCGATGACCGGCCTGCTCAAGGGGGTCGCCGTCAACCCGGCCGCGCTCAGCCTCCGGGACCCGGGGACCGCCTTCAGCGCCGACGCCTGGACCAGCGCCTGGCGGCCGCTCCTGGCCGGCCCGGCCCACAACCCGATGGGCGTCGACTGGTTCGCCATGGTCTTCGGCCTCGGGTTCGTGCTCTCGTTCGGCTACTGGTGCACGAACTTCCTGGTCGTGCAGCGCGCCATGGCCGCGCGCAACATGACCGCCGCGCGCAATACGCCGCTCGTCGCCGCCGTCCCCAAGATGCTCTTCCCGGCCCTCGTGATCCTGCCCGGCATGATCGCCGTGGCGCTGATGGCGGTCCCGTCCAAGGGGTACCGCATCCCGGCGCCGATCCTGGACTCGGCGGTCTTCGCCCGGGCCGAGGCCGCGGTCGCGGCCTCGGCCGGCCTGCCCGCCGCGGAGGCCGCGAAGGCGGTGAGCGCGGCCGTCGGCAAGAGGATGGACGCCGAGAAGGTCGCCTCGCTCGTCGCGGACTACGCCGCGAAGCGCGTCGCCCCCGGGGCCTTCAACGACCGCCTCTGGAACGCCGTCGCGGAATACGACTACGACGGGGTCATCCTCTCGCTCGTCAAGCGCTACTGCCCGCCGGGCCTGCTCGGCCTCGCCCTCACCGGGCTGCTCGCCTCGTTCATGTCCGGCATGGCCGGCAACGTCACGGCCTTCAACACCGTCTGGACCTACGACCTGTACCAGGCGTACATCGCGCCCAAGAGGAGCGACGAGCACTACATGCGCATGGGCCAGGCGGCGACCCTGGTGGGCATCCTGGCGAGCATCGCGTGCGCGTATTTCGCGGCCCTGTACAACAACGCGATGGACATCATCCAGCTCGTCTTCGCCTTCGTGAACGCGCCGCTCTTCGCCACGTTCCTGCTCGGCATGTTCTGGGCGCGCACCACGGGGACGGGCGCCTTCCTCGGCCTTCTGGGGGGCACGGCGGCCTCCGGCGTCGTCCACGCCCTGACGATCGCCCAGGGCAACGTCGCGGGCATGAAGGGCGGCTACCTCGGCGTCGTGCACACCTTCCCGAGCGAGATGGCCCAGAACTTCTGGCTGGCCGTGTTCGCCTTCGTCGTCTGCTTCACGCTGACCGTGGGCATCTCCCTGGCGACCCGGCGCAGCAAGTCCGACGAGGAGCTCTCCGGCCTGGTCTACTCGCTCACGCCCAAGATCCGCGACGAGGGCGCCGCCTGGTACGCGCGCCCGGCCGTCATCGGCACGGCGCTCCTCGGGGGCTGCGCCGTGCTCAACCTCATCTTCTGGTAACCAAGGCATTCCTATGGGACTCGATATCCGCTGGCCGATCGGCCTGATGTTCTCGTTCGTCGGGGCGATGATGACGATCTACGGCTTCGCCACCCGCCATGACGCCGACGTCTACCGGCGCTCGCTCGGCATCAACGTCAACCTGATCTGGGGCCTGCTCCTGGTCGCCTTCGGCGTCCTCATGCTCGTCTTCGCGTCGCGCCGGCGGGCGCCCGCCGGCCCGCCCCCGGGGCCGAAGTAGCCGGCGCCCTACTTGAGGGCGAGCTCGGTGGCCGCGTCGAAGAGGTGGGCCTGGCCGAGGTCGAAGGCGACCTGGATCCGCTGGCCGGCGTCAAAGCGGTCCGTGGGGCTCACCCGGGCGACGAACGAGGTGGCGCCCGTGTAGAGGTACAGGAGGGTCTCCGCGCCCATCGGCTCGGCCACCTCGACGCGCACCTCGGCCGTCCGCCCGGGCCCCGGCGCCGCCACCTGGAGCGCGTCGCGGATGCCCTCGGGGCGGATGCCGAGGACGACGGGCTTGTCGAGGTGCCCGGAGGACTTCACGGCCAGGGCCTCGTCGAGGGCGAGCGTGAGCGGGGCGCCGGCCGGGTTGTCCTCGACGAACGACACGTGGTCCCCGGCCCGGCGCACCGTCCCCCTGAGGAAGTTCATCGCGGGCGAGCCTATGAACCCCGCGACGAAGAGGTTGGCGGGGTGGTTGTAGAGCTCGAGGGGCTCCGCCACCTGCATGATGTCGCCGTCCTTCATCACGCAGATCCGGTCGCCCATCGTCATCGCCTCCACCTGGTCGTGGGTCACGTAGATCATCGTCGCCCCGAGGCGGGCGTGCAGCTTCGAGATCTCGGTGCGCGTGGAGACGCGCATCTTCGCGTCCAGGTTCGAGAGGGGCTCGTCGAAGAGGAACACCTTCGGCTTGCGAACGATCGCCCGGCCGAGCGCCACCCTCTGCCGCTGGCCGCCCGAGAGCGCCTTCGGCTTGCGCCCCAGGTGCCCGTCGAGCCCGAGCATGACGGCCGCCTCGCGCACGCGCGCGTCGATGTCGGCCTTCGGGAACTTCCGCAGCCGCAGGCCGAAGGCCATGTTCTCGTACACCGTCATGTGCGGGTAGAGCGCGTAGTTCTGGAACACCATGG
>Ga0335078_10004320_pt1 | contig 21079 bp, 15 predicted proteins | sample Lox_Sample_32_FD_206711 | JGI IMG/M metagenome (GOLD analysis project Ga0335078, IMG submission 206711) | Soil microbial communities from Loxahatchee National Wildlife Refuge, Florida, United States - Lox_Sample_3.2 | ecosystem: Environmental > Terrestrial > Soil > Wetlands | place: USA...
GCCGGACAACGCCTCCCGTTGCGACCTGAATGTCGCCGTTCGCCAGGAGTTGAAGCTCATTGGAGCGCTTTCCCCGGAAGACCATACTTTGCGTGTCCTGGTCCAGCGGCAGGACATGACTGGGGCCGAACGCTCTTGGGCGAACCACTATGACGTCAACGATGTAATTCGGTACACACGTGGCAGCAAAGCCACTGGAATCGGGGCCGGCGCGTATGCGTCGGTGGTTGCAATCGATCCGGCCTCGAACCTGCTCACAGTTGAGAAACCAAACCATGAGCTTGCCACCTACGATCCACGTCGCCTGACCGGCGTGAGTGTCTATCAGGAAATCGACCGTGAGTTTTCCGTAGGCGAGCGTGTCCAGTTCACCGCACCCGACAAATCGCTCGGCGTTGCGAATCGCGACCTTGCCGTCATCGAATCGATCCATCCCGATGGCCGAGTAAACGCGGTCCTCAGCGATAATCGCCGGATCGAATTCAACGCCCGCGAGCATCCTCACTTCGACCACGGTTATGCCGTCACAAGCCACAGCTCTCAGGGGCTTACCGCCGAGCGCGTCCTCGTTCATGCCGACACCGGCGTTCACCCGGACTTGCTCAATTCGCGATTTGCGTACGTTTCCGTATCGCGTGCCAGCCACGATGTCGTGGTGTTCACGGACGACGTGGCGAAACTCGGCCCCCAACTGGGAGCCGATGTCTCAAAGACATCCGCGCTGGAAATTAATCAGTCGTCACCCATCGCACGGGGAATTGGGCTAGGCCTGTGATGGGACTGACCATAGGCGAGCACAGATGTCCTATGTGGCTCATATGCTGGAATTATAAGTCTTTGTAACACATTGATAAAGCTATAGTTGGTGTGAAAAATGCATGAAATATTAATAAAATGATTGACATACGATATCTAGGCACTAGCATAAACATGGAGAATCAGCCAGATGCGGACAAGCACACTTGATCATTTGAAGCGACGTCTTCGCCCCGGACGCGTCTACCGCAGAGAGGATCTCCTGCCTTGGTCTCATAGTGTCGATCGCCACCTCAAAGAACTTACCGGCGACGGAACCCTCCAGAAACTGCGTAACGGCTTGTACTACAGCCCTCGCAAATTTGAATTTGGAGAGGCTCCCGCGGACGAGCATGAGTTGGTGAAAGCGTTCTTGAAGACGGACCGTTTTGTCCTGACCTCGCCGAATGCCTACAACCAGTTGGGACTTGGGACAACGCAGGTCTACAACAAACGGGTTGTCTACAATCAGAAACGGCACGGGACATTTCCACTCGGCAATCGCATGGTCACATTCGAGCGCCGCATAAATGTTCCAAGGCAACTTTCTCCCGAGTTTCTGATGGTCAATCTTGTTAACGAACTAGGGGACCTTGCGGAGGATCCGGACACCGTTCTTTCTCGCGTTCGCGAAAAAGCCAAAGAGATGGACCCGAAGAAGCTCTCACGGGCGGTTTCGCTTTACGGCAAATACTCCACACAGAAAAAGTTTCAGGAGATGCTGCAACGTGCTGCCTGATAGCTTTTTGCACGAGAGAAGCTGCTAGGTTCTTAATATTTCGTACGGACATACACACCGTACCGCCCGTAGCACTGCGATCCAGAGCGATTCTTGTGGGCGTTTAACTTTCCGTCCATCTTCTTCTTGTTAAAACTCTTGTTGCATACGGTGCACCGAAAAACATAAGTGGGCCCCTGCGCTCTGCGCCGCGTCGTCCGGCGCATCCGTACCATACGGGGCATTCTGGGTATGGCCGTTGATGGAGCCACATTCAGCGGGCCCGCAGAAGTCAATTCAACCGCATAACGCGGGTTGAACACTTGGGAAGTTACCGTCGCCCCCTGCATTCGGTCCACTCGGTAAGAACGATGTTCGCCCGAATCGCTACGGATGGCGTGCAGCACGAAATACCCTTCCGCGGTCTGCCTTAAAGAATATGGTTCTATACGCCGTACATTGTGGTCGTAGGTGAGATCGACGCACAGGTGGTTTGCCGCGGCGAATCGGATGATTTCCAGAGTGGAGCGTGAGGAAAGAGGGACTGCCATCGGCAGCGTGCGTGTGCGGATTGCCAGTTCGCCGGCTCCGTGCTGGATGATCGCGCGCTGCGGGATCGGCGCACTGCTTGTCATCCACGCGAAGATTTCAGGAAGTGCGTCCCAGAAATCGTTGAGCGGTGGAAGAACAGGCAACTGGTGCTTGAGCATGTCTGACCACATCGCTTCTAGGGCCAGGCGATGGGACTGGAGTGATGCGAAGGTGGGTACCGGGATTGCCTTGTGATCGCATTTCTGCCGGAGCACCTCCAGCAGCACCGTGGCAGTTGGCCGACTATCAGTGTGCCTGTATAAGTTAACGACGTCGTAGAGATCACGTGGGCGCGTTCGCTCTCCAAGGGCGCGTAGCTTTTCACCAAAGGCTTCTTCATAGGCATAACAATTGGCCCAGATTCCGCCTTCAGGCTTGTCGCTATAAGGATGAAAAACTTCGCGGCGCACGGAAGGAAGCACCAGTCTTTCATCCGCCGAGAGGTCGAGCTTTACCTTGGGCCAGCCGCCTGATGTCGGAGAAACCGGCCCGCGATATGCGATCTTGCCTTGGCAGTTCGGCTTGCCGCGAGGGTTGTCGTAAATGTCGAATTCAAGCTGGTCCGCAGGGATATTCAATCCCGATTGTTCAGCGACCCAGGCAACGACTTCCTCGAATACGGACTTGAGGAATTCCTCCTCAATATGATTTTCGTCACGAAGCGTGAAATCCAAATCTTCTGAGAAGCGATAAGTCTCGAAGTAGCACTTCTTAAGACACGTGCCTCCTTTGAAGACCCAACTTTCCCCGATCTCTTCGTGTTCGTTAATACCGGCGAGTATCCAACCCAGAACGTAGTCCTTCTCTACAACATTGGGCAGGAGCGAAAACGACGACGCCGCTTCGAGGATTTCGCGCTTGTCGATCATGAGGCGGAGACCTTCCATGCTTCCGGCACCCACAGGCGCCACGGAGTGATCAGCTTTGAGGTGCGAAGCGACGGATCGAGCTTCGCGTAGCCATACGTGAGCCGTGCACGACATTCATCAGCGAGTTTTCTGTCATGAAGGCGTGCATCCGCAAGAAATCCCAGGCGCTTGAAGACAGCGCCATTGTCAAATTGGTCTGCACAGCGGATCAGCAGTTCGCGATCGGAGTTCTTGCTTGCAAAATAGTTACTCAAGCAATCGGCCACGTGATCGATACCGCCCCCTACTTCAGGTGCTGCCATCATATCGACCAACGTGCGTACCGGATCTGAAATAGAAACTTTAGCTGAGCCGCGCCAGACAGCTTTTAGTCCGAACAAGCGTTTGGGCTTTATGTTGCGCAGCAAGAATGCAGCGCCCTGCGCAGTTACATGTTTTGTGGTAACACGACGCGTCGTAAAGACGAAGGTTTCGTTGAAGAGCTGTTCGGTCAGTTCCCAATGATGAGCTGCAGTCCAGCCACCGATGTAGCATTGACCAAAAAGCGTGGGAACAAGAACCCATGGATCTGCGATGACTTGTTCGCTACCAGCGAGATCCAAAGGCACGGGAACGTAGAGCCCATGCCCAATCCTTCGGAGCCACCCTTGGTCTTGCCAGCGTGACAAAAGCTTAGCGGCTTCTCGACGCTCGATTCCAAGGGTCTTCGTCGTAATATCTACAGAAACGACTTCCTTGGCGGCACGGAACACGGACGCGAGCCGCGCGCGGGAAGCCGGCAACTGGCTTAATCGGCGGTTCATCGCTATATGATAACACTAGAAGTTCGCATGTTACAGGAACTTTATGTGCCATAGTATAGCTACGCCGGATCACCACCGACCACGCGTATATCGCCTTTCCTTCGAAATAACGGAACTGGATGACTGACATTCCAACTGTCGGCCGATTAGTCGCTCCCCTTTCAGAGCAACTGAAAACTCAACTTCCTGCCGCCTCACTGTGTGCTAAATGTGTGCCTGATTTCAGGTTAAAGCATTCGCAAGGCGGCACTCAGGTCGGGCTGGATCATGAATGATAAAGGACGTTATCAGCGGAGCTGGGTTCCGATCCCAAGCGGTTCCTGTTCTGCACCATCAAGGGGAAGGCAGGAGTGCTGACGGAGCAGCCTATGAGTCAGTCGGATGCATACCGAATGGTTCGCAGGCGCGCGATGGATGCGGGCATCAAGACTAAAATTGGCAATCACAGCTTCCGGGCGACCGGCATTACCGCCTACCTCAAGAACGGCGGTAAACTCGAAATTGCCCAGCAGATTGCAGCGCACGAGTCGTCGCGCACCACCGGGCTCTATGACCGGCGCGACGATGATGTAAGTCTAGATGAGGTGGAGAGGACTTCCATTTGAAGAAATCGCGGGCCATGCCGGACCGGAAACCGTTTCTGGCCTTGCTGCAACAAGCGCTGGAAAACATCCGTGAAGAACAGCTGTTTAATGACGAGCGCGGATTCCAGGGCGCGCTACTACAGGAGTTGGGCAGGCGGTTGCCGGAGGGCAGACGGCCGGAAGATCCCATGCTCCAGCAGGAATATCAGAAACGCCTGCTTCGGCACGGGATTCGGATTCGGCCGGACATCATTATTCATGTTCCGTTCGAGAGGGGTCTCGCGGAGAATCGGGAGGAAGGCAACGCTGTCGCGATAGAGCTGAAGCGGCGCGCCACAAGCAAGACGGCCAGGGGAGCGTTTGCAAATCTCGTCCAAATGAAGAAAGCCCTCAAATATCCCCTCACGATCTTTATCAATATTGATTCCGATCACACGCACGTTGCGCTTTGCCCCAAGAGCATCGCTGGCCAGACTGTCTGTTTTGCCGTTCGCCTTGAAGAGGGACGATCCGTTGTGCGGGTGGAAGCATCTCGTAAGCCAGCGAAGAAAATGCAAGGCGACTAATGTGGACCTGGACGACGGCGACATTGCATGGGTTAAAGCGCACGCAGCGGCAGTGAACGAAGCGTTCGGGCCTGAGTTCGATGCTGCGAGGGACCGATTCAGGGAAGGGCAGCTACTGCTCGACCGTTTCAATGCGGCAATCGCAACGGTTCTGAAAAACGGCCGAGGGCATTTCCGGGCCGTAGACGAAGCCCACAACGAAATCTGTATCGCCAGCGCGCTGCTGGCCAATACTCGTTTGCGGTTCATCCGACTGGAGTACGAACCTCCCCTGCCCGGCTGCGCCCGGACGATTGATTTCCGGGCGACGGCGGATACGGGGCAGATCGTGTACATCGACGTGAAGACGGTAAAGCCCGAGGACACGGACAGGTGGGATCAGTTCGAGAAGGCGATGAAGGAGGGATGGATTGCGGGCAACGTGCAGGTGGCCATCTCCCAGCAATGGCTCGGCGGCGAAATCTGGCATGCGTGGTTTGCAGCGAGAGCCCGGATGCTGGAATACACGCTCGAACTGGAATCAAAGATTGCCGAGGGCAAGCTGGCCGGGGAAAATACGCTCTTCGTGCTGGCGCTCTGCAGCGACGGGTTTCGCTGGCAGCAGGACGGGCTGGAGGATTTCGTCAGTTTCTATTACAGTGGTGCACACCGTGGGGACGATGCATTTTCCAAGGTCGAATTGAAGTACATGGCGGATAAGAAGATAACGCTGGGGCGGACGATTTCGCTGTTTGCGTACATGAAGCGGCCCCAGAGTCAGATACGTCACACCCGCCTCAACTGGAACGTCCGGCCCCCGCGCGATCCATTCCTCTAGAAGTGTCTCTGCGCCTCGTCGCAGAGGATATTCCAATCCTTAATTGACCTCGGCCTTTTAGAGGGCGAAGAAGCAGCGATAAACCGCGATTATCACGCGTTGGGGATATCGCCGTCTGGGTCAACTGGACTAATATTGATAAGCTCTTGCAAACTAGTCCACTTCTGTTATACCATCAACGCGTTGTTAACATTAGGTATATGGGATGACTGTGGGAGACAAGAACATAAAACCAGAAGAACTAGTCCAGATCGCGAGATTGGCGCTGACCGGGCGTCCGCAGGATGTGCAGTTGTACATCCGCCGTCTCGCAAAGCGCTATCAGGCCGCATTTCCAGGCATAGCTTCCGAGCTGAACAAGCTGCTGCAGGACTCGCCGACGCGTCAGTCACCCTTGCGACGCCAGGCGGAAGCCCCGGTTCCAGTTGATCTGGAATCGCGGCTGCAGCTTCTTCGTGTAGAGACAACCCCGACGCTCGACGTGGAGCCCATCTGGGATGCAGGAGTCAAGCGCGCGCTGGAGCAGTTGATTTTTGAACGTCGGCGTGATCAGGAATTAATAAAGCAGGGTTTGTCCGCAACCCGTTCGATCATTTTCACAGGCCCCCCCGGTGTGGGCAAGACTCTGGCAGCTCGCTGGGTTGCCCGTGAACTGCACCGCCCCCTGCTCACTCTCGACCTATCGGCAGTGATGAGCAGCTTTCTCGGCCGCACAGGAGCAAACGTGCGGCATGTTCTTGATTACGCCAAGAGCGTTGACGGCGTCCTGCTGCTGGACGAACTCGACGCCATTGCCAAGCGCCGGGATGACTCGACTGATGTGGGAGAACTGAAGCGGCTGGTGACGGTGCTTCTGCAGGAGATCGACGACTGGCCGCCCACAGGGCTTCTGATTGCAGCCACAAATCACTCCGACCTTCTAGACCCCGCCGTATGGCGTCGGTTTGAGATGCGGGTGGATTTTCCGATGCCTGGCGACGAGTCTGTCCGCCGCGCCATCGAAACCTTCCTTGGAAAAAATAAGGCGTCAGCCGCTTGGCAGGATGTCCTCACGGTGGCATTGCGGGGACTCTCGTTCAGCGACATAGAGCGCGAGGTCATGCTGGCCCGGCGGGGAGCCGTAATCCAGGACGAATCACTGGAAACCGCACTGAGTCGTCTTGTCCAGACCCGTGTCGAGCCCATGCCCAGGAAAGAACGGGGGCAGATCGCGCTTTGGCTAACTGAGGCGGGGATTTCCCAGCGCCAAGTGCACGAGCTAACCGGCGTGAGCCGAGACACTATTCGCAAAAAGACCAAGGAAGGCGGTACCGAACTAGTGAACGAGGAGTAAAACAATGGCAAAACGCAGCAATTACCTTATCGGATATGGGGAGCGTCTGGCGTCGGACATGGCCGCACCGCTGGGTGGTGCGCCGAAGAAACATCCCTACACGTTTTCTGAAGCGCACAAACGCTTGGCCCCAAGAATCCATGAGGCTTTCGAGGAATTGACGGAACTGCCCGACGAGGTCTGCCCGAAGGATCAGGCTGTTGCGCTTGTCACACTGCATCCCGCTTACCTTGCCAAGTCGTACTATCCGGCCGAACTGCTGCGCAACTACCGACTGGAAACAATCGGCAGTCGTTCGCGCGCAGTGTCACCGGAGAAGTGGACAAGAAAGAAGCCTGTGGAGTCGGCCGTGACATCGGAGCTCTTTGTCGCCGGCACGCGCGCGCATTTCAAAGAATTCGTTTCCGGATTCGACCGGATGAGGTCATCCGCACCGGCAGCCGACGACCTCATTAAGATCGAGGACTTCCGCGTCCAGTCGTCCGAAGAGAAGCTCAAACCGTTCCGGACGGACGATGAAGAGCCATTGCTCGAAGTCGTTCTCCACGCCCAACCGGTGCGGCAGGACGCATTCATTCTCGACGGGTTCGAAGTGTATCTACGATCGTTGGATATCAAGCCTGATTTGGATCAGCGGCGTTTCTTTGCAGAAGGGCTTTGCTTTCTGCCATTGCGTGTGCCGCGCGAAGTGGCCTCGGAAGTTGTGAAATATTCGTTTTTACGTGTCGCCCGCGAAATGCCTCGTCTCCGGCAATTCCGCCCTGTGGCACGCGCGACGCCGGGGTTCTCATCGTTTACGTGCCGCCTCCCAAAAGATGGTCCGGTCGATCCTGACATTCGTGTCGCAGTTTTCGACGGCGGAGTGAAGTCCGACGCGAAACTCGACCTCTGGGTCGCCCGGAAAAAAACAAAAAAACTCGGCAACGCCGTCCCCGAATTCCAGAACCACGGCACTGCCGTCACCTCCGCCCTACTCTTCGGCCCGCTGCAGGACGGTGTTACCGCCGAACGTCCGTATGCAAGCGTCGATCACTACCGCATTCTTGATGCCGAGACTCTGAAGGACGATCAGGCAGAGCTGTACACGGTGCTGGAGCGCATTCGTGACGTTCTGGAGTCAAGACCGCACTACGATTTCATTAACATCAGTCTCGGGCCGGACTTGGCCATCGATGATGATGATGTCCATGCCTGGACTGCGGTGCTCGATCAGCTTTTTGCGGATGGCCTGACCCTTCCCACAATCGCCGTGGGAAATACCGGCGAAGAAGACTGGCCGTCCGGAAACGCGCGGATACAGACACCCTCGGACTGCGTGAATGCACTATCCGTTGGCGGCTGTGATCGTGTTGGTTCCGGGTGGAAGCGGGCGAGCTACAGCTCCATTGGACCGGGGAGGAGCCCAGGCATTGTCAAGCCGGACGGACTTGCCTTCGGCGGCTCCAGCAAGGAACCGTACTGGGTATTGAACGCGGAAAAGCCGGGGTCAGCGATGCCGATTACAGGAACGAGCTTCGCCGCTCCCACGGCCCTGCGCACTGCACTGGGTCTGCGCGCGCATTTCGGCACTGCTCTAACGCCGCTCGCGATCAAAGCATTACTTCTTCACACCTGCGACGACGGTGGTCACGACCGGGCTGAAGTCGGCTGGGGCCGCATTCCGGCGGAGGTGGATGCCATTGCTCTCACCGACGAGCATTCCGCGCACATTGTTTATCAAGGCGAACTGCGCCCGGCGAGCTGGGTACGCATGCAAATTCCGATTCCTGCGGACCAGTTGACGGGAATGGTGGAGATTTCCGCGACATTCTGTTTTGCAACGCTCACTGATCCGCAAGATCCCCTAAATTACACGCGTAGCGGCTTAGAAGTGCGTTTTCGCCCACACGATAAGAAGCGCAAGAGTTCGAAACAGCAGCACGCAGACTCTGGCCATTTCTTCCAGGCGAAGGACATTTTTGTGGAAGAAGTAGATCTTCGCGCCGATGCCCACCGCTGGGAAACCACTCTGCACAAGTCGCGCTCGATGCGCGCACGCGGTCTCCGCAACCCGGTATTCGACGTTCACTACAGCGCCCGAGTTGGCGGACGCAATGCAACGTCAGCCGACAAGATTCCCTATGCTCTGGTCATCACTGTCACGTCGAACACCACACGCGATTTGTACAACAAAATTCTTCAGCGTTATCCCACGATTCTGGAGGCGCTGAAGCCAGTTGTCGAGATTCCGATCCGCACGTGATCGGGTGTTTTGTAAAACACAATTTGAATGGAGGACAAGATGAACGAGGAACAAAAGAAACACGATACCGAAGCTGAGAAGATCGTGGCGCTTGAGGAGGAAATCCTTGAGGAGCTCATCGATCTTGAGGAGTGGGTCAAGGCCAAGAAGGAACCGCGCAAGGCGAAGCGCTACCGCATCCGTATCGACAAAGAAAAATTCGTTGTCACGGTGCATGAGATGACAGGGAAAGACATCCTGGCTCTGGTCGGGAAGACCCCAGACAAATACCTGCTCTCGCAAAAGTTTCACGGCGGGCGCGTGGAGCCCATTAAGCCCGACCAGGTGGTGGAGTTTCACCGCTGCGAGGTCGAGCGGTTCCAGACGCTCGCGAAGGACCCAACGGAGGGATAGTACAGCATGCGCAAGCAGTTCCAGCTGTCAGAGGAGGATGAGCAGTGCCTTGCCGCACTGGGCCTCGAATGGGAAGCCATCGTCGAAAACAACACAAAGTGGCTCGTCGTCCAGTCGTTCCCGGTGCCGGAGGGATATAACCATCGCAAGGCGGATGCGGCGCTGCGCATCTCGCCTTCGTACCCGGACGATCAGATCGACATGGTCTACTTCTCTCCCGCGCTGGCGCTGAAAAATGGCAAGGTCGTCCGACAGCTGACGCCTCACCCACTGGACGGAAAACAGTATCAGCAATGGTCGCGCCATCGAACTCCGGAGAATCCGTGGCGACCCGGTCTTGATAATATCTGCACACATCTGCTACAGGTCACTAACTGGCTGGAACGGGAGCTTATGTGATGGCGGAGGCGGTGTAGTGCAAATCAAGCTCAGACTCGCCGAGAGGGACCATCGTGCACTTCGGGCTCACCTTCTGCCCGGCGACGGCCTTGAGGCCGTTGCGGTAGCTCTCTGTGGCCGCCGCAGAAGTAGGACGCGTCATGTTCTCATCGTGAAGTCAGTCGTGCCGATACCCTATGACGAATGCAAAGTCCGCACACCAGACCGGGTGACCTGGTCTACGCAGCGTCTCATTCCGTTACTTGAGGAAGCCTCGCGGCGCGATCTGGGAATACTGAAGATTCATAGCCATCCTGGTGGCTATCCGCAATTCTCCGAGGTTGATGACGAATCCGACAAAGATATATTCAACTCTGTGTTCGGCTGGACCGATAGCGCCTTTCCACACGCCAGTGCCGTGATGCTCCCCGAAGGGCGCTTGTTCGGGCGGGCTATTCTTCCCGACGGCTCCTTTCAGGAACTCGACTCAATAATGGTTCCGGGAGACGACTTGCAGTTCTGGGTTCCGCAAGGCGCAAGAGAGTCACCATCTTTCGCGCAACGTCATGCTCAACTTTTTGGTTCCGGAACGATTCGCCAGCTCAGAAAGATGTCCGTGGCGGTAGTCGGATGTTCAGGCACGGGCAGCCCTGTAGTTGAGCAGCTGGCCCGCCTGGGAGTGGGGCGGCTGGTGCTTGTCGATCCCGACCGGGTCGAGGATAAGAACTTAAATCGAATTCTCAACGCAAGCCGTGAGGACGCTTACCTTCGCAGACCCAAAGTTGAGGTGATGGCGCGCGCGATTGCCAGGATGGGCTTCGACACGGAAGTTGAGATAATTCAAGAGGACTTGGCCACGCCGCGAGCTGTAAAGGCGGTGGCCGAATGCGATGCCGTGTTCGGGTGCATGGACGGCGTCGAGGGGCGTCATCTGCTCAATCGCCTCGCGACTTTTTACCTGATGCCGTACTTTGATATTGGCGTGAAGCTTGAGGCGGACGGGCACGGCGGCATCGACGAAGCGTGCGGCGCTGTGCACTATATCCGGCCGGATGGCTCTAACCTTCGGGATCGTAGCGTCTATTCCTTGGAGCAATTGAAGGCAGCGGGCCTCAGAAGAACCGATCCGAATGCATATCGGGAACAAATTAGGGTGGGATATATCCACGGCATTGAGGAAGACAGACCCGCAGTTATCAGCATCAACATGCAAATGGCCAGCACAGCGGTAAATGAGTTTTTGGCCCGATTGCATCCCTATCGGTTGGATGCCAATGAGGATTTTGCTGTGGTTCGTACTAGCTTCATTCAGGGGATCGGTTATTGCGAGCACGAAGAGGCCGCGTCCGGCGTGTTTTTTCCGCACCTCGGAAAGGGGGATGTTCGTCCCCTACTCTCCATGCCTGAACTGAGCGAGCCCGAGGAAAGCGAGTAATGTGGTTTTCATCACTTTGGGAGAAGACACGTAAGGCTGCCCGCACGGGCGCGAAGAAGCTACGTGAGAAGCTACCTCGCAAAAAGCTAAGACCTTATCGTTCCGCCCGCGTCGAGGAGATGCCGGACATAGTTAAACCACTTACAGTTTATCTGTGCGGCGAAGGCGAATACTTGTGGGCGGCGGCGATGATCTGCCCGTGTGGCTGCAAGGAAGTCATAAACCTCAATCTCTTGAAGACCGTCCGGCCTCGTTGGAGTGTCCACGAACATCCAAACGGAACGGTTACGCTCTCGCCGTCCGTATGGAGGCAAAAAGGCTGTAGAAGTCACTTTTTTGTGCGAAAGGGAAGGATTGACTGGTGCCGTGAGTATTTCGCTGAAGATCGGGAAAGAGAATGACATTGGTCTGCAGGAGAAACCGGACTAGGTACAGGACAGGCCGCTCCCCGACGCCCTGGCCAATTTGCACGTGTGACAGTTAACGGGATGATAGGTAACCAACGATGCTCTACAAGTACGTGGGTGCTAATAACGGGAAACAAGCACTTGAGGTTCTGAAATATTTCTGCGAAGCCTACACTCTCAAGGCGAGCGAGCCAACCTCATTCAATGATCCTTTCGAGTTCAAGATCGTCGCCGACTTCGAGGCAGACGAGGCAACAATCCGCAGGCGCTTCTTCGAGCACAAGAAAGACGCTTCAGAAGCCGAATACGAATCGTGGAGGCGCCATCACACAAAGGACGAGTGGTGGGTCACACAAGAGACGAGAAAAGAGTTGCTGTCACGTTTCGGAGTGCTCTGTCTGTCGGAAGTGGGTGACAATCACCTGATGTGGTCCCACTACGCCTCACAACATCAAGGGTTTTGCGTGGGGTTTGATGAAACAGCGCTTGCTAGGCTTGAGGGAATAATCGGACAGGGTCCCGTCAGGTACCAGGTCGATGCCCCGATGTTCCGGTATTATTTCGATCCGCCGGAATTGCTCGAGAAGCAAGTCTTCGCATGCAAGTCGAAACTATGGAAGTACGAACGTGAATACCGGATCGTATTCAACCGGAGCGGCACCGTTGGTTTTCCGAAAGCGGCGCTGAAACAGATCATAATCGGATGTCGGGCCTATATGGAATTGCGAGCGTATGCTGACCATCACTGTGAAAAAGCCGAGATTGAGTTTTTCCAGATGTGCGAGGATTTCCGCGCTTATCGCTTGAGGAAGGAAGTTGTAAGAAAAAACGTGACGATCATGTCGTCGTTTTTCTAACTATTGGGGTACGGGCCGGACCTCCAGAATTGAGCCCACGGTCGGTTGCGCGCCACCTATTAGTAACCTACTCGCCAACCCGCACCCCTTTGCCATTGCTTTAACTTGTGTACCCTCTAGTATTGAATACAAGCATAAAACACGGGCAGTAACTAGAGGGTGTTTTGACCTCCCCAGGAGCCTTGGGCTCTGTGTTGGTGTGCGCACAATGTTTGGAACACTCGCCGACTGGGAAACGTACTTCGCCACGAAGATACAGGGCCGTGAGCGCTCGAAAGGCGCTCCACATGCACCCCTGCTTCCAGTCGTTCCTGATCGTATCCTGTGGGATGCATTTCTAACATCCGTGTGCGGCGAGTGGAGGACTTGGAAAGGCCAGCTGGCCGACCGTCCCTCGTGCCTGCTGATGCTGTACTGCGGGTTGGCATTCTACGAATACGACGAGAACAGGTTCTGGCCACAATTTGCAAAGGTTGTCGGCTCCGAGGAACTGCCTGCCAATCAACAATCCGAGATCAATACTGCATTCGCGACTGCGGCCCGTCGGTTTGGACTGGAACTGAAGCTCCGCGATAAGGGGACTGATTTCGTCGGCTCCGCAGTGAATCTCATTGGCATACCGCTTTCACTTTGGGACGGATTTCTCGAGGTCTGCGATTGGGCTCTTTGGCATAAAGACTGGCGAACGATGTCGGACGAAGAATGGGTAGACGTTGTCCAAAGGAGATCCGGTAGCCGCACACGACTGAGGCGGTTTCTGACGGAGAATCGAAAATCTGCGAGCGGATTTATCCAAGATGTACTCGACGTGCGCGAGATCCTTTCAGGCGACCCTCAATTAACAATTGGTGATATCGCGCGCGCAAGCGTCCTTCGGCAGGAATATTTTGACGACGTACCGGAGACCGCAGATTTCTTGCGTCCTCAAGATCCCGACTCGCTTTTCCGATTCCGCGTCAGGCTCATTTGGGATGAGCAACGGCAGAATATCTCGCTGCTCTTGCCTGCGATGAGCCCCGATAAGCTTCCCGCTTCATGGTGCGTGGGTTCGCGCCAGCAAGAAGCGGCCCCCGCCCCCGACGATCTGGTTCTCAACTCTGACTCTTTTGCAGACATTCTTGCCGTCACTCTTCAGTTGGGGGACGAACGGGAAATACAGTACGTGCGCGGCATTAACAATTGGGCACTCTTCGACTTGGAGAATGGAGGGCGCTTGGTAAATATCAGTCGGGATCAGCTGCCCTTGAGAAGCTATGCCCTGATTTCGCAGTCCGAAATCGAGCTGGTGTCTCGCGACGGTTTCGATGACAGCGAGAATCAGGCGAACGAGCAGTTTGAATTGAAAGATGGCACTATCTGTTTTCTGACGCGTCTTTGGCCGACAGGGAAACATGCCGAACTTTGCCTGAAAATCAACGGACGCGACGCGCGAACCATCCGTTTTAGAACGCGCGCAAGGATTGAGGCGCGATTTATTACTGGTTGGGGATCGAAGGCTGCGCATTTTAATCGAACTCCGGACGGCAAGATTAAGATCGATCATCTTCCCATTCCGTGCGTTGCAATTCCGAACGGCTATTTCAAAAACGAGTCAGCCGCGATCGCCAGCGAGTTCAAGGTCTTTATCGACGGCAGAATTGCTTCGGGCAGGTGGGAACATGTCCACGTCCGCGATTCGCCGGACAGGAACTGCTACCGTTGGAAATGGAACAAAGTGATCTGGCTTGAGCATCGACCCGGTGTAACTACGCTCAAGAGCCTTAGCCAATTGGACGACGCATTCAAATCTCCTGACCTGCGCGGGGACCGCCGTATCTCTATCGAGGCCAAGCCCCACATCAGCGAGGACATGGAAGTACGGATGGTGGCTCGTGAAGGCGAGGCGATCAATCGATGCTGGGACAATCTCCCTGGAACCTTCGTTCCGATGTTTCTTCTGTGTCAATCGACAGAGGGCATGAAATGGGAGGATCTGGTACTCGCAAAGGACGTGATCGCGCCTTCCGCCCACTTCTCGCCCTACATATTGCGTAAGTACGAACGCCTGGGCGTGGCAGTGCAACGCGGGCGGCGATGGATGATTCGTGAAAGCCGCGCCGAGTCGAAACCTTTGCCCGGAGCGTCATTTCAGTTGAACTATTGTGGTGATCCATCCATCTTGTGGGGACTTTACCGTCGGATGATCTGTGACATTCCGGGCGATCGTTTACCGATCATCGAAGTGAGCGACAAACGAGGAGAGGCTGCGTACCTGACAATGAACTGGCCAACGCAATCGCGCGGGGCGATCGAGCAGTATCTCCATAGGAATGGCGTTGCAGTGGGCGGATCACTATGGACTCACTAACTGCTCGTTTCCACAACGAGGTATTCTTGCCATATGTGGATCTGATGAAAGCGAAGTATCGCTTCCACAGTGCATTCGGGCATGCAAGAGCTATTTGGGAGGCGAAGTTAACCGCCAAGGAGCTTGTAAATGGCCCTTATCTGGAAAAGTCTCAGGTATACAAAGAAGGGGCCGAACTGGATAAACTTTCTTTGCATGAGAAAACGAAAGCAACTATTCGGAAACGGCTGGGAGACCGCGCCCTTTGGAAACACCAAACAGATGCTCTCCAACTGGTGCTCGGTGGGAAGAACGCTGTCATAGCGACGGGGACTAGCAGTGGTAAGACTCTTTGTTTTCAAATTCCTATTCTGGATGATCTGATTCGCAACCCCAGTCCTGGGCTGCGTGCGGTCATTATTTATCCGCTCAATGCTCTGGTGAACGATCAGCTAACGGAATGGGAATCAATGCTGGCCGCGCACCCACAAATTGCCTTTGCGCGATTCACCGGACAAACCCCTGATAACCAAGAAAAATACGTCCGCACCCTCCGTGAGACATTCCGCGAGGAGCTGGCTGATGCAGGCCTTACGCAACACGAACTCCAGAAGAAGGTGGACCAGCGAGTCACTGAGCGACTGAAAGCTGACATTCCGAATCTACTCAATCACCGCGAGCAGATTCGATCCAACCCCCCACAGGTTCTCATCACGAATTTTTCCATGCTGGAGTATCTGCTTGAGCGGCCAGTCGATGCACCCATTTTTGAGAATGCGCGCTTAAAGTTCCTCGTGCTCGACGAAGCCCACGCCTATCGTGGCATACAAGCGACCGAAATCGCATTCCTGGTGCGACGGTTAAAGGATCGTCTTGGGATTGAGAACCTGACTTGCATCGCGACCTCCGCGACTCTAGGAAAGCAGGGGGACACCGAGAGCGAAAACAAAGTTCGCAAGTTTGCATCGGATTTGTTTGGCGAAGGCTTCTCAGAGCCCAACCCGATCTATGGAACACCGACCCCCCCGGTGCTTCAACACCCGGGGTTTTCTCCGACGCCGCCGCAGTACGTTAAGGCCGCCGAAGCGCTACGACTCAATCGCACTGCTGATGTAAGGCAGCATCTCGGTGTTCCGAATCTGCAGGGAAATCTGAGCATTGTCCTCACCCATGACGTGAATCTGTTTCGTCTTCGCAAGGATATTTTATCTACTAAGCCCACCTTACTTAGCGATGCGTCCAGATTGCTATGGCCGGGACAACCGCAGGCAGTGGAAGGCATAGAGGCGCTCTTAGAAATCGCCGCTGTCGCCAAGTCCGATCAATCGCATGAGGACTTGCTGCCGACACGATTGCATTATTTTGTTCGTGCCCAAGATGGTCTTCACATCTGTGTGCATAGAGCATGCCCTGGACGACACGACGGCAAGCCCGCGTTCTTCGTCTCTCGAAAGGCAAATCCTAATGTTCCGGAAGGAGAGTGTCCGGATTGTTATGAGGCCGGACGCAAATCACAACTGATCGAAGTGGTTAGCTGTCGCAAGTGCGGCTATCTCTTTGGCGCCCTTCAGGACTTGGGGCCGCGCCGCGCGCAGACTCCAGACGGCGATGGAGCGGTGAAACCGTATTTTGATTCGTTTAGCACCGAACTCGGATGGATGAGCGATTCATTCTGGTCCTACATTAGCGTTGACAGTGACCTCCCCTACCCGTCTCCGCAGGAGGGCGATGATGAGGGGGAAACTAGCGATTTGTTCGCGCATCCCGCCGAACTCCAGTGGTGCGTAGCCTGCGGAAAGAAGAAAGAAGAAGGTGCGGGCGACAATTGCACCTGTGGCGATCCCCAGCTTCGCACTATTAAGATTTTTCATCGGCAGTGCGCGCATCAAGGCCGGGCCCAGGATCACCAGAACCTCTATCGCCAGGAGAAATCACTCCTCTCAGCCTGTCCGAACTGCGGTTCTCGAAATGGATCGGGGATCGAGCCTGTGCAGCGATTCCAGGAGTCAGATGACGAGATGGGGCTTGCGATGGCCGTCCCTCTCGCTCACTTTTCCGTCACGCCGGGGAACGCCACGGTAGTTAAAGCACGAAAGCTCCTGTGTTTCACCGATCACCGCCAACGTGCTGCGGCATTTCCATCTCTCTTGGAAGAAGAAACCTTTCTGCACGATATGGGGCGCAGGATTTTGCAGGTTCTCCACAGAGAACAGCGCAGCTTTGATTTTGTTGGCCTTGGCGAGCTTCTGGCAGATGAGGAAGTAAGCGATCCACAGTTTTTCCTGCCCGTTTCGCGCTTTCCGGACGAGGAGCTGGATGCCAAAGGCAAGAAAGATTTGTGGATAGCCGAAACATTCGGATATTTCGGAATTCCGGACTCTGCTCGTGAATCCGCAGAAGATTTCGGACTGGTCTCGGTGGAGTATTCGCTCGGAGATGCCGACAAAGCGGATTCTCGGAAGATTCTCGGGGATTCCGGACTGAGTGCAATCGAGGCCGATAGCCTATTGCAGGTTTTGCTCTCGTTTATGCGCCAGCGCAAGGCGTTCACACTCCCCAAAGGGCGGGTGCAAGCGGACGCGCCAGCGTTCGGACGAGTGACGGCCGATATTGCTTATGTGTTAAGACGCCATGGAATCCGGAATACCAACGGCTGGCTGCCACAAGCCAATTCCAGCAAAGACAACGTCTTTACTGACTACCTGCGCCGCGCTTTGCGTATTCCCAGGGACGCGGTGCTGATTCTCGCCGAACGGATCTGGGATTTCCTTGTCCAGAGGGCACTTCTGATCGAAAGTAAGGGCACGTGGAAGTTAGATCACGAACGACTTCGTGTCGGTCCGGCGGTGCCTGAATCGCGGCATGTCTGCAATCGCTGTGGACTTGTTTCCGCCTATTCCGTCCGAAATTGCTGCCCCCGCAAGGAATGTGATGGGCTGCTGGAGCAGCAAGCCTTCGATGCGGGAGTCCCCAATATCATCGCCCGCTGGGTGGCTGGGCAAGGGCAGCCGCAATTTTCCACGTTGAAATCCGAGGAACATACCGCCCAAATTGAGAAAAATCTGGCCAAGCAAATCGAAGACAAGTTTCGTGATGAGGGCGTCAACCTTCTAAGCAGCACGACCACCTTTGAAATGGGCATTAACATCGGAGATCTTCAAAAGGTGCTGTTACGGAATGCTCCTCCGTCGAGCGCGAACTATGTGCAGCGCGTGGGCCGGGCTGGACGCGGCAAAGAGAAGAATTGCGTCTGCGTCACTCTTTGCCGTCGCACAAAATACGATGCGGATGCCTGGAATAACCCACCACGACTCATGTCCGGCGCGGTACGCCCGCCCACGGTCTTTATTCAAAATAGGGTCATAGCTCAACGTCACTTCAATGCGCTGGCATTTTCCAGATTTCTGCGGATTAGGATCGCCGACGAAAATGTTTTGGGCCGGCCTGGGCAACAAATAAGACTGGAAGTATTTTTGCCGATTGATTCCCGGCAAAGCATACCTGAGACGTGGTTTCGCGTTCGCCCGGTGAGTGTGTTTCTGGATTTTCTCAGCTGGCTGAGTCAGCAGACTGAAAAAAGCATTGTCTCCACAGAAGCAGGGCAGACGCTGGTTGCCGCCGTCGCGGGGTTTGACAGTGGCGTCGCGGAAGCAGCGGCCAAATATGGGGAAACACTCAAGAACATAGCAAATGAACTGGCTGCTCTCATCGCGGAACGCAAAAAGCTATTTGAGCAGGGCACGCACACAAGTGACATTGAGCAGGCGATTAAGAATCTGCTGGGCAGCGACGTTATAGCCTTATTGGCTAAACGCGGTTTTCTCCCGCGATATGCGTTCCCGTTGGATGTCGTACCCCTGGAAACAGGAACGACCCGATGGTCTCGCGATCTTGAGGTTGAACTCAGTCGCGATCGTGGCATCGCGATAGCCGAGTTTGCCCCCGGAGCGCAGGTTATCGCGCACAAAAAAGTATTCACGAGCAACGGTCTCTACGTTGTAAGCAAAATGGATAAGCCAACGCGTCAGTGGTATTCCGAATGTCCGGACTGCAAGCAGATTCGCACTGGCCAGACCCAGGACGAATTGTGCAAACCTTGTGCGGTATGTCAGCGTTCAATCACTGCGCAGTTCGTTAGACCCTTTGTCGAGCCCGCAGCCTTCAGTGTGCGCGTTGATGAAAAGGACGGCGCAGCGCGCTACCGACGGAGCACACTCGTTAGACAACGCCAAACGGTCACCCATTTCATTGACCACGTAGAAGAATCGAGCCTGCAAGACCACGGTCTTTTCCAACTGGCGCTAAAGGAAACGGGAACGCTCTTTCGTTACAATTTAGGCCCAGAAAACAAAGGATTCATGCTGTGCCAAGACTGCGGATGCAGTGAGCCTCTGCGCAGCTATAAGGCGGGGAAAAAGCATCAACGCCTGCGCGCGCTAAGCGGCGAAAGAATGTGCAACAACGAACAACCCTGGACTAAAGTATTAGCTTACGGACATAGATTTCAGAGCTGTTGCTTGATCGCTCGGCCGGTGTCGATGCCTGTTTCCGTTGAATCCTTAGCCTACGCCTTGCAACGGGCCCTCTGCACGACCTTGGACATCGATGCTTTCGACATCGGCGTGTCCTGGCGTTGGCTGGCTGGAAAAAACAAACTACCCGCGTGTGAAATTATTCTATTCGACCACACGCCAGGGGGAGCTGGATTTGTGAGGGATGGATTCGACAGTTGGGACAAGGTTGTCGCGAAAGCAAAGGAACTGTGCGGAGGGCATATTTGTGAGAAGGCCTGTTATGACTGTCTGAAGAGTTATAGCAATCAGACCCACCATGAAAAACTGGACAAGACTACGGTCGTTGAGTTTTTGGGTTGAGTTGTGGAGCGCCTGCTTCTTTCCCTTCTGGCACTGCAACTTCTCCTCTCAGCGAGCGAGTTTGACGCCATAGCGTCGAGGTTTAGTACCCTACCCCAGCCCCGCTTGCGTCCCCGCTCTGCCGCTGAGGGCAGGGGTCTAGTAGGTCAGGGTGGCTGCCGCCCGTTGCAAAGACCAGAAGGATTTGCAAGACTATCGCCTTGCAGTCCGGATCATGGGGAAAAGCGTTGGCAAACATGACTGATCCCTCAAGCGCACTGCATTCGTTTCAGAAAGAACTTTTGCGGGGAAAAATACCACTACAGCGGGGGGCTGTTAATCCGGACCTTTATCTCCATGGCGACCATCCTCATGGAACACCAAGGCTGACCTACGTAAAACTGGAAAATAGCACGGTGACTGCGTTCGTTAGCTTCGTTTTGTGCGATCCCATTGAAGGAATACCCTGCTTTAATATTGGTTACGCAATTCCTGAAGCATATCGCAACCAAGGCCGCGCAAAGGAAATTATTGGCATGGCCATATCAGAGATGCGGCATGGACTCGGGCGAACCGGAGCCTCGGCGTTTTATGTAGAGGCGATCGTTGGGGCTGATAACAAGCCCTCCCAACGCGTCGCCGAGCAGGCCATCTCGGCAACACCCGTCACCATTACAGACGAAGTTTCAGGCTTGCCCGCGCTTCAGTACGTTCGGAAAATCGATCTTACTTCACCAAATTGACTCACTAGCGCATCATGCATATGCAATTGGGGGACGTAAAGGGAGGTTGCGACAGCTTGGGACCCTGCTTCAGTAGAAGTCTGATGGAGCAAATTTCCTGACCCACAACCCAACCCACAAATCTTGATGTCTTATACGACTTCCCGCGAACTTTGGCAGTCCCCGCGGTTCTGTTGAGTCGTTGAAAAGCTTAATCCCGCTACGCTGTCACGGCAGCATTCTGAGGAACAAACTACTTGCATGGACGACTGACTGTCGGACACTTGGGTACGATCGTCTTCTTAGTCTTTTTCGAAATCTGCTGTGCCAATTGTGTGCGGAGTTCAGGCCTCAATCCTTCTGCTATCGACCTCTTAATCGACGCGGCTC
>Ga0335078_10004321_pt1 | contig 21079 bp, 15 predicted proteins | sample Lox_Sample_32_FD_206711 | JGI IMG/M metagenome (GOLD analysis project Ga0335078, IMG submission 206711) | Soil microbial communities from Loxahatchee National Wildlife Refuge, Florida, United States - Lox_Sample_3.2 | ecosystem: Environmental > Terrestrial > Soil > Wetlands | place: USA...
TGTCGGGCGGGGGCGGACACTGAGAAGTTCGTCGTGCTGAGCTATTCATCCTTTCCATGTATTCATGCTTGACATGAATATTAAAGGACCGTAGTCTGGATTTGATCGCGTGATCAAGTCATTTGCCGATGAACCGACGCGGAAGTTTTGGGAGAGCGACAAGCCGGGAAATGGCCTCCAGCTAATCTCCGCGAGGCAATCAAGCGCAAATTGGCAATGTTGGATGGCGCCGCAAGACTTGACGACTTGCGAGTTCCGCCCGGCAATCGATTGCATGCACTCGTCGGCGATCGAAACGGACAGCACTCGATTCGTGTCAACGATCAGTTCCGCATCTGCTTCGTGTGGCGCGATGGCCATGTTCATGATGTCGAGATTACCGACTATCACTAGCGGATTGAGGATTTATTTATGGCTCTAGCGCGCCGCAAGCCCGCCGGCTGGGCAGTTCACCCAGGCGAAATCCTGGCTGAAGAATTCCTGAAACCGATGAAGATTTCGGGTTATCGGCTGGCCAAGGAAGTGGGCGTCAATTGCCAAACGGTGAACGATATCATCCTGCGCAAGCGCGGCATCAGCGCCGACATGGCCTTGCGGCTGGGTAGATTCTTAGGCACGACTTCCGAGTTCTGGATGAACCTCCAATCGGCGTATGAACTCGGCAAGGCGAGAAACGCAGTCGGGGACCAAGTCAAGAAGATTCGCCCTCATCACAAAGCCGCTTAATCGACTGTGGGTGGCTGTCTGCCGGCGACCGTAAATCCCAAAATGGGAATACCGCCGGATTGGGCCTCAGGAGGCCGCAGGGAGAATTTGCCATGTCTCAGGTCGAGGCGAAACCGATCGTCGAAATTAGACCCTGTGCTCAAGGCGCACAACCCACTCTAGTGAAGCAGGGTGCTCGGCTCCCGTCCGATGGGCGAGCTCACCCCATTTGCACAGACGTTTCCTGATTTCCACCGAACATCAACAACTCAGCTTGATTCTCATCGGCGGGGAGGTTGCAGCCGCTCTCCAACAATCGTAGTCTGCTTGCGGGATGAGTGTTGTGACTGCTGAGCCTGAAGTTTGCGCAATCTGCGGCGGCACGGGATGGAAGACCGTCGAGCGTGGCAAAGAGCGCGAAGCCGTGCGCTGCGATTGCCGCGTGAAAGGCCGCGCCGAACGCCTGCTGGCGGCGGCGCACATCCCGGCGCGCTACGAGCACTGCGATCTGGCCAACTTCGAATGCGACCCTGACTACAGCAACCAGAAGAGCCCAGGTCACGCGCGCTGGCTGGCTGGCCGCTTTGTCGAGGAGTATCCGGCCAACAAGACCGGACTGCTTTTCGTCGGCACGGTCGGCGTCGGCAAGACGCATCTGGCGATAGGCATCATCAAGGACCTGATTCACGAGAAAGGCATTCACTGCCTCTTTTGCGATTATCGCGAGCTGCTGAAGTCGATCCAAAATTCTTACAACTCGTCGGTGCAGGCGACGGAGATGGAAATCCTGCGCCCGATCTTCGACGCGGAAGTGCTGGTGCTCGACGAACTCGGCGCGGTGCGCACCACCGAGTGGGTCTTCGACACCGTCAACTACATCCTCAACAGCCGTTACAACGACAACAAGACCACCATCATCACTACGAATTTTCCCGACAAGCCCGAGCAGGACAAATTGGAGGACGACAATCCTCGCAGCTATTCGGCGGCCGATCGCGCCGCCCGCCGCGAGACCCTCGGCGATCGCATCGGCGAACGCATGCGGTCACGCCTGCACGAGATGTGCAAGAAGGTGGAGATCGAAGGCCCGGACTATCGCCAGCACACGAAGCAGGCTCACTTCCAGCGCATCAGCGCGCCGACGCGGTTGTCGTTGAGGAACAGCAAAAAAGGGGCTGGGGACTAGGGGTTAGGGGCTCGAAATGATGATCCCGTCAACGAGCACCTTGCCGACATCGCGGACACGGCGACGGAGCCGCATTTGAGTTCATCTGAGTTCATCACCTGATTGCCATTTCTAATGAGTGTCATCCCGACCGAACCGCTTCAGCGGTGAGTGGAGGGACCTGTTGTTCGGCGCGTCGCAGGATGTTTGTGTGCCGCTTGTGATTTCCTGACAAGCAGATTTATCGCTGGGAACGGAAAGCAGGTCCCTCCACTCCGGCTAAAGCCGTCGGTCGGGATGACACATCTTTAACCTTTAGCTCTTTACTTCCTACTTCTTACTTCTTCATCTCCATCTCCATCTCCATCCTCATCTCCATCTCCATCCTCCGCCCTATTTGCAATATGCAGCCCGCTAATCCCTAACCCCAAGCCCCTAGCCCCTTCTTCCGTGCTCTCCGTGGTGAAATAGAATCTTCCTGTGCCATCGCAGCAGTTCGATTTCGTCCCCGATCGCGACTCCGAGCTATTTGCCACGTCACCGGCAAGCTCGGCGGTGTTTGTGCTGCGCGGCGACGAAGGCACGGAGGCCTACGTCGGCAAGACATCGAATCTGCGCCGGCGCCTGCAGCGTCTGCTGGGTGCTCTTGAAGGCCAATCCCGCAAGCTCAATCTGCGCGACCGCGTCCGCCGCGTCGAATGGACTGCGACCGGGTCTGACTTCGAAGCATCATTCCTGCTCTACAAAATCCTGCGGCGTGAATTTCCGCAGAGCTACGACAAACGCCTGCGCCTCCGTTTTGCGCCGCTGGTCAAGCTGATCCTCGACAATCCTTATCCGCGCGCGATCGTCACCAGCCGCATCAGCAGCACAAAGGCCAACGCGCAATACTACGGCCCGTTTCCTACGCGGGTTGCGGCGGAGAAGTTCGCCAACGATTCGCTTGACCTGTTCAAGATGCGGCGCTGCGTCGACGATCTCCATCCCGATCCCGCTTTTCCCGGCTGCATTTATTCAGAGATGAAGATGTGCCTGGCGCCCTGCTTCAAAGGTTGCACCGACGCAGAGTACGCGGCCGAGGTCGACCGCGTGCAGCAGTTTTTCCAGAGTGGCGGGCGATCGCTGATCCGCGAGATCGAGCAGCAACGCGATGACGCCTCCACCAATCTCGACTTCGAGGGCGCTGCCGCGATGCATGCGCGGCTGGAGAAACTGAAGGCCGCTGTAGCCCAGCTGCCGGAAATCGCTCGCCGCCTCGACGAACTAAATGGCCTGATGATCCAGCCATCGGCGGAGCGCGAATCGGTCTCGCTGTTCAAGATCGTTGCCGGGCAGATCTGCGAGCCGGTCGCGCTCAATGTTGGCAAGCAGACAGAAGCCTCTCTCAGTTCCAAGCCGCAGTCGATGGAGTTGCGTATCAGCGATGCGCTCGCTCCGGTTGAGGCTCCCAGGATCCGCGGCGCGCTGGAGTGGATGGAGCATCTCGCACTGCTCAAGCGCTGGTTCTACCGCACTGCAAAGGCGGGCGAGTTGTTTCTCACCGAGAGCACGGGCGAGTTGCCGATGCGGCGCGTGGTGCGCGGGGTTTCGCGCGTTTTTCACGGTGAGAAGGCTAGCGGCGATCTCAGCGAGACCGCGGGCGACTACTGGAAGTTTCGCGCGCGCGAAGCCGGCATCACAGAAAACTGACGCGCGCGTGATTAGAATTTCTGCATGAGTGCCAAACCGGATATCTGGAACTCGGATCTCTATCAGTCAAGCCATTCCTTCGTCTGGCAATACGGACGCGACCTGCTGGTGCTGCTGAATGCCAAGCCGGGCGAGCGCATTCTCGATGTCGGCTGCGGGACCGGACAGCTGACCGCCGAGATCACGCAATTCGGCGCGGAAGTAGTCGGGATTGATTCCTCAGCCGACATGATCGACACCGCGCGCAGGAATTTTCCCCAAGTGCGTTTTGAGGTCGCTGATGTCACGGCGCTCACATTCGACAGCGAGTTCGACGTTGTGGTCTCGAATGCGGCGCTGCACTGGGTGCGGGATCAGCCGTCGGCGATTGCATCGATTTCGCGGGCGCTGAAGCCGGGTGGCCGCCTCGTGTTCGAGATGGGGGGGCGCGGGAATCTTCGTCATCTGCTGGCTGCTGTCTATCAAGCGCTGCGAACGCTGGGTGTTGCCGATCCGGAGCAGTTGCTGCCGTGGTCATTTCCCTCCATCGGCGAGTACGCGCCGCTGCTCGAAGCGCATGGGCTGGAAGTCGACTTCGCGGTGCTCTTCGATCGCGCCACCATCCTGGAGGGCGGCGACCGCGGGCTGAAGCTGTGGCTGGAGATGTTTGGACGGTTCGCGCTGGATGCGCTTGCTCCGGAGAAGCGCAAGGAGTTCTTCCGCCTGACGGAGCAGTTTGCCGGGCCGGCTCTGTTTCATAATGGGGTGTGGACCATCGACTACAAGCGGCTGCGGCTGGTCGCCGTGAAGCTATAAGCGCCGACGACGAAGCCAGCCCGATGACGGCCGTGAAGCTGCGCGCGGCTTCACCACTTTCGCGGGAATTCTTTAATCGCGATCCTGAGACCGTTGCGCGCGAGTTGCTAGGCAAGCTGCTGATCCGGCGTGAAGGACGAATATTACTGGCAGGGCGAATCGTTGAGGACGAAGCCTACCTAGGCCAGGAAGATCCGGCAGCTCATGCGTACAACGGGCGAACCGCGCGCAACTCGGTGCTCTTCGGACCGCCCGGTCACGCCTACGTGTACTTCATCTACGGCAATCACTATTGCCTGAATGTCTCCTGCATGCCGGAAGGTCAGGGGGAAGGCGTGCTCTTTCGCGCCATGCAGCCGGTGTTTGGACTGGAGCAAATGGCGGCAGCACGAGATGTTGATCTGGTTGCGAGTCCGCGGGCATCGCAGGTGCGCATGATTTCCAGCGGGCCGGGGCGAATGAGTGAGGCGCTGGGAATCACGCGCGTGCGCGACAACGACAAAGACCTCACCTCACCGCGATCCGGGTTATGGCTGGCGGAGGACGGATTCGTTCCCGAGCGAATCGTCGCAACGCCGCGCATCGGGATCAGCAAAGCCGCCGACCGGCCGCTGCGATTCATGATTGCGGGGAATTCGTATGTGTCGGGAAAGCGCAATTCTTGAGAGCCCTGTCGCCGGCTGAAGCCGGCTCTGTAGAGAAAATGCGGCGTCTATCGGCACGAGTAAGCTCGTGCCCTTTGAAGAAATCCTACCCCGAGTGCTGGGTGACGGTTTTCAGTTCCGCGACGTCGCCGCTGAGGCCGACGCGATCCAGCAAATCCTGGTAGCGCAGATCGTCGCGGATTTTGTCGTAGATTGGCCCGACCTTCAGGTAGTAGAGCAGCACGTCGCGCGCTTCGGCTGCTTTCTCCAGCCATTCAAAGGCGTGCTCGATATCGCCCATGCCGAGATAGAGCATGACCCAGGAGATCGGCGCCACATAAATCTGATTCGCCGCCGTATTCAGTTCCTCCAGCAATGTCAGCGCTTTCTGTTTGTCGCCGAGGCCGCCGTAGCAGGAGCCCAGCGGTCCCAGGATCAGCGGGTTGTAGTCGGAAAGTTTATGCGCCTTCTCCAACTCGGCGATGGCTTCGGCGTACTGCTGCTTCTGCTCGTAGTTGAGCGCCATCACGACGTGCGCCTCGATGTCGTTGGGATCAAGCTCCAGCGCGCGGCGAGCCTGTTCCAGGGAGCGATCGTAGTCGCGGCGATAGTGATACACGCCGGCGAGATAAACATTCGCGGGCACCGAAAGCGGATCGCTGGCCAGCGCCAGCCGAATTTGCTCCTCGGCTTCTTCCGACCTGCCGTTCTGCACCAGCAGCAGGTTGTAGTGAATGTGGGGCACGGGCTGTCCCGGCTTCAATTCGATGGCGCGCCGCAGTTCGCGCTCCGCCTCCTTCCAATCCCATTCGTACCACATGCGGATCACACCCAGGGAGGCATGAGCCTCGGCCAGGCTGTCATCCGACTCGAGCGCTCTCAGCGCCGCTGCCTTGGCCTTGGGCCAGGCTTCCGTCGGCCGTTCCAATCCCCATGAGGCAACGGAAATCTGGTAGTCGGCGATGCCGGCGTGCGCCGGCGCATAGTCCGGATCGAGAGCCAGCGATCGCTGGAAGTACTCCAGCGCCTTCTGGAATCCTTCACCGCTGCGCTTGTTCCACTGAAAGCGCCCGCGCAGGTACAGGTCGTAGGCTTCGAAGTTCTCGGTGTAACGCTTGACCAGTCCGGTGCCGGCCTTCGATCCCAGTTCTACCTTCAGCAGATCGGCGATGGATTCGGCCATCTCCTCCTGCACTTCGAAGATGTCCGTCATCTTGCAGTCAAAGCGCTGCGACCAGAGGCAGTAGCCATCGCTCACGTTGACCAGCTGAGTGCTGACCCGCACCCGATCCTGCGCTTTGCGAACGCTGCCCTCGACCACGGCAGAAACCTTGAGCTGCTCGCCGATGGTACGCACATTTTGCGCCTTGCCCTTGAACTCAAACGCCGAGGTGCGCGACACGACCTGCAATCCCGGCAACCGCGACAGGGCGTGAATCAATTCTTCGGTCAGGCCGTCGCTGAAGTATTCGCTGTCCGGCTCGGCGTTGAGGTTGAGGAAGGGCAGGACGGCGACCGAGGCGTGCGGCCGCGGAGCCACCGCGACAATCGGCACTGCACCACTGCGCAGGGTTATCGAGCGCAAGATGTCAATCAGCTCGTTGGCATCCTTGGGCCGTTCCTCGGGATTCTTGCGCAAGGTCTGGCTGATGAGTTGCTGCAGCGCTTGCGGCACATCAGGGCGCCGCTTCAAGAGCGATGGCGGCTCCAGATCCATGATTGCCCGCATGATGGTCGCTTCCGTTCCCGACTCGAAGGGACGATCGCCGGCCAGCATCTCATACAGCATGATCCCCCACGACCAGATATCGGTGCGGCGATCCAGCTGGCCGCCGCGTAACTGCTCGGGCGACATGTAGGGAATGGTGCCGACAACGCCGCCGGTCTTGGTCAGGCCCATGTCCTGGGGAAACTTGGCCAGCCCGAAGTCAACGATCTTCACTCCGCCGTCGGGCAAGAGCATGATGTTGGCCGGCTTGATATCGCGATGGATGATGCCCATGCTGTGCGCCTTGGCCAGGCCCTGGGCGACGGCTTCGGCGATGCGGACAGCTTCTTTCAACGGCAGCGGCCCGTGCTCCAGGCGCGTGCGCAGGTTCTCGCCCGGACAATACGCCATGGCGATGAACAGATCGCCCTCGCGCGTCTCGCCGAACTCGTGGATCATGCAGATGTTGGAATGGTCGAGCAGAGAGGCAGTCCGCGCCTCGCGCACGAAGCGGGCGCGTTGCTCGTCGTTGGCAGCAATCTCACGCGAGATGAACTTGATGGCAACCGGCCGATCGAGCTTCTGATCCTGGGCTTTGTACACCATGCCCATCGCGCCGCGGCCCAGCCGCTCGACGATCTTATAGTGGGATATTGTCCTGCCGATCATCCGTATGGCCCCGGAGAACCGTGCAACAAAACGCTATTCGTAGTGACGTGTCATTGTACAGCTTCACTGGCCACGCAAGTTAGCAGGTGTACGGTTTGAAAGGCGCTGACGCCCATCAGGGCGTGATGTTCGTCGGTGAGCGGGAGTGCGTCGAGCGCACGGTCGAGATCGTCGCGATGCTGAGGATCAAGTTTGCCGTGCAGCAGAAGATTGCTGAAGGCGCGTCGTGGTACTCCGATGCGGTCCGCGGTACTCTCGAAGAAGGCAACGTCAGGCGGCGTGCCTTCCAGTACTGCGATGAAACCGAGCAGGGCGACAGGATGGACGTGGCGAATCCAGTAGTACTGTGCTCCGGCGAGCGCCGCTGCGGAAGGCGGTGGAATTCGCTTCAGGATGTCTTCGCGACGGTAGCCCAGCGTCGCCAGATCATCGAGCACCCACTCATCGTGGCCGGTTTCTTCCGGAATGTGGTGTTGCAGGTACTCGAGCATGCCGGGAGCGACCGGATCGGCGTCGAGCATCTTCTCGCAGCGCTCGGCCGCCGCCTTCATCAGCGGAACGCTACAGCGAATGACCGAGTGATTGCGGAAGAGAAACTCGGGATAAATCTCCCGTAGCCGCGGGTGGGACCATAGCTTTTCGGCAACGGTATCCAAAGGCCCGCGCACCAGGCGAATCTTGTCGCGCAGACGCCGGCTGTGGCTGAGGTGGTCCATCGACGAATTTGCGTACAAGGCGGTTGGGGCGCTAGTCATGGCTGCCGGGCTTCCGAAGCCGCCAACCAGTCAGCCCGGCTGACGCACGTCAGCGGCGGTGTCGTTCTCGCCCTAAAACACAATTCCGATGGTGCGACCTGGGCCGGGCGCGACGGTGCCGCCGGGATTGCAATTCGTCGTCAGAAAATTCGTTCCGACCGTGTTGAAGATGTTGATCAACCCCTCAACTTCACTTTGGTTCAGGTTGTTAATCGTGGCTACGTCGGTTGCGTTGGGAAGGTTATTGGCCTGGATCAGCCCCGCGTTGATCAGTAGCTGAAGGTTAGTCGTAGGCATGGATCCTCCGCAAAACTTAATTGAGTTTAGAAGACGATACCAAGGGTCTGGCGTCCGGGAGCGCCGCCAGCGGCAGGACGAGCGACCCCGCCGCCGAAGTTTCTGGCGACGAAGTCGGGCGTCAGCTTCTGGCTGATGCTGACGAGGGCATTCACTTCCTCCTGCGACAGGCTCTCGATGATCTGGGTATCGGACGCACTGAAGTTCGCATTCGCCGGAATTAGGCCGGCGTTCTGCAGCGTGGCGACGTTGGACATACTTTCTTCTCCGAGGTGAAAGTGCCGCCAAAACTATCACAACCACAGACGTGAAGCAATATTTGCCAGCAATAATGCTGGCCGCGAAGCAATTCGTGAAGTATTGTTTAACCGCAGCAGAGATCGTGGGAGGCGCCGTGAATTGCCAGGGATGCGGAGTGGAGCTCGATCCCTCCCAAGAACAGGTCAACGCCGCAGTTGATCAGGTTCTCGCAACCTCACTCAAGCACGCCGAAGAAACCGGTGGCGTGTGTCCGCTGTGCGGGCACTCGAAACAGGTGCCGTATTCGCAAAGGAAGACGGTGCTGTTTGGTTTGCTACTGGCTTGCCTGGCGATCCTGGCGATGGGCGCCTGGGTGTTGCGGCAGCGCACGCAGACCGAGAGGGCTGCCGTAGCTGAAGCAGCGATTGTCCGCATGAGAAGTAATCCCGAGGTCGTGCGCCTGATGGGTACTCCGCTCACGGCGGGCGCAGGAATCGAGGGCGTCGTCAGGCATGACGAAACCGGCTGGAAAGAAGCCCGCCTTGTCATCCCGGTACACGGCCCAAAAACCGACGCGAAGGTGCAAGTCATTGCCGGTAACGGGTCCGGGGCATGGAGTTTCACGACCTTTGAAGTGGAGTTGGAGAGAGAGCACAAGAAGCTCGACCTCATCTCCGGCCGGATCACGGAGTACGATCCCAACGCCTATGTCGATGTCCATACCCAAGCAGCGGTTCTGCCTGAGTACAGTTATGGAACGATTCCGGCGGCGCGCTTCGACGGCACGTACCCGTGCGTATTCGCAGACGTGAACGGAGGGAGTGTGGCAGCGCAGGCCGGACGCTGCGCGATGCCGACAGAGCAAGCGGGAGCGGTCGACCGCTTCGAAGCGGATTTGCGCGATGGCAACTTTGTCATGCGCGAAACCGACCTGCGAGTGAACGATGTCTTCGACGTGCCTCTGACTCGCAGCTACCGGTCGAACGACTGGGTGCACACGAATCCGGTACATGCGTTTGGACGAAACAGTAATCACCCCTTTGACATCGCCCCAGTCGGCACACGCAACCCCTACACCTACCAGATGCTGATCCTTGAGGACGGCGAGTATCTCTATTTCGATCGCATATCGAAGGGCACGGGATATGCCGACGCCCTGTACATGCACACTGAAACTTCCACCAGGTTTTATAAGGCGACGCAGCAGTGGAATGGTAGCGGCTGGACCATGAAGCTAGCTGACGGCTCCGAGATCCTTTTTCCCGAATCCTACAACTCGACGAATATGGCGCAAGGCGCTCCCACCGAGATCAGGGATGCCAAAGGGAACCGCTTGCTGCTGAAGCGCGACGGGCAGCGCAACCTGCAAGAGATCACGACCCCGCACGGCCACTGGATCCGGTTTCAATATGACGGGAATTCGCGTATCAAGCGGGCCGAGGACGATGCAGGCGAGTGGGCGCAGTACGAATACAACTCCAACGGCATGCTGGCGAGCGTTGTCCTGTCATCCGGCCGGCAGCGCCATTACGAGTACGAGGGCAGTTTGATGACCAAGGTCAGCGATGAAACGGGTCACGTCCTTGTCCGCAATCAGTACGACTCGAATCGATTGGCGTGGCAGGAGTTCGGAGGAGGTCCTTCGTATTCGTACAGCTACAATGCGCGAACCAGCCGGTATTATGCCGACAGTGTGACGGTGACGTTACCCGACCAGACGATCAAGGAGTTTTCGGTTGGCGGTTCGGTGCCGGAATACTTGAAAAACTACCATCGCTGACACCTTCATCCCGCGCCGCTTCGTCTTTTTCAGTCCGGTTTGAGCCTCGCAAACCCCGTGTGCTAGCATTTCAAGTTTGTTACAGCTTCACCATGCGCAGGCCGGCATGGTGCCCCGCCTTTTTGCCTCAGCGGCAACCTCGGGGTCAGTGCAAGCACCTTCCTTACGTGCTGCCGGGGAAAATCGCCCTCAGGTTCGCGGCGTGAGAGCGGCTTGTTATCTGTGCGGCCAGGCGCGCACGCAAGGAGTCATACGTGAAGAATTACGAAGGCGCAAACATTCGCAATGTCGCCCTGGTTGGGCACTCGCACTCGGGCAAGACCTCGCTTGCCTCGGCCATGCTATACACCGCGGGCGCAACCCAGCGGCTGGGCCGCGTGGACGAAGGCACCACCACCACCGATTACGAAGAAGAAGAAATTTCCCGAGCCATGTCGCTTTCGGTGGCGACCGGCGTGGTTGAGTGGGGCAAGACCAAGATCAACCTGGTCGACACGCCGGGCTTCAACATGTTCATTCACGAAGCCGAGATGGCGCTGCCGGCGGTGGAAGCCGCACTGGTGGTGGTCGACGCAGTCAGCGGCGTGGAGGTGGTGACCGAGCGCATCTGGAACTATTGCGAGAAGATGGCGCTGCCCCGCGTCATCGTCTGCACGCGTATGGATCGCGAGCGCGCCGACTACTCGCGCGTGATGGAATCGCTCACCGGCGCCTTCGGGCGAACAGTCGTGCCGGTGCAACTGCCAATCGGCGCGGAGAAGAACTTTACCGGCGTCATCGATCTGGTGCGGATGAAGGCCTACACCTACGACATGGGCGGCAACGGCAAGGCGAAGGTCGGCGAGATTCCGGCCAACATGGCGGAGGAGGCCAAGGCCGCGCACGAGCGGCTGATCGAGTCGGTGGCCGAAGGCGATGATGCGTTGATGGAAGAGTTCTTCGACAAAGGCACCATCGCCGAGGAGCACATCGTCAGCGGCCTGCACAATGCCATTCGCGAAGACAAGATATTCCCTGTGTTGTTTGCGTCCGGTCTGGGAAACATGGGGACCGATGAGGTGATGGATTTCATCGTGGATTACATGCCCACGGCTGCCGAGCGCGAAGCGGTAAGCGCCGCTCCCACGGCTAATAACGGCGAGCCGGCCAAACGCAAGGTCGCCGATTCCGAGCCGCTCTCGCTCTTCGTCTTCAAGACCATCAGCGATCCCTTCGCGGGGCGCATCTCGTTCTTCAAGGTTTACTCCGGCGTGCTGAAGAACGATGCTACGCTGCAGAACTTCACCCGCAGTTCGAGCGAGAAGCTGGCGCACATTTCGGCGATGCAGGGGAAGACCGCGGTTCCCGTGAATGAGCTGCACGCGGGCGATATTGGCGCGGTTGCCAAGTTGAAAGACACGCTGACCGGCGACACGCTGGGCGACAAGCCGGCGCCGATTCAGTATCCGCAGGTCACGTTCGCCGAGCCGGCCATCACGTTTGCGATTGAGCCGAAGACGCGCGCCGATGAAGACAAGCTGAGCAACGGCATCCACAAGCTGATGGAAGAAGATGCCATGCTGCGCTTCTTCCGCGATCCGCAGACGAAGGAGTTCCTGATCGCGGGAACCGGCCAGCAGCATATTGAAGTCATCGTCGCCAAGCTGAAAAACCGCTATCACACCGAGGTGAATCTGAAGGCGCCGAAGGTGCCGTATCGCGAGACGATTCGCGGCCGCGCCGATGTGCAGGGGCGCCACAAGAAACAGAGCGGCGGTCACGGGCAGTTCGGCGATTGCAAGATCAAGATGGAGCCGCTGGCGCGCGGCGGAAACTTCGAGTTCGTCAACGAAATCTTCGGCGGCGCGATTCCGAAGAACTTTATTCCGGCGGTCGAGAAAGGCATCGTCGAGGCGGCGCAGCGCGGCTTCCTGGCGGGCTATCCGGTCGTCGACTTCAAGGTGATCCTCTACGACGGTTCCTATCACGACGTCGACTCGAACGAATTGTCGTTCAAGACCGCGGGCCGCATCGCCTTCCGCAAAGCCATGGAGCAGGCCAAGCCGACGCTGCTGGAGCCGATCATGAACGTCGAGATCACGATCCCCGACGAGTTCGCCGGCTCGATCATGGGCGACCTGAACAGCCGCCGCGGGCGCATTCAGGGCATGGATAACAAAGCCGGCAAGACCGTGGTGAAAGCCGAAGTGCCCATGGCCGAGATGCTGACCTACGGCACCGATCTCACCTCGATGACGCAAGGCCGCGGCAGCTTCGCCATGGAAATGCATCACTACGATTTTGTCCCCGCCTTGCAGCAGGAGAAGGTGATTGCCGCGGCCAAGGCCGCGAAAGGCGAAGAGGTCGAAGAGGAAGAGTAGAAAGCTGCGAGCGCCGAGCCTGAGCTTGATGACCGAGAAGCTGTTCGGTTCGGGTTCGGGTAGTGCGGCGCTTCAGCGCCGCTCCCGTTCATTTTTTCCTTTTCTTGGAGCCGGCTTCAGCCGGCGAAAGGCCTGCCGTCGGCTGAAAGCCGACTTCCCGGGTGCCCCATGTCTCGCGATTTTCGAGACATGGGCAGTCACGAGCCATCAGGAAATTTGGCTGGGCCGGTAGTGCGGCGCTTCAGCGCCAGGTTTCGCCGATCCTCTTTTCATTGAGCCGGCTTCAGCCGGCGAAAGGCCTGTCGTCGGCTGAAAGCCGACTCGGGTTTTAATCGATCGCGGTTACGCGGGCCTGAAGGCCCGCACTACCCGACCACGGCAGAAACGAAACCGTACAACCCGGCATCCGCAGAAACGAAATCTCACAACACACCGCGACGCGGGCAGAAACGGAACGGATTCCCCCGGATACGGCAGAAATGAGACCCTTGCTGGTTACGGCTGCACCGGCGTGACCTGCAGCGCGCCCGTCAGTTCGCTGAGCTTCTCAATGCGGTGCTCCAGGCACCACTTCTCCAGCGAATCGACCAGCGTCTCGCAGGCGCAGGGATCCCAGAAGTTCACCGTTCCGACTTCGATCGCACTGGCGCCGGCGAGCAGGAACTCGATCACGTCTTCCGCGGTGCTGATCCCGCCCAGACCAATGACCGGAATTTTGACGGTCTTCGCCGCTTCCCACACCATGCGCAGCGCGATGGGCTTGATGGCCGGTCCTGACAGCCCTGCGGTGACGTTCGCGATGCGCGGCTTGCGGGTTTCCGCATCGATGGCCATCGCGACAAACGTGTTGACCAGAGAAATCGCGTCGGCGCCGGCGTCTTCCGCGGCACGAGCCACGTCGGGGATGCTGGTGACGTTGGGCGAGAGCTTCACGACCACCGGCCGCGTCGCGATCTTCTTCACCGCGCTGACGACCTCCGCCAGCATCTTCGGATCGCTACCGAAGGCGATGCCGCCGCACTTGGTATTGGGGCAGGAAACGTTGAGTTCGTAGCCGGCGATGCCTTCGCCGTCGTTGAGAATGCGAACCACCTCTTCGTACTCGTCCTGCGAATGTCCAAAGACATTGCAGAGAAAAACGATGTTGTCGATCTTGCGCAACAGCGGAAGCTTCTCTTCCAGAAACGCGCGCGCCCCGACGTTCTGCAGGCCGATGGCGTTCAGCATTCCTGCCGCGGTCTCGAACAGGCGCGGCGGAGGATTGCCGGCCATGGGTTCGCGCGAGAGACCTTTGGTGACGAATCCGCCCAGGCGGCTGAGCGTGACAACGTCCTCAAACTCCACGCCGTAACCGAAGCTGCCGCTGGCAGCAAGGATCGGGTTCTTAAATTCAATACCGGCAACTTTGACGCTCATGTCGAGCGCGGGCTTGGGCGCGGCGCTCATTGGGCGCGCCTCTCACGCGGGATGGCTACGGGCTGCCGAACGCTCGCCGTGCGCTCCAGCTTGTCCCACGAGAAGCCGCCGCCTTCGATCGCACGCTTGAGCGTCTTAATAAGCACCAGCGAGAACAGCTGCCGATAGGCGAAGCGCTGCAGCCAGACGTGCGCCAGCAGCAGGAAGTCGCGCTTGCCGCCGGGCTGCTGGCGTTCCAGCGTGAAGGCGATCGTCGAGGCAATGAAGTCGATGACCATGAACAGCGCGAAGTACACCACCAGCTTATGGAAGTCGGCGGGATTCGCCGATTCAGGATGCCGATACTTGTCGACGAAATAGGTGATGGCGCCGACCGCGAACATGATGTCGATGAAAGGCGAGACCAGCGGCAGCAGCACTTGGAAGATCACCATGTTGGGGATGGCGACCCACCCCAGCGCACCTTTCTGCTTGACCGCAGCGCGATGCTTCCACACCGACTGCATAATGCCGAACGACCAGCGGAAGCGCTGGCGCATCAGGCTGTTGGCCGTCGTGGGAGCCTCGGTGTAAGCCAACGCGCGGTCTTCGTAGTTCACCCAATAGCCGGCTTGCAGCAGCGCCATCGTCAGGTCGGCATCTTCGGCAACGGTGTCGCGATGATATCCGCCGGCCTCGCGTACAGCTGACGTTCGCCAGGCGCCAATCGCACCCGGCACGACGCTGACGGCGTTCAGCGTATTCAGCGCGCGCCGCTCAAAGTTTTGGCTGGTGATGTATTCCAGCGCCTGCCAGCGCGTCCACAGGCCGACGCGATTGCCGACTTTCGCGTTGCCCGCCATGGCTCCAACTTTGGGATTCGAGAAGTGCGGCACCAGCCAGGAGATGGCGTCAGGCGCGATGATGGTATCGGCGTCGATGCCGACGAAAACCTCTTCCGTCACCTGCTCCAACCCGTAATCCAGCGCGTCGGCCTTGCCGGAGTTGGGCTTGGTCAGCACCGTAACGCGACCAGCAGCAATTTCTTTCTGGAAAGCGGCGCGCGTGACTTCCAGCGTGGTGTCCTTCGATCCATCGTCGATCACGATGACACGCAGCTTCGGATAATCGGAATCCAGCACCGAACGCACCGTGCGCTCGATGACCTTGTCTTCGTTGAACGCCGGAATGAGAACCGCGACTGCAGGTTGATAGTCGGGATCGGCGGGCTCGCGCCGCCGGCAACGGTCATAGATGGCGAGAACGCCAATCAGAACCAGGCGGCCACTCATCAGCACGTCGCCGACGAAGAAGACGAAGATGATGAAATACTGCACCGCGCCGAAGAGCGAGAAGTTAAGGCTGTCGACCCAGGCCGACCAGCGCTCGTTGGTCGAGATCGGCGGCATCACGTCGGCGCGCGTCTTGCCCATCAACTCCGATACCGGAACCACCTGATAACCGCGCGCCTTCAGCCCATCGAGAATGATGGCCAGTGCCTCCACGGTCCGGCTGCGATCGCCGCCGCCATCGTGGAAGAGGATGATGTTGCCGCAGCGCACCTGATTGTTGGGCGCGCAGGGCGGCAGATTTTTCATCACGTTGTCGGCGAGCTCTTGCGCGGTCGGCCGCGGATTGTCGCGCCAGTCGTTGGGGTCGATCTTCTCGCCGACGGTGATGTAGCCCATGTCCTGCGACCACTCCAGCGGGCGCACCTGGTCGGCGGTGTCGGGAGCTTCGTCGATGGCGTACGGCGGGCGCATCAGCACCGGCTTCACGCCCAGCTTGCTCTCAAAGAGCCGCTCGGTGAGATTCAGCTCCAGTTCGAAATAGCGCCTGGAGACGTTGCTGACGTCGGGATGGGTGAAGGTGTGGTTGCCGATCTCGTGGCCTTCGTTGTAGATCCGTTTGGCGATGCCGGGGAACTTCTCGACCTCCGCGCCGATGAGGAAGAACGTGGCTTTCGCACCTTTCGCTTTCAGCACGTCGAGAATTTTCGGCGTCCACGTCGGATCAGGACCATCGTCAAAGGTCAGCGCGACTTTCTTTTCCTGCGTGCCACCGTACATGTCCACGACATACGGCAAAGGAATCGTCTTGAAGATCTCGTCGCTCACCAGGTGAGTGTCGGGATCGACCGTGATGGTGCGCTCGCCCGGCGTGGGCTTCGACTGGATGCGAATGATCTCGCCCGATCCTTCGTCGTCGACGTCCTGACCGGGAGGAACGATGTTGAGCTTGTCGGTGGCGCCCGCTTCGAACGGCTTGTCCCACACCGCCCACAGCGAGCGATCTTCCGATCCCAGCCGCCAGAGCGCGAACGTATCGATACCCAGCGCGTGAGCGGCACGCATCTGATTCAGCGCGGTCACGGCATCGACGAACCAGACATCGTGACGCAGGTCGCCGTCGAGATAGGCGAAGTGCGGGTTCATGGCATCGTCGTCAAAGTTGATGTCGGTGTCGGAATCCGACGCCTCGAGCCACGCTTCCTGCACAGTAACCGTGTGATTGTTTTCCGGCGGCGTTCCCGGCTTCTGTCCCGGCTTCATCGCCCAGTCGTAGCCGTAGTTGGCGACGGAGCAGATGATCTTCTCTTTCGGAATGACCTTCAGCGCGTCTTCGAGATTCTTGACGAACCAGTCCTGGCTGGCGACCGCACCGGGATCGCCGCCGGGGTAGTGCTGGTCGTAGTTCATCAGGATGACGCCGTCGGAGACCTTGGCGACGCCGGCGTAGTCGAAGTCCTTGTCGTTGACGGGAACGGCGACGTACAGCTTCAGGTCCTTCTCCTGCAACTCGTTGTAGAGCTCGGTCACGAGTTGCAGATAGTCGGCGCGAGACGATTCAGGAAATGCCTCGATATCGAGCGTGATGCCCTTGTACTGATCGGTGGCGAGGAATTTGATCAACTCGTCACGGAAGCGCTGGCGCGCATCGGGATCGGCCATGAATTTCGCGGTCACGTCGGGATCCCATTTGTTGTCGACGGGATCGTAATTGTTGACCAGGGGAAAAACTTCGGTCGTCGCCTTCTCGCTCTTCAGGAACGACATGACCTTTTCATCGACCGGCCCGGGCTTGCCTGAGGGATCGACGACGTCAAACAGCGTGTTGAATTCGGTGACACCCTGCAGACGGCCATCGGCCGTCAACACGTGCATCCACTCGGGAAAGAGCACGTCGATCTGCGGGTAATACTCCTTGAGCGAAGCAAAGCTGGCCGCGTCCCATTGCACATAAAATGCGCCGCGAATGCCTTCGTCGGAATTCAGGACGACGTCCGAGGCCGGCTGCTTGGTCTTGCGGTGCGTGTTGACCCGCCGCGGGGGCTTGCGCTTCTGATCCGGTTTGAGCGCGTGATAGGGACGCTTGACCGTGGGCAGCGCGACGGCGGGCACCGACGATCCGCGGATGACGGAAAAAACGAACAGCACAAGCAGGAGCGTGACCAGGATGACGCTGCAGTCGATGATCAGCCGCAAACGGCGCCAGCGTTTGCGATTGGGGTCGAAGAAGATCTGCTTGGAATGCGGCATCGTGCGAGATTTATCGTAAATGGGCGGCGGAGAGCGGAGCAATCGGGCCTAAATTACTTTGTCGTCAGATAGCTAAGATGCAGACGCGGCAAAACGAGCTCGGTTTCGGACAAAGACAAAACTTTACGATCGGTTCAGGCGCCAGATGCCGAGATTGAGGTAGGCCGCGTAGGTTACCCACAGCAGATACGGAATGAGAATCGCGGCCGCGATCGGCTGCAGGCCATAGAAGACGAACATGTTAAAGGCGATGGCGAGCCACAGGATCACGACCTCGAAGAAGGCGACGCCGGGCATTCTGGAACCGAAGAAGATTCCCGACCAGGCGACATTCAGCGCCAGTTGCGCAAAGAAAATCAGCAGAGCGGCCAGAGCGCCGCTTCGGTAATCGCGCCACACCAGCCAGGCGGAGATTGCCATCAGGACGTAGAGCGTGGTCCAAACCGGGCCGAAGACCCAGCTCGGCGGCGTGCCCGGCGGCTTGCGCAGGCCTGGATACCAGTCGCGGACACTGTTGCCGGTGAAGAATGAGCCGAGTCCGCCTGCGCCGAGACAAACCGCGAAGAACAGGATCAGCACCAGCCAGGTTTTGGTATCCACGGGATGATTGTATGTCGGCTGTCAGCCGTCAGCTATCGGTTGTCAGATGCAGAATTTTTCTTCCAAGTTAGGGATCCATCGACTGCGTTCGGTCACACTCCGTTCCGGATGACACGGCGTTCGCCGACGGCTGATAGCCGACAGCTGACGACTATTCAATCTGCAACACGATCTTTCCGTAATTCGCGCGACTGAGCAGCAGCCGATGCGCTTCGCCGGCCTGATTCATCGGCAGCGTGTGGCCGATCTCGGGATGCAGCTGGTTCTGCTCGATCCAGGGCTGCATGGCGCGCAGGGTGCGGTCGATGAGATCGCGATCCTTCGCCAGCACGCTGAGCCAAAGCCCATGGGCGCTGAGGCTCTTGGCCATCATGACGCCGGAATCGAACTGATGCCGCTGGCCGGTCGCGGTGCCGTAAATGATCACGCGCCCAAACGCGCGGCAGCAGCGCAGGCTCTTGGCAGTGTGCTCGCCGCCGAGCATCTCGAAGACCGCGTCGACCCCTTCGCCGTTGGTCAGCTCTTTCACGCGCTGCTCGTAATCGACCTCGCGATAGTTGATGCCATGATCCAGCCCGAGCTTCTTCACCTTCTCCAGCTTCTCTGCGGAGGACGATGTTCCGTAGGTCTCGATGCCGAGCAGCTTGCCGATCTCGATCGCGGCCGTACCGACACCTCCGGCGGCAGCGTGAATCAGTACGCGCCGCTGATGGCCATCGCTCCAGCGATTCGGTTCGAGCGCGTCGTCGGTGAGGCCGGCCTTCCAGTAGGCGAGATACGCGGTCAGGAAGTTGACGGGAAATGCCGCGGACTGGACGGAACTCCAGCCTTTGGGCTGCGGCCACAGCAACTCCGGCTTCATAGCGATCTTCTGCGCCGCCGCGCCCCACTGCATGTAGCCCATGACGCGCTCGCCGGTGGACTCGACGACTCCAGCAAACTCGCGGCCTGAGATGAACGGCGGAGGCGGCATGCCGCCGTAGCTGCCGCGCGTGGTCATGGTGTCGGCGAAGTTGATGCCGACCGCCTCGACGCGAACGATGACTTCACCCGCAGCAGGCTGCGGATCGGGAACTTCGCGGACTTCGAGGACCTCGGGACCACCGGCGCGAGTGACAAGGACGGCTTTCATAGTCGATTCCTGATTTTATGCTTGCTGCCTGCATCCTTCCTGAAGCGGCGAGAAGCAGATCCCTCGTCGCGCTGAAGACCTCCTCGTGATGGCAATTCCATCCTGCGCGGAGGCGAGGGTGGGGCACGCCTTCAGGCGTGCTCCACCCATACTGTCGCGGGAAATTCGGGAGCCGTCTAGACCATTACGTCGGCGGCGTGGACTGCGCCTCGTCGTCGGCGATGGGCTCGCTGCTCTTACGCTCCATCTCGTCGTAGATGTCCTTCAGCACGTCTTCGCGCAAGCCGCCGTCGTGCATGCGCGACGCCATTTCCTGCAACGCGACGTTGAGAATGTGATAGTGGTGAAGCTCGCGATATCTGGAATCGCTGGTAACTTCCTTCCACAATCCGTGCAACAGGTCGACGTCTTCCTGGCGCATGCGCGGCGTGTGCGGACCCAGCATGTATACGTGCCGGGCGCCTTCGGCATCCTCAACGACCAGGCGTAATCGCGGACGCGGTTCGGGCAGCCGCTCCCAGGCATCGCCGGTGAGTTTGCCTTGCTCATCCGCCGTAAGCTTGTTCGATTTGCCGCAAACGATCACCGAGGAATGCAGCCGCTGGGCAGTCGACACGATACTCTCGAAGATGTCATTGGTCGGCACAACCACCAGCGATACGTGTTTGCCTTCCTTCTCCGCCACTGCGACCACCGATGAGAACAACTCCTGCTCGTACTTCTTGAAGACCTCGGAGGTCTCAAGTTCCTCGCTCCCGCCAAAGGTATGCTCGCGGTGATAGACGCGCGACGTCATAACGACCACGTCGGTCTTGGTGGTATCGGTTTTGGCCAGCACTTTGCGCAGGTAATAGAGATTATGGGGATCGCGCACCGCGACCAGGATGTTGCCCGGCCGGACGTCCATGGCCTCGGCATTGAGTTCGCGATCGTCGGCGATGTTGAACTGCTCGAGTCCGGACTGGCCGCTGGCGTGTTCGTGTGCCGTCTTGCGCTCGGAGATCGTCAGGATAGCGAAGAACACCAGACTGAAGGAAACGCCCGCGATGGTCGCCATCTCCTTGGTAAACAGGTTGACGATGGCAGTAGAGAAAAGAATGACGGAGATCGCGCCCACGCCAAGCGGAATCTCCACCCCCGCGATGCGGATATTGCCAGGCACTTTCCAGGGGCGATTTTCCGGGCTGGTGTAGCGCAGAACCAGCACCGCCAGCGACATGAAGGAGAAGCTCCAGATCACGCCAAAAGCGTAGAGCGAGGCCAGCAGATAGACGTTGCCGCGACTGGCGACAATGGTGAAGATCTGCAGGCCGACGATCATGTCGATGACGCGATAGCTGGTGCCGAAGCGCCGGTGCGGGCGCTTGAACCAGGTGGTCAGCACGCCGTCTTCGACCATGCGGCTGAGCACGCCGTTGGCGCCGACAATGGCGGTGTTGACCGCGCCGGAGAGGATCAGCGCGCCGACCAGCACCACGATGCCCTGGAAGACGAGCTTCAGGGTGTAGGGACCCACAACGTTCATCGCCAACCCGCCGATCAGGTTGGCGAAGTACTCGTGGCGCACGCCGTCGGGAATGATCATCACCGCAAAGAACGAAACCAG
>Ga0335078_10004322_pt1 | contig 21077 bp, 10 predicted proteins | sample Lox_Sample_32_FD_206711 | JGI IMG/M metagenome (GOLD analysis project Ga0335078, IMG submission 206711) | Soil microbial communities from Loxahatchee National Wildlife Refuge, Florida, United States - Lox_Sample_3.2 | ecosystem: Environmental > Terrestrial > Soil > Wetlands | place: USA...
GAAGCTGCTCATGACGTACACGGCGCAGAACGGCGAGCTCGCCGTGCTCGACACGTCGCTCGGCACGTACGGTCGCGTCTCGTGGCCCGCGGATCTCGGCGAAGGAATCGCCCTGCGGACGAACGGCGAGACGTTCTTGCTCGAGACCGGACCCGACACGGTCGTGAAGCTCGATCGGTTCTCGCTCTCGACGATCGCGTCGTCGTGGAACGTCGCGCTCGACGACGGCGTCGACGGCGGGCTCAACGCCAATCCAGTTCAAGTCGTCGAGACCGCGCCCAACAAGGCGTACGTGCTTCGCTACAACCGAAACAAGATCGCGATCATCGATCCTTCGGCCGACGCGGACGGCGGCGCTCCGATCGGGAGCATCGATTTGTCGTCGCTCGTGCAAGCGGGCGACGGCGACGGAAACGTCGACATGACGAGCGCGTTCTACGTCGCGTCGAGCCAGCGCCTCTACGTCGTGCTCGGAAACGTGAACCTCGACGCGTACGATCCCAACTTCGATCTCGTCTGCGGCACGACGAACTCGACGATGATCGCCATCGACACGACGACCGACACCGTCGTGAGCCTCGGCGGAGGCGGCCCGGGCGGAGGCATCATCCTCAACGGCTACGATCCGCAAGCCGCGATCTACAACGGCACCATCTACGACGCCGCGAACAATCGCGCGCTCGTCGTGTCGTTCGGTTGCGTGCCGAGCGAAACGGACGGCGGATTCGGCGCGATCACGAAGCGCGTCATCGAAGCCGTGAGCCTCACGTCGAACACGGCGACGACGCTCCTCGACGCGACCGCACAAGACGTCCCGAACGTCTTCTCGTACATCGACTCGACGCACGCGCTGATCCAGTTCGGGTACTTCGCGCCGTACATCACGACGTACACGTGGGATCCGACGCAACCGACGCTCGGTCCGGCGCTCGCCACGGCGCCCGACGTGTTCGACCTCGACGACGCCGGTCACATCCTCGGACCGCAATCGACGTTCGCGATCGACGGCGCCGCGGGGCCGATCAACGTCATCTCCGTCACGCTCGCCGACGGCGGCGTCGCGCAGATCGCGACGAACCCGTTCGTGCAGAGCGGCGGCTACATCGGCAACGCGCTCTACGCGCCTTAGCGGACGCCGCGCGTCTCTTCGAGCGCCATCAAGAAATCGCCGACCATCCGCCCGCGATCGTGGATGCGCTCGGGCGTCGCCATCGCGCGCAGCGTGCGGTCGATCAAACGTTTGTATTTCGGCGCGCGATCGGCCACGAGCGGATTCTTCGCGAGCCGCGCGAGCACGCGGAGCATCGTCACGTTGTCCTCGAACGGCTTTCGTCGCGCGGCGAACACGCCCACCGCGTCCGGATCTTTGCTCCGAGAAAAGAACCCTCCGCCGCGCGCGTCCTCCATCGCGTCCACGATCGCGTCGACGATCTTCACCGCCTGATCCACGCGCGCCGATTCCTTCGTTTGCTCGGCGAGCGTGAGGAGGCCCATCGCGAACGAGGCGTTGTCCGCGAGATGAATCACGTGCTCGGTCGTCTCCCCGTGAACGAGCCCGCCGGTCTTCGACGCGTGCGTCGCGAGGATTCGGTCGGCGGCTCTCTTCGCGCGCTCGAGCGCGCTCGCGTCGCCGCTCGCCGCGGCGAACTTCGCGTACGCCGCGATCGCCATGCCGTTGACTTGCGGATACTCGTGCGTGTCGACGCGCGGCACGCCGAGCGCGAGCCGGTGCGCTTCGTCGAGCGCGTAGTACGCGTGCCCCGTCGCGAATGTCTTTCCTGGCTCGTGCGCGTTGAGATCCGCGTCTTGCGTGACGTAGAAGCCGCCCTCGGGCGACGAGAGGAATCGATCGAGGTACTTCTTGATCGCGCGCGCCGCCGCGAGCCATTTGTCGTCCTTCGTGAGCGCGAACGCGTCGACGAAGTTCGAGAGCGCGCCCGCGTTGAAGTAGAGGAGCTTCTCGAAGTGCGGGTGCTTCCAATCGCCGTCGGTCGAGTACTGGTAGATGCCGCCCCACACCGGATCGGTGATGTTCGACTCTTGATCGAGCGTGAAGAGGATTCGCTTTTTCCACTCCGCGTCGCTCTTCGCGCGCTCGAGCGCCCACTCGTTCGTCATGAAGAGCGGGACCTTCTGCTGATGACCCCAGCTGCCTTGTTCGGCGTCCCAAAAATCCTCGAGGTTCACGATCGTCGAGCGCTCGATCCATTGGAGCTCGGCTTCGGGGAGCGGCGCGTCGTCGATCGCGGGATCTTCTTCGTCGCCGCGCGCGCTGGGCGAGTCGCCGGCGGACACCACGGCTCTCAGAATTTCCGCGAAGCGATCGGGCGCGATGAAGCCGCGGTACTTTCCGAGCTCGCGTCCGTCGGGCGAGAAGATGACCGTCGCGGGCCAACCGTACTCGGCGTAGCGCTCTTCGATGTCGGGGCGTGCGTCGACGTCGACCTTCGCGGCGATGAAGTGCGCGTCGAGCTCCGATCGAACCGCCGCGTCGTGGTACGTCACGGCCTCCATCACGTGGCACCAGTGGCACCACTCGGCGGAGCCATCCATCACGATGAATTTTTTTTCGGACTTCGCGCGCGCGAAGGTCTCGTCGTCGAAGTCGCTCCACGCGAGCGGCGCCTTCGGCGTCGCGTCCCAATGCGCGAGCGGATCGTCTTCGTGCGCGGGCGCGGTGGGTCGCGGCGGCGCGCTCGCGGCGCAACCGAGGAGAAACAGCGCGGAGAGCGCGGAGAGTCTCACGACCACGAGTCTACGCGCGTCCGCGCGAAGCGGATCGCCCAAGCCCAAAGACCCGATGCTAGATTTCGAGACATGAACGAAAGCGAGCTTGGCGCGCTCGCGTGCCTCGCGCTCGCTGCGTGCTCGAACGCGAGCTCGAACGCGCCCGACGCGAGCGCGGACGCAGCGAGCGAGCAAGCGCAAGTCGCGTGCGCGATCGACGGAGCGTGGAGCGGCGCGGTCGACAACGTCGCGTTCCCGTCGGGATCGGGCGCCGTCGCGTTCACGTTCGCCGTCACGGACGGCGGCGCGCTCACGGGCACGGTCACGTTCGGCAGCGCGCCCGCGCCGCCCGCGCCCACCGATCCGAACGGCGTATCCGCCGGGCCTCGCGCTCGGACAATTGCAGGCGCCCGCGCCCGTCGATTACGTCGAGGGCTTCGTCTTCACGATCGAAGACGGAACGTTCGACGGCGCGACCGCGCAATTCGGAGTCGCCGCCGAGCAAGTCTTCGAAGCCTACTGCGCGCTTCAACCGGAGACGTGGGCCGACGGCGCCGACGGCGGCGCGCCCTACGCGTGCTTGCCGCCGTGGGGATTCTTCTGCAATGGGCAAACCGAGATCTGCGTCTCGACGAACCCGAACGACTCCACGCAGACGATCACGTACTCGGTCGAGAAGCAGGATTTGTGCAGCCCAGGCGGGACGTGCGTCTGCGACGCGACGTCGTGCAACGCGCTCGCGAACGCAGACGTCACGTTCACGCTCGCGTGCTCGGGCGCATCGCAATCGCTCGATGGAACCATTGCCGGCGTGCTCGGCAGCCACGCCGTGCACGCGACGCGGTGATCTCGACGGGCGGCGCGGTGGGCACGGCTTTCGCGCGCGACGCGATGCCTATCGCATCGCGCGCCAATCGAGGACGCGCGCTTCCCACTTCGACACGCGCATCTCCACCGAGCGGCGCGCCGGGTGCGCGTCGCCGCCGATTTCGATCGCCATCGGGCGCGAGAACGTGAAGCGCGCGGCGGTCGTGAACCAATCGTGCATGCCGCGCAGCGGGTGACGGCCCGTCCAGAGGCGCGGGATGCTCGCGATGCCGCCGATCGTCGAGCGATCGAAGACGCGCACGTTGAGCATGCCGAGCATGCGCTCGGCGAACGGGTAGGCGCGAAAGCGATAGCCGAACTCCGGGCACGTCGCGGCGCCCGCGACGCTCATCAAACCGTCCCACAGCACGGTGCCGTGCTTCGCGCCGTCGACGCGCTTGAGCGCGCCGCGCGAGTCGACCGTGAAGACTTCGTCGCCGAGGTTCTCGATGAGCAAGTGCGGCCGCCCGAGCACGATCGACTTCGGCGCGGTGCGCGTGAGCATCGCGGTCACGTAGCCGTACACGCTCTTCGCGAAGAAGCGCGGCGGTCCCTTCGATTGCGCGAGCTGCTCCTTGTAGTCGCTGAGTATCTCCGCGTCCCAACCCGCGCCCGCGAAGTGCGAGAGGATCCCCGGTCCGCCGTCGCCTCCGACCTCGACGAGACCGAACCGGCGGAGCGGCAGCGGACCTTCGCGCTCGTGCAGATCGCGCAGGATGACGAGCGACTCGGCGAGCTTCGGCGCGCCGAGCACGTTCGCCCACGCGTTGCCCGTCCCGAGCTTGAGCACGCCGATCGGCGGGAGCACGTGATCGCGCGGCGCGCCGCCCGCTTCCGCGTCGATGACGCGCGCGAGCGCGTTCACGAGCGCGATGGCCGTTCCGTCGCCGCCCGCCGCGACGATCACGTCGGGCTTCGTGGGCAGGATCTCCTTGAGCCACACGACGACTTCGTCGAGCGTGCGCGTGAGCTTGACGCGCGCGTCGGGGAGGAGCCGCTGCGTCTGCACCGCGATGCGTCGCCCGCCGCGCTTCGCGTTCGCGTTGACGAGGATCGCGAGGCCCGATCCTCTCACAACGCGCTCGCGATCACGGCGCGCACGTCGTCGGAGAGCGCGGCGATGCCCTTCGCGTTTTTTTCGTAGGGCGCGACGTCGAGCGGCGCGTGGATCACGACGCGCACGCGCGCGCCGCGGTACGACACGCTCGAGCCGCGCGGGAGCGCGTCGGCGGTTCCCGTGATCGTGACGGGAAGGATCGGTTCACCCACGTCGAGCGCGAGGTGAAAGCCGCCTTTCTTGAAGGGGAGCAGCGCGCCCGTCTTGCTCCGCGTGCCCTCCGGCGCGATCCACACGTTGATGCCCGAGTGGATTTGCTCTTTCGCGTGCTTGAGACTTTCGATCGCCGATTGACGCGACCCGCGATCGATCGCGATGAACCCCGCTTCGAGCATCGCGCGTCCGAAGAACGGGAACTTGAAGAGCTCGATCTTCGCGATCATGCGCAGGCTCGCGCCGTGGGGCGGGCCGAGCACGTGAAACAAGACCGGCACGTCGTAGTGCGATTGGTGGTTGCTCATGACGACGTACGTTTTGTCGCGCGTGAGGTTCTCGCGGCCCTCGACGTCGATCGTCATCTCGAGGTGCTCGACGATCTTGCGCGACCACGACTCGAGCCGGTCGTCGCACGTCTGGCGGGTGAGGCGGCCGCGCGCGCCGTCGAAGACCGTCGGCACCGAGATGACGAGCGTCTCGACCATGTTGCGCACCGACAAACCGAGCGACCCGCGAGGCACCAGCCGATTCCTTATCACGTGTTTCGCGCGTTCGATTGCGTCGCTTGCTATCGCGCGCGCGCCCCCTTACCATCGGCAAGCCGCGCGGCCAAAAACGCCCAATTTTGCTGGGCTTTTGCGCGGTTTGCAGCACCAATCCCCTCACGTTTATCGGCGCGGCTGGTGAGATGACGAACACGATTCGGACAGCGCTCGGTCTGCTTCAAGACGATCCGGACCACGAGCAGGCTTGGCTCGATCTCAAAGAGGCGATCGGCGAGGGCAAGCCCGCGGACATGGATCCGGACGAGGCGCGCGCTCTGCTCGCGTCCGCGCGGCGCGCCCACGAAGCGCGACGCGAGCACGACGCGGTGGCTTCGCTCCTCGAGCTCGAGGTCGTCCTCGCGCAGAACGACGCGACCGCCGAGGTCGCGCTGCTCCGCGATCTCGCGCGCGTGTGCGACGAGGAGCTCTTCGACGACTCGCGCGCCGAGCAAGTCTACGCGCGCATCTTGGAGCTCGTCCCGCAGGACGCGGACGCCGAGGAGGCGGTCGAGCGGATCCGCGCGAAGCGGGCGAAGTGGAACGATCTCGTCGTGCGTTACGTCGAAGAGGCGAGCTCGGCCGCGGAGCCGCGACTGAAGAGCTCGATGCTCGTGTCCGCCGCGGAGACCGCGTACCGCTACGGGCGCGGCGCGGTGGCGTCGGAGAAGGGCGCGAAGAAGAAGCTCGCCGCGCTCCAGAGCGAGACGGCCGCGCGCCTCGACGAAGCGCTCAAGGTCGACCCGAAAAATCGCCGCGCCGGCGCGCTCCTCGAGCGCATCTACCGCGAAGCGGCGAAGTGGGAAGATCTCGCGCAGCTCCTCGAGAAGGTCTCGACGGAGGCGACCGCGAAGGACGAGAAGACCGCGGGCTTCTTGCGCCTCGCGCGCGTGCTCGCGAAGAAGATCAAGAGCCCGGAGCGCGCGTGCGCGGCGTACGAAGGCGTGCTCGATTTGTCGCCGGGCAACGAAGAGGCGACGGCGTTCCTCGTCGACTTCTTCACGGCGCGCGAGATGTGGGATCACATCGTGTCGCTCTACGAAGAGCAGCTCCACGCGAGCGCGCGCCACGGGCAGCAAGACATCGGCATCGTGCTCCAGCTCGCGATGGTGAACTGGAAGATGCGCGGCAAGCCGGACGTCGCCGAGCCGTATTTCGACAAGCTGCGCAAGGTGGAGCCCGCGCATCCCGGCATGCTCGCGTTCTTCCGCGAGACGCTCACCGCGCGAAACGATTTGCAGAAGCTCTCGCAGATTTTGACCGACGCGCAGCGCACGTTGCCCGACGGGCTCGCGCGCACGCAGATCGCGGCCGAGATCGCGAAGCTCTCCGAAGAGGGCGCGAACGCGGCGAAGGCGATCGAACAGTGGCGCGCGCTCCTCCGCAGCGACGCGGGGAACAAACAAGCGCGCGACGCGCTCAAGCGTCTCTACAAACAAACGGGCGCGTGGAGTCAGCTCGCGGAGCTCCTCCGCGGCGAGCTCGAGCGAATCCCTGCCGGCGACGTCGAGGCGCGCTTGCCGCTGCTCCGCGAGATGGCCGGCATCTATCGCGAGCACGCCAAGAACGACTCCGCGCTCCTCGCGACGCTCACTCAAATTTCGCAGCTCGCACCCGACGACGCCGACGCCGTGCGCGATCTCGTCGCCGTCTACGACTCGCTCGGACGCGTGCGCGATTTGCTCACCGCGCAAACGCGCCTCGCGGAGCTCGAGAGCCAGCCGAGCGCGAAGGCCGAGCTCTACAGACAAATCGCGCGCCGATGGATCGAGCAGTTCTCGAACGTGCAGAACGGCATGGAGGCGTACGAGAAGGTGCTCGAGTCCGAGCCGCGCGACGACGAGGCGATCGGCAAGCTCAAGGAGCTCTACGCGAAGCGCCGCGCGTTCAAGCCGCTCTACGACTTGCTCGAGCGCGAGGCCGCCGCGATGGACGAGGGGCCCGCGCGCCGCGACGCCTGGATCGAGATGGCGAAGATCGCCGCCGAGAGGCTCGATCGCGGCAAGGACGCCATCGAGATGTACAAGCGCGTGCTCGACGAAGATCCGTCGGCCGCCGCCGCGCTCGACGCGCTCGAGAAGCAAGCGGAGCGCGACAAGGATTTCGCGACGGTCGCCGACGCGCTCGAGCGGCGCGTTCAAGGAACGAGCGACGACGCGACGAAGCTCGGGGTCCTCCAGAAGCTCGGCGCGATTTACCAAGAGCGCCTCTCGGATCAAGCGTCCGCCATGAAGACGTGGCGGCGCGTGCTCGAGCTCTCACCAGGTCACGCGAAGGCGCTCCGCGTCTTGCGCGACACGTATTTGGGCGCGGGCGATTACGAAGGGCTCACCGCGCTCTTCGCGCAGTCGAACGATTGGGAAGGGCTCGCGGAGGTTTTGTCGAGCGCGGCCGATCGCGCGCCGGACGCGGCGACGAAGATCGAGCTCTCGTTCCGCGCGGCCGACGTCTACGAGAAGCGACTCGAAGAGCCCGAGCGTGCGTTCCGCGCGTACGAGCGCGTGCTCGCCGTGCGACCCGACGACGAGCGCGCGGCGCGCTCGCTCATTCCGCTCTACGAGCGCGAAGAAAAATGGGCGCGCCTGCCCGCGCTCTACGAAGTGCTCCTCGGCCACGCCGACGACGCTGGGAAGAAGCTCGAGATCCTCCAGAAGCTCGTGAAGATCACCGGGCGCAGCTTGCAGGACCCCGCGGCGGCGTTCCGCTACGCGCAGCGCGCGTTCGAAATCGACGCGACGCGGGAGAACGCGCTGAAGGAGCTCGAGGACGCGGCGCGCGCCGCGCAGCAGTGGCCCGCGTTCGTCGCGGCGCTCGAGATGCGACTCGCGGTGAACGACGCGAGCGCGGAGGAGAAGCGCGCGCTCAAGGCGAAGATCGCCGAGACGTACGCGACCGAGCTCGGTCGCGTCGACGAAGCCATCGCGGCGTACCGCGCGCTCGTCGAGGAGACCGACGACGAGGCGACCATCGCGACGCTCGATCGGATCTTGCGCGCGCAGGATCGCCGCGAAGATCTCCGCTGGCTCTACGAGCTCCGCGTTCAGCGCGCGAGCACCTCGCAGCGCGTCGAGCTCTTGAGCGAGTGGGCGACGCTCGAAGAGGAAGCGCTCGGCTCACCCGATCGCGCCGTCGAGATCCACCGGCGCGTGCTCGAGATCGTGCCGAAACACGGCAGATCCCTGCGCGCGCTCGCGCGATTGTTGCAGAATACAGGCAGCGCGGACGAAGCCGTGCAGATGCTCGAGCGCGATCGCGATCAGCGCGAAGGCAAAGAGCGCGCGGCGCGCGAGCTCGAGATCGCGAAGCTTCAGCTCTCGCTGAAGCGGCCGAACGACGCGCTCGCCGCGGTGAAGCGCGCGTTGGACGAAACCCCCGGCGATCCGCAAGCCATCGCCGTGCTCGAAGAGCTCTTGCAGGTGGGCGAGTCGCGCGCGCGCGCCGCGGCGCTGCTCGAGCAATATTACGCGCAGGCCGGGCGAAGGCAGGATCAGGCGCAGGTCATCGAGGTGCTGATCGCGACGGCGGCGTCGAAGGGCGATCGCATCGCGCTCTACGACAAGCTCATCGGCGTGCACGAGGAGCTCGGCGCGCTCGAGGCGGCGTTCGACGTCGCGTCGCGCGCCGCCGACGAGTTCCCTGGCGAGCTCTCGATTTGGGATCGTCTCGGCGTGCTCGCGCAGAAGACGCAGCGGTCGCAGGCGTTCGTCGACGCGCTCGTGCGCGCGGTGCCCGAGACCGGAGACAGCAACTTGCCCGCCGCGGTCGACATCGATCTCTCCGAGCGCATCGCGACGCTCTACGACGAGATGCTCGGCGAGCCCACCAAATCGACGCCGTACCTCGAGCGCGTGCTCGCGCGCGATCCCGGCAACGAACGCGCGTTCGCGCGCCTCAAACAAATGCTCACGTCGCTCGAGAAATGGACGGAGCTCGAGTCGCTCTACGAGCGCGCCGTGTCCGCCGCGGAGCCCGCGAGGCAGACGGATTTGCTCGCGGAGGCCGCGCTCGTCGCCGAAGAGATCACGGGCGAGCGCGCGAAGGCGACGCGCTACTACGAGCGCATCCTCGAGATCGATCCGCAACACGAGCAGGCGACGCGCGCGCTCGACTCGCTGTACGCGGCGCAAGAGAGCTGGGCGAAGCTCGCCGAGCTCCTCGGAAAGCGGCTCGACGCGGCGGCGGGCGACGAAGCGATCGCGCTTCGCCTCCGGCTCGGAACGCTTTACGCGACGCGGCTCGGAGATTTCGCCAAGGCGCTCGATCAGCTCGAGATCGTTCTCGGCGCGGACGCGCACAGCCGCGAGGCGCGCGATTTGGTGGAGCAGTGCCTGCAGCGGCCGGAGCTCCGCGTGCGCGCGGCCGTCGTGCTCGAGAACGCATACGTCACGATCGATCAACCGCGCGATCTCGTGCGCGTGCTCGACGTGCGACTCGAGACGGCGAGCGACGATCACGCGCGCGCCGAGCTCCTCGCGCGCATCGCGGAGATCCGCGACGACCGCCTCAACGAGGACGTCGCTGCGCTCGACGCGTACGCGAAGCTCGTCCCGCTCGCGCCCGACGACGAGCACGCGCGCACGCGCCTCCTCGAGATCGCGCGCCGCGTGGGATCGCACGAGCAGGCCGCCGACGTGCTCCTCGCCGCCGCAAAGAACGCGCGCGCGCCGCAGCCGAAAGGCGAGATCCTCACGGCGGTCGCGAAGATCTTCGAGGACTTCCTCGGCAACGCGTCGCGCGCGGAGGGCGTGTACCGCGAGGTGCTCGATTTGGATCGCAACGACGCGACGCTCGCGCTCCCCGCGGCGAAGGCGCTCGAGCGGCTCTACGCGGCCAGCGGGCGCGCGAAGGATCTCGCGGAGGTGCTCCGCGCGCAGGTCGATCTCGAAGAAGACGGATCCGTGCGCGGCGCGATTTGGGCGCGGCTCGGTGAGATTTACGAGTCGTCGCTCGACGATCCCGCGAGCGCGATCGCCGCGTGGCGCGCGCGCATCGAGGACGATCCCGGCGACGAGCAAGCGCTCGGCGCGCTCGATCGACTGTACGCGCGCACCGAGCAGTGGCCTTCGCTCGTCGAGATCCTGCGCTCGCGCGAGCGCGCAGCGACCGATCGCGACGCGCGCAAGAATTTGATGACGCGACTCGCGGTGGTGCTCGCCGAGCGCGTGAACGACGTGCCCGAGGCGATCCTCGCGTACCGCGCGGTGCTCGACGATTTCGGAACCGAGCACGCGCCGCTCGCGGCGCTCGCCGCGCTCTACGAGAAGGCCGAGCGCTACGAAGATCTCGCGGAGACGCTCGAGAGCGATCTCGCGCTCACCGACGACAGCACGCAGAAGCTCGCGCTCCTCGCGCGCCTCGGACGCGTTCGCCAGGACAAGCTCGAGAACGTCGACGGGGCGCTCGATGCGTACCGCCAAGCGCTCACGATCGATCCGGCGCACGAACCGAGCCGAACCGCGCTCGAGAGCATGCTCGAAGTCGAGAGCGCGCGGCGCGACGCCGCGGAGATCCTGCGGCCGCTCTACGAAGCCGACGGGCAGCAAAAGAAGCTCTTGCGCGTGCTCGACATCGAGACCGATCTCGCCGACGGCCCGAGCGATCGTCTCGCGATCCTCTCGCAGGCGATGGTGGTCGCGGAGCAGTCGCTCAACGACGTGGACGCGGCGTTCGCTTACGCATCGCGTGGGTTGCGCGAGGCCGCGGGGGAAGCGGAGCTGCCGCAGTGGATCGAACGCGCGCAGCGGCTCTCCGAGGCTGCGAACAAAACCGGCGCGTTTGTCGCGCTCCTTCGAGAGGTCGCGCCGAACATCTTGGACGAGCAACAACAGCTCGACACGCTCGTGAAGATCGCCGAGCTTTCGCGCGACAAGCTCGGAGACCCCCGCGCCGCGCGCGAGTACTTCGAGAAGGCGCTCCAGGTGCGCGCCGACGATCGCCGCGCGCTCGAGTCGCTCGAGAAGCTCTACGAAGAAGACGAGAACCAAGCCGCGCTGCTCGACGTCGTGCGACGCCGCGTCGATGTGGCCGAGTCCGACGACGAGCGCAAGAAGCTCCTCTACAAACAAGCGCGACTCTCCGAAAAAGACGGGGACCTGCGCGCTGCGATCGAGACGTACGAGCACGTGCTCGATCTCGCGCTCGAGAAGGACGCGATCGACGCGCTCGAGCGGCTCTATGCGCAGGAGAAACGGTGGGAAGACGTCGTCGCGCTGTACGAGCGACAGATCGGCGCGAACCCGGCCGACGCGGAGAAGGCGAATCTGCACCACGCGCTCGGGCGCGTCGCGAGCGAGCACCAAAACGATTTCGAGCGCGCGTTCGGCGAGTACGAGGCTGCGCTCAAGCTCGAGCCGCAGCACGCGGCGACCGTCGCGTCGCTCGAAGCGATGATGCAGAACAAAGAAGAGCCTTCGCACGCGTCGCGCGCGGCGGAGATGCTCGAAGGCGTCTACCTCGCGAAGCTCGATTGGCGTCGCGTCATGGGGACGCTCGAGGCGCGCCTCGCGTCGAGCCAAGATCCCGACGAGCGCCGCACGCTGCTCCGCCGTCTCGCGAAGCTCCACGAGGAACAAGAGGAGAACTACCCCGCGGCGCTCGAGACCGCCGCGAAGCTCCTCTCGGAAGACATCACGGACGAAGCGACGTGGAACGAGCTCGAGCGGCTCGCGCGCGTGGCGAACGCGGAGGGAAGGCTCGCGGACATCTTCGCCGCCGAGCTCGCGAAGGTGACCGCCGACGAGCCCGCGACCGCGAAGCTCGCGCGTCGCACCGGCGAAATCTACGAATCGCAGAAGCAGAACGCGAAGGCGCTCGAGTTCTACCGCCGCGCGTACGCTTTCGCTCCCGAAGAGGACGAGGGCGGCGTGTTCGAGGCGATCGATCGGCTCTTGCGCGAGGCGAACCTCCCGAAGGAGCGCGTCGCGCTCTACCGCGACGCGCTCGAGTACCGCGACGATCCCGCGCTGCGGCTCACGACGCTCCACACGATCGCGCTGCTCGAGGAAGCCGAGCTCGGCGACGACGACGCCGCGATTCACACGTACCAACAAGCGCTCGATCTCGACGAGGCGGATTCGCACTCGCTCGAGGCGCTCTCGCGTTTGTACGCGCGGCGCGAGCGCTTCAAGGATCTCGCGGATCTCTTGCGGCGTCGCGCGGAGCAAGCGGCGCTTCCAGAAGACGAGGCGCGCTTCCGATTCGATCTCGGCAAGCTTCTCGAAACGAAATTGAACGACTCGGCCGCCGCGCTCGAGGAGTATCACGCGGTCGTCGAGCTCATCCCGCCCGGCTCGGGGAACGCCGCGGCGCAGAACGCCGTGCACGCGCTCGAAGCGATGCTCGCGAGCGACGAGCACAAGGCGCGCGTCGTCGACATCCTGCGTCCGATTTACGAGCGCGCCGACGACTGGCGTCATTTGGTCGCCGTGAACGGCGAGCGTCTCGCGCTCGCGACCGATCCTTCCGAGAAGGTCGCGATCTTCCGCGAGACCGCGCAGCTCTGGGAGCAGCGCGGACACGATTTACGCCGCGCGTTCGACGCGACGCGCGAAGCCTTCGTGCTCGATCCCGACGACGGCGGGCTCCGCGAGGACCTCGATCGGCTCGCCGAGACGACGAAGCGCTTCGACGATCTCGCCGAGGCGTACGAGGAAGGCATCGAGCGCGCGAGCGATCTCGGTCAGCGCGAGCTTCTCACCGCGCTCGGGAAATTGCACGACACGCGCCGCGACGATCCGCGCCGCGCGCTCGAGGCCTACGAGCGCCTCTACAAGCTCGACGAACAAGACATGACGCCGCTCGACGCGATGGACGAGCTCGCGACGCTCCTCTCGGATTGGCCGACGCTCGTGCGCGTTCTCGCGCGCAAGGCGGAGCTCCAAAACGACGATCAGGAGCGCGCGAGCACGTGGCGTCGCATCGGCGAAGCCAAGCGCGACATGCTCGAGGACGCGCCCGGCGCGATCGAGGCCTACGAGCGAGCGCTCGAGCTCGAGCCCGACAGCGCGTTCACGCTCGACAACTTGATCCCGCTCTACGAAGGCAAGGGCGACGCCGCGCGCCTCGTCGATCTCTACAAGAAGCGCATCGAGATGTGTGGACCGGACGACAGCGAGACCAAGTTCCAGCTGCTCATCGCGGCCGCCGACCAATACGAGAAGGGGCTCGAGGATCGCCGCGAAGCGATCACGCTCCTCGGCGACGCGCTCGCCGCGAAACCCGGCGATGCGAGCGTGATGCGCCGGCTCGATCGTCTCTACACGGGCGAGAGCATGTGGCCCGAGCTGCTCGAGAACCTCCGCTTGCAAGCGGCGTCTGCGACGGACGACGCCGAGCGGCGCGCGCTGAAGAAGCGCACCGGCGCGCTCCTCGCGAAGGAGCTCGAGGATCCGAACGCGGCGCTCGAGGCGTACCGCGAGGTGCTCGCGTCCGAGAGCGGTGGAGACGCGGAGACGATCGCCGCGGTGCGCGAGATCGGCGAGACGCGCGAGGAGCTGCGCGCGGAAGCCGCGGACATTTTGGAGCCGGTGCTTCGCGCGTCGGGCGGAGACGAGGCGCTCGCCGACGTGCTCGAGATGCGTCTCCGCGCGCAGACGGAAGCCCCCGCGCGCGCGCAAGCGCTCCGCGCGATCGCGGAGGTCGCCGAGACGCGCCTGCACGACGCGCGTCGCGCGCAGGACGCGCTCCACCGCGCGCTCGCCGAAGACGCGAGCGACGCGACGCTCCACGCGGAGATCGAGCGCATCGCGGCGACGGTCGACGACGGATGGTCGCGTTACGCCGCCGCGCTCACCGAGCGCGCCGGCGCGATCTTCGACGCGCACGTCACGACCGACCTCTACATGCGTCTCGGCAAAGTCGCCGAGGAGAAGCTGAAGGACGACGCGCGCGCGGCGAAGGCGTACACGCAGGCCGCGGAGCACGCGGGGGATTCCCCCGAGGTGCTCGCCGCGCTCGATCGACTCTACTCGCGCCTCGGCGACTCGCGCGCGCTCGGCGACGTGCTCGAGCGACGCGTCGCGGTCGAAGCGGACGCGGCGCAGCAAGCGGATCTCACGTTCCGATTGGCGTGCTTGCAGCTCAAGGAGTTCGGCGAGAAGCAGAAGGCGCTCGCCACGCTGCGCGCCGCGCTCGAGCGCGTTCCCGATCACGGACCGAGTCGCGAAGTGCTCGAGGGTCTCCTCGATGACGACGATTTGTTCCAGGACGCGTTCGAGGCGCTCGAGTACGTGTACCGCGCGCTCGGGCGCAGCGAAGACCTCGCGAAGCTCTACGAGCGGCGCGTCGCGCGCGCGCAGGGGACGCGCGACAAGAACAAGGCGCGCCTCGATCTCGCGCGCGTGCTCGACGAGCAGGCGCACGACGCGGCGCGCGCGCAGCGCGTCGTGGAGCAAGCCATGGGCGACGACGCGTCCGATCCGGACGCGCTCGCCGAGCTCGAGCGGCTCGCGGGCGTGACGGGTCAGTGGAAAGAGGCCGCCGACGCGCTCGCGGGCTCGTTGCGAAAGGCCGAGGATCTGCCGGCGCAAGCGCGCACCGAGCTCTGGATGCGCGTCGCGAGCTTCCACAAGGACAAGACGCACGACGCGCGCGGCGCGGAGGACGCGTTCAGCGAAGCGCGCAAGCTCGATCCCGAGAACACGGAGGTGCTGCGTTCGCTCGAGGAGCTTCAGCGCGCGCCGGGTCGCGAGCGCGATCTCGTGACGACGCTGCGCGCGCGCGCGCACCTCGAGGTCGATCTCGCGGACAAGAAGACGTTGCTCAAGGAAGCGAAGAACATCGCGGAGGCGACGCTCGCGGACGCCGCGCTCGCCGAGAGCGTGCTGCGCGATCTGCTCGCGGAAGACGAAGGCGATCTCTGGGCGCTCGAAGAGCTAGGCCGGCTGCGCGAGCAAGCGGGCGCATGGAACGACGTCGTCGACATCCTGACCAAGCGCGCGGAGCTCGAGGCCGACGGCAAGACGATCTCCGATTTGCGTCACCGCGCCGCGCGCGCCACGCGCGAGCATTTGAACGACGACGCGCGCGCCGTGCAGCTCTACGAAGCGCTCTTCGAGGCGGACACGCAGGACCGCGACGCGCAGGACGCGCTGCGCGATCTCTACTCGAAGCTCGGCAAGCGCCGCGAGCTCGGCAAGCTGCTCCAAACGCTGATCGACACGGCGGACTCCGAAGGTGCGCGCTCCGCGCTTCGCATCGAGCTCGCGAACCTCCAGTCGCAGATGGGCGACGACGCGGCCGCGATCGACACGCTGCGCTCGGTGCTCGAGGAGAATCGCGCGCACGAAGGCGCGGTCGTCGCGCTCTCGCAGCTCCTCGAGAAGGGCGGCAAGGACGACGAGCTCGCCGAGCTCCTCAATGGACAGATCGAAGCCGCGAAGGAACGCGGCGACGCGCACGCCGAGCTCACCCTCCTCGTGCGGCTCGGCGAAGTCTACGAGTCGCGCTTGCGCGACGCGGGCAAGGCGCTCGCGACGTTCGAGACGGTGCTCGAACGCGACGCGAATCACCACGGCGCGCTCGAAGCGGTCGCGCGGCTCGCGGAGTCGCGCTCGGCGTGGGATCGCGCGGCGAGCGCGCTCGAGCGGCTCGTCGCAACGGAGTCCGCCGCGAAGCCCGCGGACACGAAGCGAGGCGTCGCGCTCGCGATGCGTCTCGCGAACGCGAAGGAGAAGCTCGGCGACGAAGGCGGCGTCGAAGCCGCGCTCTCGTCGGCGCTCACGTTCGAGCCGACGAACGCGGAGGTGCGCGATCGTTTGCGCGCGCTCTACGAGAAGAACAAGAAGTGGAGCGAGCTCGCCGCGTTCCTCGCGGAGGACGCGACGCTCATGGAGCAGGGTGGACAACCCGCGCCGGCCGTCGTCAAAGTGCTGCGGCGCGCCGCCGACATTCATCAGACGCAGCGGCAGGTCCCCGCGGACGCGGTCACCGTGCTCGAGCGCGCCGCCGCGCTCGTGCCGCAAGACCGCGAGCTCCTCCTCGCGCTGTGCGACGCGTACACCGCGGCCGATCGCGCGCAGAGCGCGGCCGAAGTGCTCGAGCGCATCATCGCGTCCTTCGGCGGCAAGCGCACGAAGGAGCTCGGCGTGTATCACCATCGCCTCGGTCGCGCGCTCGCGGGCCTCGGCAACCAACCCGGGGCGCTCGCGCAGTACGATCTCGCGTTCAAGGTCGATCCGGGCTCCGTCGGCGTGCTCCGCGATTTGAGCTTGCTGTCGATGGAGACAGGCGACTTCGAGCGAGCGCAGAAGACGTTCCGCGCGCTCCTCCTCCAAAAGCTCGACGGCAACGCCGGCATCACGAAAGGCGAGGTCTTCTTCTACCTCGGCGAAATTTCGATGAAGCAGGGCAACAAGACGAAGGCGATTCAAATGCTCGAGCGCGCCCTCGAGAACGAGCCCGACCTCGGCAAAGCGAAGTCGCGCCTCGCCGAGTGGAAGGGTTGAGGACTCTCCTCGGGATCCTGCTCGCGCTCGTCGCGCGGGCGTGGATCGCGACGCTTCGCTTTCGCGTACACGGCGCGGACGTTCTCGAGCGCGATGGCGCGCGGGTGCTCGCGTTCTTTCACGGCACGCAGATGATGATGCACGGGGTCGCGCTTCGCGACGGCGCGCGAACGCGCCGTGGCGCGCGGCGGACGGTCGTGATGGTGAGCCACTCGCGCGACGGCGAGATTCAAGCGGCCGCGATGCGCGCGCTCGGGTTCACCGTCGTACGCGGGTCGTCGTCGCGCGGCGCGGCGCGCGCGCTCGCGTCCGTCGTGAAGAAGCTGCGCGAGCCGCGCACCGACGCAGCGTTCGCCGTGGACGGCCCGCGCGGACCGTACGGCGTCGCGAAGCCCGGCGCGCTCGCGTGCGCGAAGCGCGCGCGCGCGCTCGTGATCCCGGCGGGCGCCGCCGCGACGCGCGCGTGGATCGCGAGGCGCGCGTGGGATCGCTTCGTCTTGCCGCGCCCGTTTTCGCGCGTCGAGATCGTGCTGGGTCCTCCCGCTCGAGACGATGACGCCGCCGCGCTCTCGCTCGCGATTGCAGAATGCAACGCGCGCGCTGCGCGCCTCGCGTCGCGCGCGCCGGTCGTCGAGCGAGCACACGCGTGACCGACGCCGGCGCGGAGCGACGCGTGTGCTTCGTGGACGGCGCGCGCGCGCGCGAAGGCGCAGCGCTCCCGCTCGACGATCACGGCGTGCTCCTTGGCGACTCGGTCTTCGAGACGCTCCGCGCGTACGGGGGAAGGCCGTTCATGCTCGGCGCGCACCTCGATCGTCTCTGCGCGTCGGCGGCGTGGGCGCGCATGACGATCGGCGGTGACCGCGAGACGCTCGCCGCGGAGCTCGCGCGCGCGTCGTCGGAGATCGGCGACGCCGCCGTGCGCATCTTCGTCACGCGTGGCCCGCGCTCGATCTCCGCACCGCTGATTCACGCGAAGACGCGGCGCATCGTGTTCGCAGAGCCGATCGCGATCGACGAGTCGCTCTACGCGCGCGGCGCGACCGCGTGCACCCTCGCGCAACGAACGTTCGGAACGCTCGAGAGCGCGCACGCGAAGTACGCGCGCTACTTGCCGCGTTTGCTCGCGCGCGACGAAGCGCACGCGCGCGGCGCGGGCGAGCCGCTCCTCGTGGACGACGACGGCTGCATCGCGGAGGCCGCGACGGCGAGCGTGTTCGTCGTGCGCGGCGACGAGGTGATCACGTCGAGCGTCCTCGAGGGCCTCACGCGCAAGATCGTGTTGAGCGACGCGGGCAACCTCGGGCTCGCCTGCGTGCTTCGACCGATCACGCGCGAGGACGTCGCGCTCGCGAACGAGATGTTCATCACGTCGAGCCTGCGCGAGGTGTTGCCGATCGTGTCCGTGGATGGTCGTCCGATCGGAGACGGCAAGGTCGGCGAGAGAGCGCGCGCGTTGCGCGCGGCGTTGCGGCGCCGCGCAACCGCCGTCACTTGATGGCGATCGCGTCGATCTCGACGCGCGCGCCCTTCGGCAGCGCGGCCACCGCCACGGTCGCGCGCGCAGGGAACACGCCAGAAAATCGCTTCGCGTAGGCCTCGTTCACTTTCGGAAAATCGGCCATCTCGATCAAGTAGATGGTCGTTCGCACGACGTGATCGAAGCCGAGGCCCGCGGCTTCGAGCACGGCGGCGAGGTTGTCGAGCGCGCGATCGGTCTCCTTCGCGATGTCACCGACGACCATCTCGCCGGAGCGCGGATCGAGCGGGATCTGCCCACTGCAGAAGATCATCGCGCCCGCGCGAACGGCCTGCGAGTACGGACCAATCGCCTTCGGTGCATCGTTCGACGAAATCGCTTCCATGGTGCTCTCCTTCTACAGACGCTGACGTCCCGCGAGCGCGCGGCTCATCGTGATCGGGTCGGCGAACTCGAGATCTCCGCCGTGCGGTACGCCGCTCGCGATGCGCGAGATCGGGACGCCGAGCGGAGACAGCTCGCGCTTCAAGAGGAGCGCGGTGGCTTCGCCGTCCACGCTCGGCGGCGTCGCGACGATCACCTCGCGCACGCCGTCTTCACGGATTCGCGCGACGAGCTTCGCGAGCGGCAGCTCGTCGGGGCCGATGCCTTCGAGCGGCGAGAGCAATCGTCCGAGGACGAAGTAACGACCGCGCATGGACCCGGCGCGCTCGATCGCGAGGAGATCCGTGACGCGCGCGACGACGCACAAGACCGACGCGTCGCGTTTGTTGTCCGTGCACACCGTGCACACGGGGCGGTCGTCGGGCGATTCGAGCTCGGCGATGTTCCCGCAGCGCTCGCACGGTTTGAGAAAATCGCGCAGCGTCGTCAGCTCCGCGCCCAAGTCGCGCACGAGAGACTCGTCCGACGTGAGAAAGAACAAGAGGTAACGCTGCGCGGTCTTCTCGCCGACGCCCGGCAACTTCCCGAGGAGCTCGATGACGCGCTTCGTTCGATTCATCACATCCCGGGGATCTTCACTCCGCCCGTGATCTTCTCGACCTCGGCCTCCATCGCCTTGTCCGCTTGCTCGAGGCCCGCGTTGATCGCGGCGCACGCGCCGTCGAGCGCGAGGTCGATGCCTTCGCTCTTGAGGAGCTCCGGATCGATCTCGATGCGCACGACCTTGCGGCCGTACGTGACCGTCGCCTTCACTTTGTCGCCGACCGCGCCGCTCACGATTTCTTTGTCGCGCACGGCGTCCTTCGCTTGGTCGATCTTGCGCTGCATGCGCGCGGCTTGGCGCATGAGCTCGTTCATTCCGCCTCGGAAATTCATCGCACCCTCTTTACTCTTTTTCGGGGAGCTTCACGTCTCGGATTTCCGCGTCGAAGAGGCGCACGACGTCGCGCACGATCGGATGCTCTTCGACGGCGAGGCGCGCCTTCGCGATTTCGGCGCGGCGTTCGGCGCTATCGATCGCGTGCACCGTGCCGGCTTTGTCGCCGCGGTGACGCGCGTCGACGTGCACGGGGACGGGCGCGCCGAAGTGCGCGTGCACCGCGCGCGCGAGGATCGCGACGGCGGACTCTTCGCTCGCGTGGTGCCCGAGCAAGTCGTGCTCCGCGTATCCGAGCGCGACGCGCTTGCGCGAGATCTCGATCGGCACGGCGTGCTCGAGCGCGGACGCGAGGCCCGGATGTTTCTCGCGCACCCGATCGACGATCGCGCGCCACGTTTCGAGCGGGCTCGACACGACGTGAGGCGGATCGGGCGTCGGGTCTTCGACTTTCACGCGAACGTCGCTCGCGGGATCGCGGCGCGTGTCGACTTCGGAAACGAGCGCGAGCGCGCCGCGCGTGAAGGTCGCGCGGTTGCGGTCGCGATCCGACGGCGTCGTCGGCAACGCGGACTGCGGCATCGACGAGCCCGCGTGCGACGAGCTCGCCGTGCGCGACGACGAGCTCCCTCCGCCGCGCGCGGTTGGCGGAGGCGCGCCGCCGGTGAGCCGTCGCTCGAGATCGCCGAGCCGGACGAGCAGCTCGTCGAGCGGAATGAGCGGGGGCCTCCGCGCCAGCCGCACGAGCGTCATTTCGAGCGCCGCGCGCGCCTGTCCGCTCTTGGCGATGTCGTCGAACGATTTCGAGAAGCCGTTGAAGAGGCGGAGCAGATCGTCGATCTCCGCGCGCGCAGCGAGCGCCATCACGTCGCGCACTTCTTCGTCCGCGAGATCGAGCAGATCGCGGCCCTTGTCGCCGCTGACCTTCGCGACGATCACGTTGCGCAAGCTCGCGAGGAGATCCTTCGCGACGTGCACGACGTCGAACCCTTGTTGCGCGACTTGATCCACGATGCGCAGCGCGGCGTCCGCGTTGCCGTCGACGAGCGTGGAGCACAAATCGTGGAGCACTTTGCGATCCGCGACGCCGAGCACGCGCGTCACGTCGGCAGCGCTGAGCTTGTCGCCGCTGAACGCGATGACCTGGTCGACGAGGCTCATCGCGTCCCGCATCGAGCCCGCGGCTTCGCGCGCGAGCACCGCGATCGCCGTTTCTTCCGCGGAGATCTTCTCGAGCGAGAGGACGTCTTTCAATCGCTTCGCGATGACTTGCGTCGGGATCAATTTGAAGTCGTAACGCTGGCAACGGCTGAGGATCGTGACGGGGACTTTGTGCACCTCGGTCGTCGCGAAGATGAACTTCACGTGCGGTGGAGGCTCTTCGAGCGTCTTCAGGAACGCGTTCCAAGCCGCGTTCGAGAGC
>Ga0335078_10004323_pt1 | contig 21076 bp, 20 predicted proteins | sample Lox_Sample_32_FD_206711 | JGI IMG/M metagenome (GOLD analysis project Ga0335078, IMG submission 206711) | Soil microbial communities from Loxahatchee National Wildlife Refuge, Florida, United States - Lox_Sample_3.2 | ecosystem: Environmental > Terrestrial > Soil > Wetlands | place: USA...
TCCGCCGCCCAGGAGCGCCGGTACGGGACATTGCGGCTGTTGACGTTGGTGACGCTGCGATTACCGGGGACCGGCCCTCGTGGTTGCTGCCCCTACGCGGCGGTGTAACGCTCGGGCGCGAAGAGCGACTACCGGCCATGCCCCCTGTCCACTTCACCAATCTGCTCATCGTCGTCGCCGTCGGTCTGCTCGCGCCGCTGTCACTGGGGTTCTTCCCGCGCTTCCGGCTCCCCGCGATCGTGCTCGAGATCGTGTTCGGAATCGTCATCGGCCCTTCGGGTCTCGGGTGGGTCAAGCCCGATCTACCGGTGTCGATCCTGGCGCTCGTTGGACTGGCCTTCCTGCTGTTCTTGTCAGGCCTGGAGATCGACGTGGAGCGCCTCCGGGGACGGGTCCTGAAGCTCACCGCGCTCGGCTTCGCCGTGTCGTTTGGGATCGCGATCGTCCTCGGCTTCGGCCTGAAGGCCGGCGGGTTCGTCAAGTCGCCGTTGTTCGTCGCGATCGTGCTCGTCGCCACGTCGCTCGGCGTGATCGTCCCGGTGCTCAAGGACTCCGGCAACATCAGCACGAGCTTCGGTCAGCTCGTGATCGCCGCCGCCTCGATCGCCGACTTCGGCGCGATCATCTTGCTCTCGCTGTTCTTCTCAGGCCGGGGCTCGACCAGCACCGCCGGCACGCTGATCCTGCTCGGAGTGTTCGCCCTGGTCGTGCTCCTGGTCGGCCTCGCGATTGCCGGCGTCGAGCACTCGATGAGCCTCGCACGCGTGCTGGAACGCCTGCAGGATACGACGGCGCAAATCCGGGTCAGGGCCGCGTTCCTACTGCTGATCGGGTTCACCGCACTCGCCGAGAAGGTGGGCCTCGAGACGATCCTCGGTGCGTTCGCCGCCGGCGCGCTGCTTTCGCTGATCGATCGCGACGAGGCGATGACCCATCCGCAGTTCCGGCTCAAGCTCGAGGCGGTGGGATTCGGCGTGTTCATCCCGATCTTCTTCGTTACCAGCGGCGTGCGGTTCGATTTGAACGCGCTGTTCGCGAGCGCGTCGACGGTGGCGCGGGTGCCCCTGTTCCTGCTCGCCATCTACTTGGCACGCGGCCTTCCCGCGTTTGTGTATGTGCGGTTGCTGGGACGCTCCCGGTCGGTGATCGCGGGCGTGCTCCAGTCGACCTCGCTGCCGTTCATCGTCGCCGCCACGCAGATCGGCCTGCAACTCGGCGTGGTGAGCCGGGCCAGCGCCGCCGGCCTCGTCGCCGCGGGTCTGCTGTCGGTCGTCATCTCTCCCACCCTGGGTTTGGTGCTGCTGCGTCGGCGGCAGCCTGAGGTCGTCGGCCACGGCGCGGCGCCGAGCCCGGTGCTGCCGGTGATCACGGCCGAGGATCGGGCGCTCTGCCGCGTCGAAGGCGCCGCCTCAGCCGCGTGATGAGCCCGTTCACGCGGTGGATGACGTCGGTCTCCCAACCCGCGGCGCCAAGCCCGCGCCGATGCGCTGGGAGATGGCCCGGCTCAGCCGCACCTCGCTTACCGGCAGACTCCGCTGGGTGACCCGAACTAGACTTGGGCCGTGTCGGCGCAGGCGCAGGCGCCACTTCTTTCCACCAAGCTTCACGCCCCCGATCCGCGCGAGCGGATCGGACGTGAGGCGCTGGTCGCGCGGCTATCTAGCGTCGTCGGTGCGCGGCTCGCGCTGATCCGGGCACCCGCGGGGTGGGGCAAGTCGACGCTGCTCTCGCAGTGGCGGAGCGCAGAGCAGGGGCAGCGCGCGTTCGCGTGGGTGACGCTCGATTCTTCCGACAGCGATCCGATCCGCTTCTGGGCCTACGCCCTCGAGGCGCTGCGGACGGTTGACCCGGAACTCGGCTCGAGATCGCTGGCGCTCGTGCGGGCGCCGGGCGTCGATCTCGTCGGCGAGATGCTGCCCGTCCTGATCGGCGAGCTCGAGGCCGTCCAGCGACCTCTGGTACTCGCGCTCGATGACTACCACCAGCTCGAGGGAGATGCCGTCCACTCCGGGATGCGGCGCCTGCTTGATTATCTCCCCGACCACCTCTGCGTCGCGATCGCGACGAGGACCGAGCCGCCGCTGCAGGTCCCCCGCCTCCGGGCCCGCGGCCAGCTCGTCGAGGTCGATGCCGACGAGCTGCGCTTCTCGCGTGCCGAAGCCGCGGTGTTGCTTAACGACCTCCTTGGTCTGGGCCTCGCCGGCGAGGACGTGGCCGCGCTCCATCAGCGTGCCGAAGGCTGGCCGGCAGCCGTATATCTGGCCGGATTGTCGCTCGGCAACCGCGCCGACCGGCACGAGTTCATCCTGAGCTTCGCAGGGGATGACCGGCACATCGTCGACTACCTCGGCGAGGAGGTCCTAGCCGACCTCGATCCCGATACGCGGGAGCTGCTGCTGCGCACATCGATCCTCGAGCGGGTGAACGGTCCGCTGTGTGACACCGTGGCGGGCACCACCGGCTCAGCGCGGAAGCTGGAGACACTGGCGCGCTCGAACCTGTTCGTCGTGCCGCTCGACGACCGGCGCGACTGGTACCGCTACCACCACCTGTTCCGCGCGTGTCTAAACACCGAGCTGCGCCTCGAGTCGGCCGAGCTGATCCCGGAGCTCCATCGCCGCGCCTCGAGCTGGTTCCAGAGAGCCGGCGAGGTGACCGAGGCGATCAACCACGCGATCGCCGGACGGGACTTTCCCGCCGCGTCCGAGCTTCTGGCCGCCCACTGGAACGAGGTCGTCTCAACGGGAGGGTTGCGAACCGTCGAGATGTGGCTGATGGCGCTGCCGGAGCGCGTGGTGCTGGAGGACGCGCGGTTATGCCTGGCGCGCGCGTGGACCTCGTTTGCCAAGGGCGCGCTCGAGGAGGTGTTGCCGTGCCTTGAGAACGCGGAAGCGGCGCCGGTTCCCGGGCCGTTGCTCGACGGGACGACCTCGATCGCCTCCGGCGCAGCGACCCTGCGGGCGTCCTACTGGCTGCGAATGGGGGACTTTGGCAAGACCGTGTCGTACGCCCGCGAGGCGCTGGCGCTTGAGCACGGGCCGTGGCGCGCGATCTCGGCGAACTGCCTCGGCACCGCCTTCTACTGGCTCGACGAGACGGCGCAGGCACGACAGCAGCTCGAGGCGACGATCGAGGTGGGGCGCGAGCTCGTCCCGCTGGTCGCGCTGTTCGCGGTCGGCTTGCTGGCGCTCTTGGATTGCGAGCGGCAAGATTGGAATGCGGTTTCCCGTCGTCTGCACGACGCCCGTCAGATGATCGAAGCGGGCGGCCTCGAGGAGTACTGGATGACCGCCGGAATCGAGCTGGCGCGCGGACTTGCGTCTGAGCACCGCGGCGATGTCGCGGGAGCCGAGATGGCGATGGCTCGCAGCCTCGTGCTGTATCGGCGCGGCCAAGCTCCGGTCGAGACCGCCAATGCCCTGCTGCTTCTCGCGCGCGTGCACGTTCGGCAGGGGCACGACGGGGTGGCAAAAGACGAAATCGACGAAGCCGCAATGCTCATCCGTTCGTGCCCTGACCCCGGGCCGAGAATTCAGCGACTGCTCATGCAAGCCCGGGGAAATGCCCACGCGGCCGCGCGCGGCACGCCCAGACTGACGGGTGTTGAGGAGCTGAGCGAGGGCGAGTTCCGAGTCCTCCGGCTGCTCGCGAGCGACCTGACGCAGCGGGAGATCGGAGCGGAGCTGTACCTGTCGCTCAACACGATCAAGTCCCACACGCGCAGCATCTTCCGCAAGCTGGAGGCCTCGAGCCGCGAGCAGGCCGTCGCGCGAGCGCGCGAGCTCGAGCTGATCTGAGTCCCTGTGTAACGCGTCGGCGTCTCGGACTACCAAAGCCCGACCACACCGACTACCAGGAGGGACAGATGTCAGCGACTTCGACCACGCCGACGCGACGCGAGGCGATGCCGGGCTTGAAGGGCAAGGGCGTGCTTGTCACCGGCGGCACGTCGGGCATCGGCCAGGCGATCGCCATCAAGTTCGCCGAGTACGGCGCGGACGTCGCCATCAACTACCTGCGCACCGCAGAGGAGGCGGCAGACACCGAGCAGCAGGTGCACGCGTGCGTGAACCGCGTCCAGCAGGAGGGTGTCCGCGACGTGCTCGTCAGGGGCGACGTCTCGCAGGAGGACCAGGTCGTCGCGATGGTCGGCCAGGCCGTCGAGGACCTGGGCGGCCTCGACGTGCTCGTCAACAACGCCGGCATCCAGATCTCGCGCCACAGCGACGAGCTCTCCAGCGAGGACTTCGACAAGGTGCTCGCGGTCAACATCCGCGGTGCATTCCTGTGTGCTCGGGAGGCGATCAGGCACTTCCTGGCCGAGGGCAAGCCCGGCGTGATCATCAACGTCTCGAGCGTCCACCAGCTCATTCCCAAACCGGACTACCTCGGCTACTCGGTCAGCAAGGGCGGGATGCAGAACCTCACCCGCACGCTCGCACTCGAGTACGCCGGCCGGGGAGTCCGGGTGAACGGAATCGGACCAGGCGCGACCGTCACTCCGATCAACCGTGCCTGGATCGACGATCCGGTCAAGCGGGAGATGGTGGAAAGCCACATCCCGATGGCCAGGGCCGGCACGGCCGAGGAGATGGGCGCGGTTGCGTGCTTCCTGGCCAGCGACGACGCGGCGTACATCACCGGGCAAACAATCTTCGTCGACGGCGGCCTGACGCTGTTCCCGAGCTTCCGCGAGCCGTGGTCCTCGGAATGACCGCCACCTCCGTCAACCCGCTGGGAAAACTCGCGCTGATCGACGACGCCAAACGCGCCAGCGCGCTCGCGTTGGTGAAGCGCGGCCGGATGTACGACCTCGGGCACGTGCTTGATGAGCACGTGCCCGTGTTCCCGGGCCGCTACTTCAAGCAGACGCTGGTGACGACGGCGCACCACGCCAACCCGGGAGGCGGCGTCGGCGAGAACGACGTCAACTGGATCACCGACTTGGCCAGGAGCCGCTTGTGGGGCTCGAGGTTGTGGTAGGTCTTGGCCACGTGGATACGTCCCTGGCGGTCGCCACGACGCCGCAATCCCGCGCTGGTCGATCCTCGACCAGCGGATCCCGCTGGCCGGCAACGCCCACCAGTGCGGCACCGTCCGCTTCGGCATCGATCCGTCGAGCTCCGCGCTCGACCTCAACTGCCGCGCCCACGACGTGGACAACCTGTACGTGGTCGACACCAGCTTCTTCCCCTCGAGCGGGGCGGTCAACCCGGCCCTGACCGCGATGGCCAACGCGCTCCGGGTCGGAGACCACCTGCTCGATCGCCTCGATGCCCGCTTCGGGGCGGCGAGCACGTCCGAAGGCCACGCCGAGCCCGTGGAGGTTCTGTCATGAAGGCCGCAGAGAGGGTCGCCAGCAGCATCGGCAAGGGCCTCGTAGCCGGGTTCGCCGGCACCGCTGCGATGACGATCTCGAGCACGCTCGAGGCGAAGCTCCGTGGGCGTGCTCCCAGCAGCGCTCCGGCACGGCCACGGCGAAGGTGCTCGGCATCTCCGCGTTCGAGGACAGCGTCGCCCAGGCGCGGTTCAACGATCTCTCCCACTGGGGCTACGGGACCGGATGGGGAGTCGTCCGCGGGCTCCTCGACGCCGCAGGCCTTCCGCCCCGCCAAGCGACCACCGCACACGGCGCGGCCGTGTGGGGAAGCGCCCAGGTGACGCTCCCCGCACTCGACGTCGCCCCACCGGCGATCTTCTGGCCCAAGGAGGAGATCGCCATCGACGCCTTTCACCACACCGTCTACGCACTCGCCACCGGAATCGCATACGAGCTGCTCAGCAGCTCACGCGCGAACAACTGACAGTCAAAGCCAATCGATCGGAGCAATCATGTCGCTCAACGCCCGCGAAACTCATCATCAGGGAACGTTTGCCGAAGGCACCGCGCACCCCGACTCCTACGCGGACGAGGACCACATCGGGACGTTCGCCGAAGGCACCGCGCACCCCGACTCCTACGCCGACGAGGACCACATCGGGACGTTCGCCGAAGGCACCGCGCACCCCGACTCCTACGCCGACGAGGACCACATCGGGACGTTCGCGGAAGGGATCTAGCGAAACCTCAGTTCGTCGACCAGCACGGCGAACCCGGATTGGCCGGGAAGGGACCTGGCGGTCGTGTGCTCGGCCGCTGGGTCTCCTAGCTCGCTGGTCCGGAAACCGATGAGCAAGGACCAGGTCCTACTTGTCCTCCGCTTGCTCTCAGGCGGCGTATTCGTCGTGTTCGGGATCGGGAAGTTCGTCAACCACGCGTCAGAGCTCGCCTCGTTCAGGAGCTACGGCCTGCCGGCGCCAGAGATATTCGTGGTCGTGATCGGGCTGATCGAGCTGGTGGGCGGCCTGCTTCTGATCATCGGGCTGTTGACCAGGCCCGTCGCACTTGTTCTTGCCGGTGACATGGTCGGCGCGATCGTCGTCTCCGGCATCGCGAACGGAGAACTGATCAGCGTCACGCTTGCGCCCGCCGAGCTGGTCGCCATGCTCGTCCTGCTCTGGACCGGACCCGGCGCCACCTCCCTGAGACCGAGCCCACCCATGACTCTCCCAACTCAGGGGGTCGCCGATCTCTTGCGTTGACACGTGGCTACGCCCGCCCAAGGAAGCGGGACAGGCGCCCGCTTACCCATCGTCTGGCGCGTCCCCCAGCAGGCGCGCGAGCATCTGACCAATGCTCGAGAGATCGGGGCGACCGGAGCCACGTCCTCGAGTGCCAGCAGGCTCCGGCAATCGTCAGCGCCGCCGGTACAAGGGCAGCAGTCCGTCAGTCCGTGGCCGGCGGCTCCGGGGGATCCACCATGGTCCCCGCAGATGGCGCGTGCAGGCCGGAGGTGCTGAACGCCCGGCTGAAGCCGCGGGCGCCACTGCTGCCGAGGCCCGCCGTCGACCACGCAAATCGAGTCGCGTCCGAGGCCGGCGCGAGCGCGCCGGGCCGCTCGCCGCGCCTGACGAACACGATCGGGGCGGGGGCCGCTTTCGCGATCGCGCGCCGGGTCTCCCCCAGGCCCTCCTTGCGCCAGCGCTCGGACAGCCCGATCACGAGGAGGTCGGCTCGGGAGGCCGCCGCGACGATCCCGGCCCGCCCGGGGTCGGCCACCGCTGTGGTCGTGGACACGCCGGCGAATTGCTGAGCGAGCAACGCCGCGTCGGCCAGCACGTGACCGGCATGCTTGCCCCCCACGGTCTGGCCGCCGGCCCCGAGGAGCTCGAGCGAGGCGCCGGTGGCCGCGCACAACCACGATGCGAGCTCGAGCGCGGCCCAGTCGTGCTCGGCCCCGCCGAACGGAACCATTACGCGCGTCCCGGGTGCCGGCGCCACCGGCTGTCCCTCGCGGGCCACCAGCACGGCCACGTCGCTCGGCGCCTCGTGGAGGACCTCGCCGACGTCGCCCCTCGGGATGCCGTCTCCAAGCAGCGGTCGCCGGCCGTCGAGCAGCACCAGGTCGACCTCGTTGCCGCGCGAAAGCCTCACCAGGTCGCTCCCCGGGTGACTGGAGGGGAGGGCCACGGCGCGCGTGGCGATCCCCTCGTCGAGCAACCCGAGCCGAGCCCGCTGGATGTGATCTGACGCTTCGCGGACCTCGAACTGCTCGGTCTGGAGTCCTCCGCGAACGGCTGAGCCGCGCGGCGGGGCGACCAGCCGCAGGAGGATCAGTTCACGGGGCGGCTCCCAGCGGGCGAGCGGGGCGGCGATCGCGAGCAGCGGCTCTAGCGACGCCTCGGTCTGCGGCGCGACCAGGATCGAGTGCGACGGAGCGGCGGTGTCCGCGATGGTCAGGCGGGTGGCCGTGGCGAGCTCTTCCTCCGGAGACTCCCCGAACCGGTTCTTCGGATCGATCAGTCGCAGCAACGGGCCTGTCATCAGCGTAGTGACGAGCGCCATCACCACCAGCGCGGTGAATAGCGCAGGCGAGATAACCCCCTCGTCGAGGGCGATGTTGAGCACGATCAGCTCGGTCAGGCCGCGCGTGTTCATCAGGGCCCCGAGCGCGGAGGACTGTCGCAGGGGGAGGTTCATCGTGCGCGCCGCGATGAACGTGCCCCCGAACTTGCCGATGATCGCGATCGCGATCAGTCCGAGCGTGATCAGGATGAGTTCCGTCTGGCCAAGCGCGCCGATGTTGGTCCGCAACCCGGTGTAAGCGAAGAACAGCGGGAGCAAGAGCGTCAGCACGAAGTCCTCTATTCGCTTGGTGACCTCGTTGCTGAGCCCGGCGTGGCGAGGCATGACAAGCCCCATGAGGAACGCTCCCAGGATCACCGCCACTCCGATCTTGTCGGTGATCACGGCGGACAGCAGCACTCCGGAGAGGATGACCGTAAACCAGGTGCCCGGGAGCTGCCCCTGCTCGTCGTAGGCCACCGCCGCACGGGCCAAGATCCGCCGAACGACCGTGAACATGATCACGCCGAAGAGAGCGGCCTCGCCGATCGTCTTGAGCACGTCGATGCCCGTGCCCGCGCCCGCGAGCGCCGTGGCCAGCGCGATCAGGAACCAGGCCGAGACGTCGTTCAGGGCCGCCGCCGACAAAGCGAGTGTGCCCAGCGGGCGCTTGACCATCCGGCGCTCGGAGATGATCCGGGCCAAGACCGGAAAGGCCGTGATTGACATCGAGACGGCGATGAACAGGGCGAAGGCCAGGAAGCGTGTCGGAGGCGCGAGCAGGCTATAGAGCGGCAGCGCCACGAGCAGTCCCAGCATCAGCGGGACAAGCAGGCTCGTGTTCGAGATCGCCAGCGTCATCCCGACGCGGCCGCGAAGCTGGCTGAGGTCGACCTCGAGCCCGATCAGGAACATGTAAAAGACCAGTCCGAGGTTCGCGGCGACGCCGATGTAAGGCACGATGTCCGTGGGAAAGACGTCGCCCTGGAGCGTGGGCAGGATCGCGCCGAACACGGTCGGCCCGAGGATGATGCCGCCGAGCACCTCGCCCATGACACGGGGTTGCCTGATCTTCGGCATCAGGCTTCCGCACAGGCGGGCGAAGAGCATCACGACCAGCGTGGCGATGAAGAACGCGACCACGGTCTGGTCGGCGGTCCGCTGCTTGGTGCCGGTCACGTGCTCGCTCAGCGTGGGCGAGACCCCGGCCGCGACGGGAGTGAGCATCACGTCGAGCGCGCGCCCGGCGGCGGTGCCGAACATCCGCCTCGACCCGCCGAGGTTGCAGGCCACGGTCCCGGCGAACCTCCCCTCCCGGTAGACGATCGTTCCCCGCGGGGTGCTCTTGGTCACGACCTCGACCCGCGAGCCGGACTCGGTCAGGGTCACTTTCGTGCCCAGACAGTTCGAGGTCGGGCTCAGCGTGTAAATGCCGGAGATCGAGCCGGGGGCCCGCGGCAGGGGCACGCCCGGCGTGGGTGGATCGCCCTTGAGCTGAGCCGCGAGCGGCCGGCCGCCGATAGTGCCGAGCAAAAGCCCATTGACGACATGGGCGTCGATCGCAGCCTGCGCGTCGCCGATGCAGTCGGCGGTGCCGGTCAGCTGCCCGTGCTTGAACGTGAGCTCACCGCCCAGTGTGCCCTGGGTGTTCGACAGCGAGACGAACTGGCCCGACTGGACCACGAAAGCCTTGGCGCCCAGGCACGCAGCGCCCGACGAGACGTCGTAGCTTCCGGCGATGGTCGGCTGGGCGTGCTTGCCGCTCCCGGCCGCGATCACCCCGATGACGACCGCGGCCGTCGCCAGGACGAGGACCACGTAATAAACCGCCACCCGCGACGGCGACGGCGGTGGCGGCTGATCCTCGCCCGGAGCGACTCCCGCTTCGCTTGCGACCGGGGTCGACACTATCTAATGCGTGCAGCGCCCGGCGTCGCGCTTGGGACGGCGTCGGGCCGGTCGGAACGCCGAAGACGGCCGACCTCGCGGTTGTCCAAGCCGAGACGGCGGGCTACGAGAAGCAGGCCGAAGCCCTCGCCGACGAGCGCGATAGCTGGGTCCCTTGGATCTGAAGCAGTCATTCGGCGCGAGCCTACCGGCGAGGCGTTGTCGCTAGCAAGACGCCAAGGCCCCGAGCACGTTTACGGCTCGTGCGAATACCAGCATGCTCGGCCGGTCAACATCGGCTACACGACGGCGGCGGTCGCCTCCCACGCCGCGCGCGCCTCCGCGAGCGTCGGGTCGAAGTCGGGCTTGATCTGGCGGAACAGGCTCTGGAGATCTTCCCAGAGCTGGTACGCGGAGGGCCGGCCCCAGAACCAGTAGCCGACGTAGACCTTGTCGATGACCAGACCGGGAGCGAGCACCAACGTGTGGGGGACGCTCGCGTCGTGGTGCGGGTCGGTGTGTTCCTCGATCCCAAGCGTGCGCTGAACCTCGAGACCCTCGTCGCACAGGTAAGTCCATGCGGCCGGTGTGGAGATCTTCAGCTTGTAGGTCTCGTGCTGGTCGTTCGGGAGCACCGTGACCATGTTGGTGAACCCGACCGCGCACCACTCGTAGAGCTTGATCAGCTCCTTCTGGTGCTGGCGCTCGCGCGGACAGTGCTCGCCGCGGCCGAGCATCAGGATCATCGGGTTCTCCCCCTGAGCTCCGAAAGCCGGTGCATCTCGCCGTTCTCGTCCGGCAGCTCGAAGTCGGGCAGGATCATTCCGGATTGCAGCTTGTCGGCCATTTCAGTTGAACCTCCTATCGGGGTCGGATACCTGGGATCTGAAGTCGAATTCGGTATACGCTCGTGAGCGCGGTGACGTACAGAGTGCGGCCCTCGGCGTCACCCCAGGCCAGGTTGTGCGGCGCCTCGGGCAGGCGCAGCGTGCCGATGTGGTCGCCGCCGGGCGAGATCACCCAGATCCCGCCGGGGCCGCACGCGTAGACGTTGCCTGCGACGTCGATCTTGATTCCGTCGATCGCGTCCTCGCCGTCGGCACCGGTCATGTCGAACAGGACGCCCGCATCGGTCACCTCGCAATCGGGGCCGAGCTCGTAGCGCATGACGACCTTGCGGTCGGGGTCCCAGTTGCCCACGTACAGGTAGCGCTCGTCGGGCGAGAAGGCGAGACCGTTCGGCCCCTCGAGCTCATCGGTGACGAGCGTGACGTCGCGGTCGCGCACCGCGAACACGCCGCTGAACGGCAGCTCCTTGTCGGGATCGTCGAACGCTCCAGGCAGGCCAAACGGCGGATCGGCGAAGAACAGCGTTCCGTCCGACCGATACACGAGGTCGTTGGGGCTGTTGAGCCGGCGGCCGTCGTAGCGTTCGGCGAGCGCGGTCACGTTGCCGTGCGGCTCGACGCGGATCACGCGCCGGTTGCCGTGCTGGCAGATCGTCAGCCGGCCTTGCGGGTCGAGCGTCAGCCCGTTGGAGCCGGGCTGGGTGAAGCGGCCGATGTCGGTGCCGGTGTATCCACTCTTGGAGCGGAACACGGTCACGCGACCCGATGGGTGCCAGCGGTAGGTCGCTTGATCTGCACCGACGGCGTGCGGTCGGGGCCGGGCCGCGGGACCGAGGTGAAGTACAACGCGTCCTCGTCGGCGAAGTAGACCGGCCCCTCGTGGGCATCGAGCTCCGCCAGGAGAGACAGTCGGGCGCCGTCACCGGCGACCTCCCCGAAGGCCAGGGAGTGAGGGATGAAGGCCGGATCGGCGAGGGCGGTGCTCACGACACGCGTCCTCTCGCCTTGTCGATTTCCCACGCGGCGGTGATCAGGCCGATGTGGCTGAACGCCTGCGGGAAATTGCCCAGCAGTTCGCCGTTGGCCGTGTCGATCTCCTCGGCCAGAAGGCCGAGGTCGTTGGCGTAGGAGGCGAGCTGGTCGAACAGCTGCTCGGCCCGGTCCACCTCGCCGGCCTTGGCAAGCGCGGACACCAGCCAGAACGAGCAGATCACGAACGTGCCTTCCTCGCCGGTCAGGCCGTCGGCATTCAGGCCCTCCTCGTTTCGGTAGCGGAGGACCAAGCCGTCCTCGGTCAGGTCCGCGTCGATGGCCTCGATCGTCGAGCGCATCCGCTCGTCGGTGGCGGGCAGGAAACCGAGGATCGGCATGAGCAACTGGGCGGCGTCGAGCTCGTCGGAGTCGAATGACTGTGCGTAGGCGTGCCGCGCCTCGCTCCAGCCGCGGGTCAGCACCGCCTCGCGGATCTGATCGCGCTCCCCCGTCCAGCGCTCGACATCGGCGTGCTCACCGAGCTGGGGCGCGAGCGCCACGGCGCGGTCAAGCGCCACCCAGCACAGCACCTTCGAGGAAAGATGGTGACGGGGCTCGCCGCGCATCTCCCACATCCCCGCGTCGGCCTCATGCCAACGTCTAGCGGCGGTGTTGGCCAGGTCTGCCACGAAGCGCTGGATCTCGGGGTGAAGCGCGCCCAGCTGCTCGCGGTACAGATACAGCGAGTTGAGCAACTCCCCGTACACATCGAGCTGCGTCTGACCCCACGCGCCGTTACCGACCCGCACGGGGGCGGAGTCGCGCCACCCGCGCAGGTGCGGCAGCTCGCGCTCGGTGAGGTCGTGCTCGCCGGCGATCCCGTACATGATCTGCAGCGAGCGCTCGCTGGCCCGTCCCCCGGCCGAGCTGGTCATGAACGAGATGAACTCCTCCGCCTCGTCAGAGCAGGCGCCGATGTACAGCGCCTCGATCGTGAGGCTCGAGTCACGGATCCACGAGTAGCGGTAGTCCCAGTTGCGCTCGCCCCCGACCGTTTCGGGCAGCGAGGTGGTCGGCGCGGCGACGATCGCCCCCGTCGGCCGGTAGGTGAGGCCCTTGAGAACTCGGGAGCTGAGACGCACGAGCTCGCGGTGGGGACCCTCATACACGTCGTGCTCGGCCTCCCAGGAGCGCCACGCCTCGATCGTGTCCTCGATCCGCGCCGCGACCTGGTCTGGCGCGAACGGCTCGGGCGCCGGCCCTTCCGGCGGCGCCCACTGCAGCGCGAACCCCACCCGCTCGCCCGCCGACACGGTGAAGCTCGCGGACATCGTCGAATCCTGAACCGCGGTCGGCACACCGGCGCTGACCACCACCTGGTTTGGTCCGCCGAACGTCCGTCCGCCGCTGTCCGTCGCGCGGAACAGCGGCTTGACCAGGCCGTACTCGGGCCTCGGCGACAGTTCGAAGCTCAGTTCCACCTCGCCGAGCACTCCCTCCACGAGGCGCAGGATCAGATGGGGGACGCCGAAGCCGAGCTCATGATGGCGCTGACCCTCGGGGAACGCCATCGCGTCGGTCAGCCTCACGCTGCCTGACTCGGTGACGAACGTCGTCTCGATCACCAGTGTTCCCGGCAGGTAGCGCCGCTCGCTGCGGTACGCGCCGGACGGCTTGATCTGCCAGTGTCCGCCCTGGGGGTCGAGGATCTGGGCAAACACCGCGGGGCTGTCGTAGCGGGGAAGGCATAGCCAGCCGATCGACCCGTCGCGGTCGACCAGCGCGGCCGAGTTGCAATCGGCCAGCAGGCCGTAGTCGGCGATCGGACGAAAGCCCTCATTCGTCACGACCGCCTGCGTGTCCGGGCCCAGGTGGGTCACGCTCATTTGTGGCTCCAATCTCGAGGTGCAAGCATGGGCGTTCGTACGGCGGCCCTCGAATCCGTTACAGGCACGGGGTTAGACTGAGACCGCACCGGGTGCCCGATCGACCCGGGGGGCGAAGGGACCGTTGACAACCGCAATCTCGAAAGCTTCCGCGACGCCGGTTCTGGCGGCGACGAAGCTGCATATACCGGCGCTCAGGCCCGGGCACCTTCACCGCGTCGAGCTTGTTGGAGACCTGATCGGACACGCCCAGAGCCGAGTTACCCTGGTCGCCGCGGCACCCGGCTCCGGGAAGACCAGCCTTCTGAGCGAATGGCATGCAGATCCCCGCGAGACCCGGCCATTCGCATGGATCTCCCTAGACGCCGCCGACAACGACCCCGTGCGTTTTTGGGACGGCGTGTTCGCTGCGCTCCAGACGATCGCCCCGCCGCTCGGCGGCTCAGCCCAAGCGGCGCTTCACTCGCCGGGAACGACGGTCACCGACCAGGTTCTCCCACTGCTCATAAACGATCTGGCGGCGCTGAACGAGCCGGTAGTGCTCGTGCTCGACGACTACCACGTCATCGACAACGGCGAGATCCACGGCGAGGTTGAGCTGCTGGTGGAGCGCCTCCCAACAAGCGTCCAGCTCGTGATCTCGACGCGTGCTGATCCGCCGTTGCCGCTGAGCCGGTTGCGCGCCCGTGGCCAGCTGGGCGAGATTCGTGGCGCCGACCTGCGGTTCAACGTGACCCAAGCCGGCGCGTTCCTGAACGATGTCGTCGGGCTCGACCTCGAGCCCGACGAGATCGCGCGCCTCCACGAGCGGACGGAGGGATGGGCGGCGGGGCTCCAGCTCGCCGGGCTATCGCTGCGTGGCCGCGAGGACCACCGGCAGTTCATCGACTCCTTCGCTGGGGACGATCAGCAGATCGTCGACTACCTCGGATTCGAGGTGCTCGACAGCCAGCCTCCGGACCTGCGCGAGTTCATGATCCAGACCTCCGTCCTCGAACGGCTTTCGGGACCTCTGTGCGCGGCGGTGACCGAACACCCAGATTCCGAGCACCTGCTGCGAAGGCTCGAGCGAGAGAATGCGTTCGTCGTTGCCCTCGATTCCAAGCGCGAGTGGTACCGCTATCACCATCTGTTCGCCGAGTTGCTGCGCCACGAGCTGGCCCGCACACGACCCCGACTCATCGTCGAGCTTCACCGCCGCGCGTCGGCCTGGTATCGCGAAGCCGAAGCGCCCCACGAGGCGATCGGGCACGCGATCGCGGCCGGCGATTTCGGCGACGCGATCGAGCTGATCACCACCCACTGGTACGAATTCCTCCAGCGCGGCCGCCAAGAGACGGTCGCCAGCTGGATCGACATGCTGCCCTTGGAAACCGTCGCGCACGACCCCAGCCTCTGCCTCACCAAGGCGTGGCTGGGCGTCAACACCGGACGGCTCGACGAGGTCGACCGCTGGATCGAGGCCGCCGGATGCGCGGCCGCCGAACAGCCTGAGGTCGAAGAGCTGCCGCCGCTCGAATCCGGCGTCGCCAGCCTGCGCGCGATTCATCGCTACATGAGCGGCAACGTCGGCGCGGCGGTCAGCGCAGGTCGCCGCGCCCTCGAGCTCGAACGGGGCGGAGCCGCCTCGCCGTGGCGGCCCGTCGGGTGCCCGGTCCTCGGGCTGTCGCTCCACTGGCGCGGCGAACGTGAGGACGCGAGCCGAACGCTGACCGAGGCGGTAGGCATCGCGAGGGCCAATGGCAACCACCTCGCCGCGATGCACGCCAGCGGTGGGCTTGCCGCGATCGAATACGAGCGCGGAGACGCGGCGAGCGCCAGCGCACGCGCCGCCGACGCGATCGCATTGGCAGACGAGCACGACCTTTCCGAGCATTGGGCGAGCTCACTGTCGCTGGCGGTCCGCGGGCAGCTGCTCGCTCGAACCGACGATCCCGAGGCCGCGGACCAGGTCCTTCTTCGCGCGACCGAGCTCGCGCGCCGCGGTATCGCCTCGATCGAGATCGCCTACTCGCTGCTCGCCCTGGCCGGCATCCGCCAGCGGCTCGGTCGCCACGACGAGGCACGGCGGCTCTACCGGGAGGCACGGCAGGCCGTCGCCAGGTGTGAGGATCCCGGCATTCTGACCGAGCGGCTTGCCCGCGCCGAGCGCCGGACCAACCTCGCAGCGACGCCGCGAGCCGGCCGGACGAGCGGCCACGACGAGGCTCTCAGCGACGCCGAGCTGTCCGTCCTGCGGCTCCTGCGCAGCGATCTCTCACAACGCGAGATCGCTGGCGAGCTGCACCTGTCGTTCAACACGATCAAGACGCACACGCGCAACATCTACCGCAAGCTGGGTGTCGCCGAGCGCGCCGAGGCGATTTCGCGTGCCCGCGAGCTCAGCCTGATCTAAGCCAACCGCCGCCAGTGCGCGACTGCAGCTCGAGCGCACGCGCTTCACCCGGGTGAACCGTACGCCTGGGTGATGACAGCTCACCCAGGTCGCTCGGAAGCTTGCGCCCGTGATCCATGGCCACTCACGGCAGCGCTACGAGATCGTGGTCCGGGGCAGGTTGAGCAGCCGCTTCGAGTGCGCCTTCGAGGGCGCGAGGCTCGTCCCACACCACGGTCAGACCACGCTTCGCGCGGATCTCGTCGATCAATCCCAGCTGTACGGGCTGCTCAATCGACTGCGGGATTTCGGGATCGAGCTGGTGAGCGTCAACCCCGCTGCGGAGACGGATCATGCAGCCTGACTCGGCCGTCGCTCCGGCAAGGATGGCGTTCTCAGACGAGCAGACGTTGGCGGCGCTTCGCGCCGGAGACGAGCGGGCTTTCCGTGACCTCTTTGCGCGGAGCTACCCGATGATGAAGCGGGTCGCCCGCGCCTATGTCGCCTCTGACGCCGTCGCGGAGGAGATCGTGCAGGAGACGTGGATGGCGATCGTGACCGGCATCGACCGCTTCGAGGGGCGCTCCACGCTCGGAACCTGGATCTTCTCGATCCTCACAAACCAGGCGAAGACCCACAGCGCGCGCGAGACGAGGGCGGTGCCGTTCTCCTGTGTGGGCTCCCGTGACGCCGACGAGCCGGTGGTGGATCCCGACCGCTTTCAAAAGGACGACGAGGCATGGCCGGGCCACTGGGCGACGCCACCGCGCCCATGGCAGAAGCCGGAGCAGCGACTGCTGTCGCTCGAGGCCCGCGAGCGCCTCAAGGCCGCGCTGGCGCAGCTGCCTGACCGTCAGCGCCTAATCGTCGGGCTCCGTGACGTCGAGGGTCACTCGGCCGAGGAGGTCTGTGACCTCCTGGGTCTCAGCCAGGAGAACCAGCGGGTGTTGTTGCACCGTGGACGCTCGCGGCTGAGAGCGGTCCTCGAGGAGTACCTCGACACTGCGGACGTGTAACGAATAGGCAGGCAGGGAGACTCAACCAGGTGCACAACTCGGGCCCGCCCCACAATGGCCACTCGGTCGGCGAAATCGACGTGCCCGTCGACGAGGTCACCTGCGAGCAGTTCGTGGAGCTCGTCACCGAGTACTTCGAAGGAGCGCTCCAAGCACGCACCCTGAGCCAGGTCGAGGAGCACCTGGTGATGTGCGACTGGTGCGTGACCTACGTCGAGCAGATGCAGGCCACGATCGCGTCGCTGCGAGCGCTCACAGACGAGCGCTCGCCGGAGCCTCCAGATTCGGTGCTCGCGGCCTTGCGGGCGAGGCGAGCAGGCGGGGCATGATCGCCTACAAGTTCCTCAGGTCCGGCCGCATCGGGCCCTTCAGCGCCTTCCAGTGGCCCGAGCCCGGCGTCTGGGTGCATGCGCCGCGGAATATGGTCGCGTGCAGACGCGGCGTTCACGCCTGCCGACCGAGGGACCTCCCCTGGTGGCTCGCCGATGAGCTATGGGAGATCGAGCTCGACGGCCCCGTGCACGCCGACGAGCACAAGATCATCGCCCCGGCCGGCCGGCTACGCGACCAGATCGAGGCGTGGACCCCGGCGTGCGCTCAGGACTACGCGGACGCCTGCGCATGGCGGGCGCACGAGCGAGCGGTACAGGCCCTCACCCGCGCCGGACACCGTCACGACGCCCACCGGCTCGCCGCCTGCGCGACGCTCGACGACGTGCTGTTGGCCGCACGCCAGCTCGCCGATGACATTCCGGCGACCCGCATCAACCTCACGATCGCCGGCGACGGCGCCTTCCGCGCCCTGACCGGCGCGCCTCCGACGAGCGCGTACATCGCCGCTCATGCGGCGACGCGACTCGACGGGGCCGTCGGTTACGCGGCCGAGCGCGTATGGCAATCACAGTGGCTCGTCGAGCGGCTCGGTCTGGACGGGCGGCGCTGATGGTCCGCGCCCTACGCGGCGGGTTGGTGCGGCAGCCATCGTGTGGTCGGCGTAACGGAACGGCCACGCGGACGACCTACCGCAAATGAAATACGACCCGAGAGTTCCCGGACACGTAGCCGTGCGCGAACGCCGCGCGCCCAGAGTGGCGAGCAAGGACCTGAACGGAAGGAGCGAGAAGTGAACAGCGACTACGACGTGATCGTGCTCGGCGCCGGAGCGGCGGGCGAACACTGCGCCGGTGCGCTCGCCGCAGGCGGACTCGACGTCGCGATCGTCGAGCGCGAGCTCGTGGCCGGCGAGTGCTCCTACTACGCCTGCATCCCATCCAAGACACTGTTGCGTCCGGGAGAGGCAATCGACGCTGCGCAGGCCGCCCCCGGCGCCGCTCAAGCCGTGGACGGGGCGCTCGACACATCGGCCACGCTGGACTGGCGCGACGACATGGTCTCCAGCTACGACGACAGCGGGCAAGCCAAGTGGCTTGCCGATACGGGGATCGAGCTGGTTCGCGGTACTGGCCGGATCGTCGAGCCGGGCGTGCTCGAGGTGGACGGCCGACGCTACACCGCCCGTCACCTGGTGATCGCCACCGGGTCTGAGCCGGTCGTCCCGCCGATCCCAGGGCTGCGCGAGCTGGACGGCGTCTGGACCAACCGTGAAGCGACCGGCGTGCGCGACATCCCGGACAGCCTTGTGATCCTGGGCGGCGGCCCCGTCGGCGTCGAGATGGCCCAGGCGTTCGCGACCTTCGGCACCGACGTCGACCTGGTCGAGGGGATGGATCACATCCTGCCGCGAGAGCCGCGGCCGCTTGGCGAAGCGCTCGGCGAGGCAATCAGCGGCGAGCGGCTGCGCATCCATCTTGGCCGCCGCGCGTCCACCGTCTCAGCGGCAGGCGGTCGGTACGTCGTCTCATTCGCCGACGGCGCGCGCCTCCAGGGCGAGCGGCTGCTGGTGGCGACCGGCCGACGGCCGCGGGTCGACGGGCTCGGCCTCGAGAACGTCGGCATCGAGGCTTCTCCGCGCGGCATTCCGGTCGACGGCCGCATGCGCGCCGGCGATGGGGTGTGGGCGATCGGCGACGTCACGGGTATCTGGCCGCTCACGTACGTCGGCAAGTACCACGGCCGGATCGCGGCGGCGAACATCCTCGGTGAGAGCCGCGAGGCCGACTACACGGCGGTGCCGCGGGTCGTGTTCACGCATCCGCAGGCCGCGGCCGTCGGCGCTGCAGAGGGTCTGCTGACGACGACAATTTCGCTCTCCGCCGTGCCGAAGACCGCCACCTACCTGCGGGCGTGGGATGAGCACCCGGGGTTCCTCACGCTGGTCTCCGACGGGGAAGTGCTGACCGGCGCCTACGGGGTGGGTCCCGAGGCGGGCGAATGGATGCAGCAGGCGACCGTGGCGATCCGCGCACGCGTGCCGCTCGACGTGCTCAGCGACACGATCCAACCGTTCCCAACCTTCTCGGAGGCGTTTCACTTCGCGCTGGCCGAGCTCACCAGCCGGGTACCGGCCGGAGCGCGATGAGCGAAGAGAGCAGTGAGCTACGCGGCGTCAACCGAGCCGAAGCGATATAGCAAGATCTCTGCGGGTCGCAGGCCGCGCCGCTCGTAGAGCCGCTGCGCGCCGGAGTTCCCGACCTCGCCTCTCGTGGAATTCGCGACTTGAGCGTCGCAGTCATGGTCGAGGAGATTGTTCAAGGCCCCGGCAAAGCCACCGGCAGGGCGCCGGCGGAAGCGGTGCTAGAGCATCATCACGATCTCGCTGACCCCGCCCTCCCGAGGCGCCGCGCAGAGTTCCCAGCTCGACGAGCTGCCCGAGCCGTTCGGCGGTGCCGGAGCCGTTCGGCGGTGCCGGCGCCCGCGAGGGTGCACCGAGCGTCGGGCGTCGGCCTGGGCCTCAGCTCACGAGCAGCACGACCTTGCCGCGGACGTGGCCAGTCTCGCTGAGTCGGTGGGCATCGGCAATCTGGTCGAGCGGGAGCGTCTGCGCGACGGTGAGCGTGAACCGCCCGGCCTCGATCAGCTCGCCGATCTCCTTGAGCGCGTGCACGGCCCGCGCGGTGCTCGGGTCCGCGCCGGCGCTAAAGCGCACGCCGGTCGCTTGGGCGCCGGCGTAATCGGCGATCGTGACCACGTGCTCGGGGCAGCCGGCTAGCTCGACAAGCGCGGGGAGCGCGCCGCCGCCCGCCGCATCGACGGCGGCGTCGATGCCGTCCGGTGCGAGCTTGCGAAGTCGCTCCGCCAGGCCCTCGCCGTACGTTGTCGGCTCCGCGCCCAGCGAGCGCAGGTAGTCGTGGTTGCCCGGGCTCGCCGTGCCGATCACGCGCGCGCCGCGCGCAACCGCGATCTGAACCGCGGAGCTGCCGACCGCACCGGCGGCGCCGTTGATCACGACGGTGCTATCGGCGCCGACGCCCACCAGGTCGAGTGTGCGCACCGCCGTCTCGACCGCGACCGGCAGGCCCGCGGCGCCGGCGAAGTCGAGCGACGGCGGGATCGGCGCGTACTCCGCCGACAGCGCGAGCTCGGCCGCGCCGTCGAAGCCCGCGGCGAACCCGAACACACTGTCGCCGACCGCGACGTCCGTGACCCCGTCGCCGAGCTCGTCGACGACGCCTGCGACTTCGCCGCCCGTCCTCTGCGGGAGGTCGCCGCCTCTCATCCCGCTGCGCAGCTTCCAGTCGATCGGGTTCACCCCGACGGCGCGAACCGCCACCCGGATCTGGCCGGGGGCGGGATGGGGATCGGGAAGCTCTACGAGCTCGAGAACCTCTGTGCCACCGAACTGGCTGAATTGGATCGCCTTCACGCGATCCTCCCTGGCCGGCCACTGCGACGCCGCGCGCCGCCTCGTGCCCGATCAGTAGGCGCGGGAGGATCTTGCCGGACGGCGCCTTGGGATCTCGTCGACGATCCCGACCGCGCGCACCTTCTTGCACGCGGCGACCAATCGGGGCACCCTGTTGATTCCGGAATCTCAACGTCCCGAACGGGCTACGGATCATTCGAGACCCCTCCTCATTCGACGTTTCGACGAGTCTATGCCCGCCACAGGCAACCGCCAGCACCAACCGGGCGGAACTCTTCCCACAACCACGATCAGACCCAACAGCGCCCGGGGGCGTCGGCGATCCCCAGCCTCTAACTACGGACCGGCGCAGCGTCTACCGCGCGATCGCGTCATCGCGGCCGGCGGGACCGGGAGTCCTCGGGCCGGGTTCTCCGGGGCCCACAATGCAGGTGTCTGCGGACAG
>Ga0335078_10004324_pt1 | contig 21075 bp, 18 predicted proteins | sample Lox_Sample_32_FD_206711 | JGI IMG/M metagenome (GOLD analysis project Ga0335078, IMG submission 206711) | Soil microbial communities from Loxahatchee National Wildlife Refuge, Florida, United States - Lox_Sample_3.2 | ecosystem: Environmental > Terrestrial > Soil > Wetlands | place: USA...
CGGCGATGGCGGAATCGAGCGGCGTGCCGAACCACAGCGAGCCCTGCGTGAGCGACGGATAGATCTTGTCGAGGCCGATTGATTGGATGGTGCTTTTCACCACGCCATAGCTCGATGCGGTGTCCGCCATCGAGCCGACGATCAGCTTCGCCAGATCACCGCTCGTCGGCGGCTGCGCCTGGGATTTGTCCTGCGACTGGAGCGAGGCGTCCGACAGGTCCTGCCCGGTGAAGGACGGGACGATGATGGCCGTGCTTTCGTACTTCCAGAAGAAGAAGCGCAGCACGAACACCGTCACGAGGAGGGTCGCGACGAAGAACAGCGCGAACGTCCTCCAGCGCCGGAACAGCGTGAAAACGATCGTGCGTGGCGTGAGTTGGATGACCATTTCGGGGATTTCTCCCAATGGCTGTGGGTGCGCGGAGCGTGCAATCCGGAATCGTTTACGTTTATAACTCACGCCCTGCAGCGTCGCAACAGCAATTTGAACATTTTTTCAAAATAAGTGAATTTTTCTCAGCATTAATGAACTGTTTACCTTTACAACACGGCATTAATGGAGCGTTTACCTTTACGTCGCCTTGGGCGTTAAGGAAAATTGTTTGACTACTACTTGCGGATCGAGGAGGCGGGACTCCAGGTCTGGAACGATTCGCCCTTGAGCGAACGCCACACGCCGATGCCAGCGCCGAGCAGCGCGGTGAAGATTTCCCACAGCTGCTTGAAGGGAAACACGCCGGTCACGCCGCCGAGCGCGAGCGCGAGGATCCCGGCCGCCGCCAGCGCGGCGCCGACCGCGCCCCAGCCGGCGAGCCCGAGCGCCGCCTCGAACGCGACCGCCGCGGCCGCGAAGCTGTAGATCGACAGCCAGCGTAACAGCTTGTGCGATATGTATTTATAGAGATCGAGCGGGCCCAGCCGGCGCAGCCGCGGCCACAAGATGCGGTGGATGTTGAAGCACTGACAGGCGATGCGGATCTTGCGCTGAAATTCCTCGCGGGTCGAGGTGACGGCCTGCTCATAGGCGACGACGTCGTTCGCCTGCACCACGCGATAGCCCTCGCACAGGATGCTCATCGACACATACATATCGTCGATGAGATGGTCGGGCGGCGGCCGGTGCAGCGCGCGCCGGATCGCGAACAGCGAACCGTCGGCCTGGACCGCCGAGCCGGTCTCGGTTTCCCTGAGCTTGATCCATTCCTCGAGCCGCCAGAACAGCGAACCGACGGCGGCGGTCGCCGAGCGGCCGGCATTGACATAGACGAGATGCCCGCACACGCAGCCGACCGCCGGATCGGCGAAATAACGCCGCAGATGGTCGATCGCGTCGAGATCCAGCATGACGTTGGCATCCGTAAATACCACGATCGAGGCCGCGGCCATCGACACGAGACGATTCATGCCATGCGTCTTGCCGTGCCGTTCGGGCGAGACGTGAAGGTGAATCCGGTCGGCGTGGCGGCGCAGCAGCTCCGCCGTCCGGTCGGTCGCGGCATCGACATAGGCGTAGATTTCGAGATCGGGAACAACGCGTTGCAGCGCAAAGAGGTTGTCAATCTTCTGCTCGATGACGCGCTCTTCGTTATAGGCGCAAAAGCAGATGGCGAAGCTTTGCGCGGCGGGCGTCTGCGCGCTCGCCAGCGTCACGCGGTGCCAACGGCGAATCGCCAAGAGACTCAAGGGGTATGTGGTAAAGGGATGGAGCGCGGCGATGAGGAAAAACGCGCCGAGCGCCGTGCAAATTGCGATGAGCATGAACAGCGTGCGCCCCGAAAAGAATGCGTCTTACATTTGCTAAAACAGCGCGCTGCGGTTATTCTGGCAGAGTTCAATCGGTCTGACAATTTCGCCGCCATCTTAAGATTTCATTAATCGGAGAACGACTCCCGCGATGAGATCGTCCGCATCCATTCTGCCGGGCGGCGCCCCATTGGAAGGGGCGCGCGCGGCGGCGACCCGCTTCGACCGGTTCGCGGAACTGCTGATCTGCATCCCGATCCTTTCCGTGACATTCATAGCCAAATTCGCCGTGCCGGTCGGCTCGCACAAGATCGCGCTCGCGCTACCGATCTTCGCCGTCCTGATCATCGCCGGAATGGCGCTCGGCCGCATGAAGATCAACACGGGTAACTTTATCTTCTACGTCGTGCTCGTCGCCGCACTGATGATGCTCCAGGTACTGTCCGGCAACGCGCTAAGCGATTCCTTCTCGAGCAAGTCGCTCGCACTCTTCATGTGCTTTCACGCGCCCTATTGCTTCGAGCTCGAGCGCGGTCTTACGCGCCCGGATTTCCAGTTCCGATTCTTCCAGTATGTCGCGGCCATCCTCGCCATTTGCGGCCTTGTGCAAATGGCGGTGCAAATCGGCGCGGGCCAGGACTACGCCTTCCCGATCGAGACCTACGTGCCGAAGGATTTCCAGGATACCGGCTTCGCCAACCTGGTCCCGCTCACGACCGGCTCGCACCTCTTCAAGAGCAACGGCATATTCCTGCTCGAGCCGTCTTTCTTCAGCCAGATGATGTGCATCGCCATCATCATCGAGCTCCTGTATTACGGGCGGCTCGTCTATCTCGGACTGTTCGCCGCTGGCGTGCTGGTCGCCTATTCCGGCACCGGGCCGGCGATTCTCGCCGCCCTCTTCCCGTTCTGGGTCATCCAGAAGCGCCGGTTCGGCCTCGTCATCGGCGGGGCGATCGGCCTCGTCATCGCCTATTTCGTCGCGGCCGACGCGCTTCATCTCGATATCTACATGGAGCGGCTTTCGGAGCTCTCGACGCAGAGCAGCGAGACGAGCGGCTACGAACGCTTCATCGCGCCGTTCGTCATGCTCGACCAGTGGATCTGGCCGAGCATCCACAACACGCTCTTAGGCCTTGGCGCGGGCTCGTTCGAGCCTTACGTCAGCCGGTCGTGGGTCAAGGCGTGGGATTCGACCTGGGCCAAGATGATCTTCGAGTACGGCATCATCGGCTTCGTCATCTATGCCGCGTTCATGATCCGCTGCCTGATGAAGGGCGGCTATTCGCTCTATCTGAAGAGCGCGCTGCTCGTGCATCTCTTCGTCGTGAGCGGCAACCTTGTAGCGCAGCCGCACGGGCTGAACCTGTCGCTCATCTGCTGGCCGACGCAGGAGCCGAAATCGCCCGTTGCCGCCAACGAGGACGAACCGACGAAGTCGTGATCTTCGTCGCCGACGCTCGCTTATGAAGGTCGCTCTGATCGACCCGTCGCTCTTCACCGGGCCCTATGATCTTGGCCTGCGCGAAGGGTTGCGGCAGGCGGGCGACGACGCGCGGCTTTTCACCAAGCGCCTGACGCGCGAGGATCCGATCGGTCCCGACGCGGACGTCATTCAGCACTTCTACCGCATCCTGCCCGAGGCGCTCCTCGCGCTGCCGCGGCCCATCGTGCGCGGCATGAAGGGCGTCTCCTATATCGCCGATCTGCGCCGCCTCATCGTCGCACTGGAGCGGTGGCGCCCGGACATCATTCATTTCCAATGGGTGCCGCTGCCCGTGATGGATGCGCTGTTCCTGCCGAAACTGCGCCAGCTCGCGCCGCTCATCCTGACGGTGCACGATTCCAACCCCTACATGGGGTCGCCCGGAACCCGCATCATGCGGATCGGCGCGTTCGACATCCTGAAGCGGTTCGACCGGCTCATCGTCCACACCGACGAGGCCCGCGCGCGGGTCGCGGCGCAAGGCGTGCCGGACGAGAAGATCGCCAAGATCCCGCACGGGATTCTGCACGCGGAGAGCGCCGGCGCCGCGGTGCGTGCGGCCGAGCGCGCGGACGGCGCGATCGATATCCTCATGTTCGGCAAGCTCCGGCCCTATAAGGGACTCGACGTGCTGATCCGGGCGATCGCGCAATTGACGCCGGCGCAGCGGACGAAGTGCCGGGTGCACGTCGTGGGCAAGCCCTATATGGACGTGCGGCCGCTCGCTGCGCTTATGGCGGAGCTCGGGGTCGAATCGTCGTTCACGCTCGATTTGCGCTTCATCGCCGACGAGGAGATCGGCCCGATCTTCAATCGCGCGGACGTCGCCGTTTTCCCGTACCGCGAGATCGACGCGAGCGGCGTGCTCATGGCCGCGATCGCGTCCGGATGCGCGATCGTCGCCTCGCGCGTCGGCAGCTTCGCCGAGATGCTCGAGGACGAGCGCGAGGCGCTCCTCGTTCCGCCCGGCGACGAAGCGGCGCTCGCCCGCGCGCTCGGCCGGATCATCGACGATCCGGTCCTGAGGCGCCGCCTTGCCGAAGGAGCGCGCGCAGTGGAGCGCGCGGTGCCGAGCTGGCCCGAGATCGGGCGCACGACACACGCGCTCTACGAAGCGGCGATCCGTACGCCGCAGCCGGCGTAGGAACCCTCAGCGCTTTTCCAGAATGACATAGATGCTGGCCGTGAAGTATTCGCGCAACGGCGTCACGGCCCGCATGAGCGAGAAAATCTTCATCGCCGGATGGCGGCTCACGTTATAGCGCCAGTCGAGAATTGTCAGGCCGCAATTGCGCAGGATTTCCTCGTAGCGCCGAAGCGGCAGCATGTTCAGCTCCTGCTTCAGGAACGCGATCTTCTCGCGCGATACGATCGACGTCCGCTCCGCATCGACCTGGCGGCGCAGCAGCACGTGCGTCCACGGCACAGGCGAGCGGAGAATGCCATGGTCGCCGAACGGGCTGTTGTAGAGCGGTCCGAAGCCCGCATAGACGCGGCCGCCCGGCTTCAGCGACTCGCGCGCCGCTGCAACCGTCTTTTCCAGCTCCTTGATGTGCTCGAACGTGTCGCGCGAGAAGATGAAATCGAATTTGTCGCGAAAGCCGCAGTTGGGCAGGATGTCGGTCACGAAATTGATCTTGGCGAGCGCATCGCCATAGAGCTGCGCGATCGTGACCTTCGCCCGCTCGACCCGGGTCGGATCAGGCTCGAGCGCGAAGACGACCGCCCCGTGCCGCGCGAGCTCGGCGGAAAGGCTGCCGACGCCGGCGCCGAGATCCATGCACACCTTGCCCGCGACGTTGGGAATTCCGCCGAAGCGCGACCAGAATTTCGCGTTCCATTTCTCGGTCAGCAGGAAATAGGGATCGACCGGCTCGGACGTTGCGGATGCCTGCGTCATGATGCGGCCGGCCTGTCCCGCAGAAACTCGGCAGCCGCGAGCGCGGCCTTTTCTTGTGCATTTTGGCTGAGGCGATCGCGGCTGATGTGGCAAATCTCGCGATAGGAGAGCGCAAGGCACGTGCATTGCAGGACGGCATCGGTGAGCGAGAAGGCGAGCACGGCGTTCGGCGGCTTCCAGCCGAGCTCGAGGGTGCCGCCGAGGACGGAGACGAGGATCACAAGGCGCGTCAGGACGAGGATGCTCACTACCCTTTGCCGGCCGAGCGACTGGACCAGCGACAGCGCGATGCCGGTCACGCCGGCGAACGCGATGGCGATCGAGCGGTACTCGAGATAGATCACCGCCGCGCTCCACTTCGCGCCGAACACGATCGGAACAAGGTAGGGCGCGCTCGCCGTGGCGCAAGCAACGATGACGGCAACGATCGCGAACTGCCGCCACAGGACGCCGACCAGCGTCGCCGGCAGCGCCGCGGGATTTTCGCGGGCGAGCTTCGCGGATTCGCCCGACATGACCGGCACGATCGAGAGGAAGATCAGCGATAGCGGCCGGCCGATCACGCGTTCGCCGAGAAAGACCAATCCGCCCACCTCCGGCCCGTAGAAGAGCGTGAAGGTGAGATTGACGAGACTGCCGGTCCAGGCGCTGACGAGGGCGGTCGCGACCGAGTAGAGCGGGAAATCCTTGTAGCGTATCGCCGCCGCGCGGGCGCCGGCGAGAGTGGCGAACTTCAGGGGCGATCGCGGCCCGGCCAGCACCCGGCGCCCGAGTCCGTAGGTTCCGGCCCCGAGCTGCACGATGAAGCCGATGATCAGGCCGATGGTGCCGCTCCCCAGCGCGCCGAGCGTGACCTGCACCACCGGCCCGAAAATGGCCTGGTAAAACCGCATCCACGCCATCTCGGAATAGCGCAGCATTCGCATCGCCTCGTTGGCGAGGAGCGTGTTGGCGCCGGCGCAGACCATGACGATGGGCAGGAAGAGAAGATAGGGCTCAACCGGCGCGATGTGATGCTTGATCGAGACGGGCAGAAGCAGAATGCCAGCCGTCAACAGGGTTACGGTGAAGACCATAGCGGCGAAGGCCGCGACGAGGACGTTGCCCGCCTCCTCGTCCGACCGTGCGAATGTGACCGCGAGGTCGTAGCGCAAGGAAGCGATCGCGAGCAGGCTTGGCGTCGCGGCGGTGAAGAACGCGTAGACGCCGATCTCCGCCGGCGTGTAGAGCCGGGTGAGGAGCGGCGCGGCGAGCACCGAAAGAACCTGCGCGCCGGCATTGCCAGCAAAGAGGCGCAGGATATTGCGGATCATGTCGCGCATGTGCGATCCGCCGGCGCCGTCGAGCGCGACGCGGTTCAGTGCGAGGCGGCGAAAAATCATGGACCGGTCAGGCGTGCAGGTGCGCCGGCTCCTCGGCCGCGGGCGCGCTTGCGCCGGCCCCGGGGAACGGCACCGGCTTGGCGGTGACGGAATGGACGTGGCGGCCGCCGGCGGCGCGGAAGAGGAGCCGCGCCATGAAGCTCACGCTCTCGCGTGTCGCGATCCGGCCTGGCCGCGCGGCATAGGCGCGCGCGCGATAGCGCAGCGCGGCGCCGGTATTGCCCTGGCGCAGCGCCAAGAACGAGAGATAGAGGTTGATGTTGCATTCGCGCCAGCGCAGCAGGTGTGGCGGCAGATCCGGCCAGGTCGCGGCGATCCATTGCCCGATCCGCACGAGCGCCGCCTCCATCGCCGCGACCTTCGCCGAGTGGCTCACTTCGAGAAGCCGGTATCCCACGAGATAATCCGGCACGACGGCGAATTCGCAAATCCCGGCGAGCGCCAGATATAATTTATAGTCCTCTGCCGGCTGCGCCGCGCTGTCATAGCCGCCGACCGCCTCGACCAGCGCGCGGCGCATCAAGGGCGTGCTGCCGTTGCCGACCACGCCCTCCACCACCATCGTTTCGAGGACGTTGCCTGCGGCCTCGCTGCGCGACCAGCTCGGATAGACGACATCGTCGTTTTCGTCGATGCCGGCCGACCAGCAATAGACCACTCCGACCGGGCGCGGCGCGCGCGCGAGCGCCGCCACCTGCAAGGCAAGCTTCTCGGGATGCCACAGGTCGTCGGCATCGACCGGCGCGACGAGATCGCCTTTGGCCTCGGCGATCGCGCGGTTGCGCGCCGCGGCGACGCCGCGATTGGGGCCGGTGACGAGCCGCACCCGCGCGTCCCGTGCCGCCGCGGCCGCAACGAGCGCAGCGGTACCGTCCGTCGAGCCGTCATCGACCACGACGACATCGATCGCGCGGTGGCTCTGCCGCAGGACCGATGCCAGTGTCCGGCCGATGAAACGCTCCGCGTTGTAGGCAGGAATGATGACGGTGACGAGATCTTCGACGTGCGGCATGGACCTACTGGAACCTGGATCGAGGCACGCGCCCCTGCGACCGCTCCGATGTGTCGCACGATCCGGATCGGTGTGCAACGCGTCAATCGGTGGCGGCGCGAGAATTGATGGGCGCGGCCGGGGACCCGTGATTATGAATTGTTAAGCAGATATCACCTATATATAAAGCTATTCGCGTTTGGTTAGGGCTGCATTAATAGCCACATAACAGGCCTTCCGGTATTTTGCATTGCAATAATCGAGCGACGTTCCAAGGCCCATGAAGCTTTCCGTCATCGTCGCCACCCGAAACCGAGGCGGCGCGATCACGCCATGCCTCGATTCAATCGCCGCCGCCTTCGCCAACGCCAAGGCCGAAGCGGAGATCGTTGTCGTCGATAACGGTTCGACGGACGGCACCCCTTCGGTCGTCGCCGCCTGGAAGGACGCGCATCCCGTCCCCGTGCAGCTTTTGTCCGAGCCGCGCCCGGGCAAGGCGTGCGCGCTCAACCGCGCGCTTCCGGCCGCGCGGGGCGAGCTCCTCGCCTTCACCGACGACGATTGCCGGTTCGACGGCGATTGGGTCAACGCCCTTCTGCGGCACGACGCCGCCGATGCCGGGCTCGTGCTGCGCAGCGGGCGGATCGAACTCGGCGACAAGACGGATCTTCCGGTCACCGTGAACCTGAGCCGCGAGCCGCGGCGCTGGACCCTTGCCGCCAATTCGGCGCGGCACGATTTCATCGGCCGCGAGATCTATGGCTGCAACATGGCCTTCCGCCGGGCGCTCGCCGATCGCATCGGCCCGTTCGACGAGGATTTCGGCCCGGGCTCGCGCTTCTTCGCGGGCGAGGAAGTGGATTATGCCTATCGCGCCTATCTCGACGGCGCGACGCTCGCCTACGACCCCGACATGGTCGTCTATCATTATCATGGGCGCAAGACGGTCGCCGCGGGCCGCGCGCTGATGTGCGGCTATATGGTGAGCTGGGGCGGCATCCTGATGAAGTATCTCTTCACCCACCCAAGCCTGTGCCGGCCGAGCCTGTGGGACCTGCGCGAGGCGGCGAAGGAGATCGCGGGCGGCGGCAACGGCTTCATGCCCGGGCTCGGATTTTCGCACAAGGACAAGGTGGCGTGGACCGCGCGCGGGGCGGTGCGCTATGCCTTCCGTCGCAAGGACCCGAGCGCCAGGGCGCCGCGCGAGCCAAGCCTCGTGAAACGGCCGAATTGCGCCGCCCGGTAGCGGGACTATGCGGCTTTCGATTATCATCGCCACCCGGAACCGCGCGCACACGATTGCGCCGTGCCTCGATTCGATCGCCGCCGCGTGCGCCAATGCCGGCCTCGCCGACGCCGAGATCGTGGTCGTCGATAACGGCTCGACCGACGACACGCGCGAAGCGATCGCGCGCTGGAAGACGGCCCATTCGACCGCCGTGCAGGCGCTGTCGGAGCCGCAGGCCGGAAAGAGCCGCGCGCTCAACCGCGCGATCCGGGCGGCGCGAGGCGAGTTGCTCGCCTTCACCGACGATGATTGCCGCTTCCAGCGTGACTATGTCAGTACCTTGCTCAGGTATGATGCGGGCGATAGCGACCTCGTGTTGCGCGGCGGGCGGGTCGAGCTTGGCGATCCTGCGGACATGCCGGTCTGCATTCTCACGAGCACCGAGAAAGCGCGCTGGACGCTGGCCGATGATTCGGCACGCTCGATCCATTTCGCCGGCAAGGTCTATGGCTGCAACATGACCATGCGGCGCGCGCTCATCGATCGCGTCGGATTGTTCGACGCGAAACTCGGCCCCGGCACGGCGATCCCGGCGGCCGACGACACCGATTTCATGTATCGCGCATATCTCGCCGGCGTGGCGGTCGAGTACGTGCCCGACATGGTGGTGTTCCATCACCACGGCCGTAATACGGCCGCGGCGGCACGCGCGGTCCTCACCAATTATTTCATCGGCGACGGCGCGCTTTTCGCCAAATATATCTTGAAGCATCCGAGCTTCTGCCGGGTCAACTACTGGTACTTGAAGAAGGCGCTACGGGAAATGCGAGGCGGCGCGAACACGTTTCATCCGGAAATCGGCCTCTCCTATCGCGACTACACCGCCTGGAGCCTGCGGGGGGCGCTGCGCTATTCCTCCGGCGTCCTTGGAGGGATGAGATGAAGCTGTCCATCCTCGTGTGCACCAGAAATCGCGCGCACGTGATCACGCCGTGTCTCGATTCGATCGCTGCGGCGATCGTCAACGCGGGCCCCGCCGATGCCGAGATCGTGATCGCCGACAACGGTTCGACGGACGGAACGCCGGAGATCATTGCGGCGTGGAAGAACCGGACCACAGTTCCGGTCCAATTCGTCATCGAACCACGCCCGGGACGGGCGCGCGGGATGAATCGCGCGCTTTCTGTCGCGCACGGCGAAATTTTCGCCTTCACCGATGACGATTGCCGCCTCGACCGCAACTACGTCAACGACCTCCTGCGCCATGACGCCGCCGACACCGAGCCCGTGGTGCGCGGCGGCCGGACCGAGCTCGGCGATCCGACCGATCAGCCGGTGACGATCGACACCAATCCGGAGCGCGAGCGCTGGAGCCTGGCGCAGAACTCGGCGCGGCATCGGCTCATCGCCGGCGTCATCTTCGGCTGCAACATGGTCGTGCGCCGCACGATCATTGATCGGCTTGGGCCGTTCGACGAGAATTTCGGGCCTGGCTCGGTGATCGGATCGGGCGACGACACGGAATTTCTGTGGCGCGCGTATGTCGCCGGCATCGTCCTCGAGCACGTGCCGGACATGACCGTCTATCATTTTCATGGCCGCAAGACGCCCGAGGACGTTCGCGTGCTCTTCACGCGCTACACGATCGGATTTGGCGCGCTCTGCATGAAGTACTTCCTGAAGCATCCGAACCTTACGCGGACGGCGTGGTGGGACATCAAGAACGCGGCGAAGGAAATCCTCACCGGGACGAACCGGCTTCTGCCCAACAGCGTCCTGCCCGACGTACAATGGTCCTATTGCAAGAAGGTGTCGGTGATCGCGCGCGGCGCCACACGCTTCATCCTGGCGCGCAAGGACGATGGCGCACGCCGGCGTTGGGCTGAGGCGCGGCACGGCCGTCAAACGCCTGAGCAACTGATCGGAGCGCGCGCGCCGTGAGCGAGGCCCAATCCATTTCCGGCGCGCCGCAGGAAGCGCAACGCTCCGCATCGCCGCGGCGGGGCCGCATGCCGCTCTCCCTGCGTCTCAGGGAAGCGCTGCTCCGCGTCATGTATTTTTATTGGGATGCGCCGGTCGAGCTCGGCCGGCTTATGTGGCGTCTCGGCCTCAAGCGCAAAGCGGCGCAGCTCCTCCGCGCGGCGCACGAGACGAATGCTTGGGACAGCGCGCTCGGCGAGATTCTGTGCGACATGACGTTCGACCTCGACGAGGCACAGTACGCGCTCGGCACGGTCGAGCGGTCGGCCTTCATCCTTCGCGTCATGGCGCGATCGTTTCCGTCGGAGCGCGTCGGCGTGGCCTATTTCGAGAATCTCGAAGCCATGCTGCGCGGCCGCGCGCGGCGCAGCGAGCCGGGCAAGCTCGTGTTCGGCCTGGGCGTCGGGCGCGTGGGATCGACCACGCTCACAGGCATCATGCAGTCGGTTCCGGGCGCCGTGGCGACACACGAAATTCCGCCGCACATCTGGTGGACCCCCGACCCGCGCCAGGTCGAATTCCATAAGCGCCGCTTCCGCATTCTTTTACACTACGCGCCGCTCGTGTTCGACGGCGCCAAATTCTGGATCGCCGCGCTCGACGAGTTCTTCGCCGAATTTCCGGGATCGAAGGCGATCGGGCTTTATCGCGACGTCGAGGCCAATGTCGATTCGTTTGCGAAGCTTTGGGCGCCGGGCAAGGCGAACGTCGCGCGCCAGCACAGCGGCGTGTGGGAGAGCACCTACTGGAGCCCGATGAATCCGGCCTATGTCGAGCCCGATTGGGCGAAATCCGATCCCGGCGGCGCGAAGCGGTTCCTCATCCGGCGCAACGTCACCGAGCATAACGCGCGCCTGGAGGCTCTCGCCGCGCGGTATCCGGACCGGCTCCTCCTGGTGCGCACCGAAGAGCTCGACAAGCCCGAAACGCGCGCCGCGATCGAGCGCTTCGTCGGCCTGCCGGTGACGCGGTCGATCATCCGGCGCAACACCGGCAGCGCCGACGATTCGATCTACCAATATGGCGCCGACGTGCCGGTCGAAGCGCCGCAGCGGTCCTCGCCGTGATCGAAGCCGAACCCGCAGCCGCCGCCGCGCGCAACCTGGAACGCCCCGCGTCCCCGCGCCAGGGCCGCGTCCCCGCCAGCATGCGCCTGCGCGAGGCGCTGTTGCGCACAATGGCGTTTTACTGGGACGCGCCGGTGGAGCTTGCACGCCTCATGCAGCGCGTCGGCATGAAGCGCGCGGCAATGCGCTTCTTGAGCCTCGCCTACGATGCCAACGCCTGGGATGCCGCGCTCGGCGAGATCCTGTGCGATGCCGCGTTCGAGCTCGGCGAGGCCGAACATGCGCCGGGCAGCGAGGAACGGGCGGCCTTCATCATGCGGGTGCTCGCGCGATCCTATCCCTCCGAGCGTGTGGTCGAAGCCTATTTCGTCAACCTCGATGCGATAATGCGCGGCAAGGAGCGGCAGAGCGAGCCGGGATTGCTCGTGCTCGGCATGGGGGTGGGCCGGGTCGGATCGACCACGCTTGCCGGCATCATGCAGTCGAATCCGCGCGCCATCGCCACGCACGAGCTGCCGCCGCGGGTGTGGCGGGTGCCGCACCCGCGTCAGGTGGAATTTCACAAGCGGCGCTTCCGGCTGCTCCTGCCCCATGCGCCGCTCGTGTTCGACGGCGCGCCCTGGTGGGTTCATCTCGCGGACGAATTCTTCGCGGAATTTCCGTCGAGCAAGGCGATCGGCCTTTACCGCGACGTCGAGGCGACCGTCAACTCGCTGAACCAATTGTCACCGCCGTTCGAGACGGGCGAAGTGCGCATGCACAACGGCGTCTGGCTCGCCAACAGCTGGAGCCCGATTCTCAACGGCTATGCCGTGCCGGACGGCGCGCGCAAGGATCGCGACGGGGCGCGGCGCTCGCTCTACCGGCGGCGCATCATCGACTACAAGGAGCGCATGGACGCGCTCGCCGCGCGCCATCCGGGCCGTGTCCTGCTGCTGCGCACCGAGGAGCTCGACGAGGCGGCGACCCGGACGAAGATCGCGGATTTCACCGGCGTTCCGGTGACGACATCGCACATCCGGCTCAACGCCGGAAACGCCAACGATTCGCTCTATCATGCGGTGTGGCTTTGACTGCGCGGACGCCGGACGCGGAAAGGAGCGAGTGACGTGACGTCAGAAACCGGCGCCGCGGCAACGGAACGCCGGATCCCGGAAGGCACGGGCCGCGTGCCGGCGAGCCTGCGCCTGCGCGAGGCGCTGCTCCGCGTCATGGCGTTCTATTGGGACGCGCCGGTCCAATTCGCGCGCCTGCTGCAGCGTGTCGGCATGAAGCGGACGGCCAAGCGCGTCCTCAGCGTCGCGTTCGATGTCAATCCGTGGGATACGGCGCTGGGTGAAATCCTGTGCGACGCGGCCTTCGACCTCGAGGAAGCAAAATATGCGCCCGGCACCATGGCGCGCGCCGCGTTCATCATGACCGTGCTGCTGCGCTCGAGCCCCTCGGAGCGCATCACGGAGGCCTATTTCGACAATCTCGAGGCGATGCTCCGCGCGCGCGAGCGGCGCAGCGAACCAGGGACGCTCGTTCTCGGCATGGGCCCGGGCCGGGTCGGTTCGACCACGCTCGCAGCGATCATCCGCTCGAACGAGGCGGCGATCGCGACGCACGAGAACCCGCCGTTCCTGTGGTGGGATCCGCATTTTCGCCAGGTCGATTTTCACAAACGGCGCTTTCGCCTCCTGCTTCACCATGCGCCGGTCGTGTTCGATGGAGCGCCCTGGTGGCTCAATGCTTGGGAGATTTTTCTCGCGGAGTTCCCGTCGCTGAAGGCGATCGGACTCTACAGGGACTCCGAGGCCATTGTCCGGTCGCTGGCGCGATTTCCGGCGCCCTACCAATGCGGGCACGCAGCGGCGCATAACGGCCTCTGGGATCCGACCCGGTGGAGCGCCACGAACCCCGCCTACGAGGTGCCGGAGGACGCGGCGAAAGCCCCCGCCGAAGCCAAGATCGCCATCATCCGGCGCTATGTGATCGAATATCACCAGCGCATGACCGCGCTTGCCGAAGCGCATCCCGGCCGGATTCTGCTGTTGCAGACGGAGGAGCTCGACGAGCCGGAGGCGCGCGCGAAGATCGAGTCCTTCATCGGGCTGCCGGTGACGCGCGCCGCGATCCGGCTCAATGTCGGAAACGCCGACGATTCGGTCTACCGCGCAGAGCGGTTTTGACGATGATTGAAGCCGACACACGTTCCGGCGCGACGCCCAAATCGGACCGCCCGGCGGCGGCGCGCAAGGGCCGCATGCCGGTGAGCCTGCGATTGCGCGAGGCGTTGCTCCGCATCATGGCATTTTACTGGGATGCGCCGGTGACTTTTGCGCGCCTGCTGTGGCGGCTCGGCATGAAGCGCGCAGCCGTGAGCGGGCTTCGCGCCGCATTTGACGTCAATCCGTGGGACGCGGCGCTCGGCCAGATTCTGTGCGACATGTCCTACGAGCTCGGCGAGCGAAGCCTGCCGCTCGGCACGATGGAGCGTTCCATCTTCATTGTGCGGGTGCTCGTGCGATCCCATGTCAGCGAGCGCGTCACCGAGGCCTATTTCGCCAATCTCGATGCGATGCTGCGCCAGCGCGCGCGGCGCGGCGAACCGGGGACGCTGGTGCTTGGGCTTGGTGCCGGGCGTGTCGGATCGACCACGCTCGCCAACATCGTCGGATCGAACCCGGCCGCGATGGCCACGCACGAGAACCCGCCGTTCCTGTGGTGGCAGCCTCAGCCGGACCAGCTCGAGTTTCACACGCGCCGGTTCCGCCTGCTGCTTCCCTATGCGCCGATCGTGTTCGACGGCGCGCATTGGTGGCTCAACGCGCTGGAGCATATGTTCTCCGAGTTTCCGACGGCCAAGGCTATCGGCCTCGTCAGGGATGTCGAAGCGAACGTCCGGTCGTTCGCGCGCTTGCCGCTCCGCCATCAGTGCGGGCACGCGTCGCTTCATAACGGCCTGTGGAACACGAACCGGTGGAGCACGACGCGCCCGGCATACCGTCCGCCGGCATCGGCAAAGGCCGATCCCGACGCGGCCAAGGTCGACCTCATTCGCCGTTATGTCGTCGAATACAACGAACGCTTGCGCACGCTTGCCGCAAGGACGCCGGAGCGGTTCCTTCTGCTCGCGACCGAGGAGCTCGATTCGGTCGCGACGCGGCAAAAGATCGGTGATTTCCTGAATTTGCCGGTGACCGAGACCGCCGTGCGTCTCAATGTCGGGATGGCGCTCGAATCGGTCTACCATCCGGCGCGGTTCTGATGTGATCCGCGCGCCATCGCACTCCGCCGCGCCTGCGCATGACAGCGATCAGCCACTCGCCGGGCAGACGGGCCGCGCGCCCTTGTCCGTGCGCCTGCGCGAGGCGCTGCTGCGCGTGGCAGCGTTCTATTGGGACGGTCCCGTGACGCTCGCGCGTCTCTTGCGGCGTATCGGTCTGAAGCGCGTGGGCGTACGGCTTCTCAGCCTCGCCTTCGACGTCAATCCGTGGGATGCAGCGCTCGGGGCCGCTTTGTGCAACATGTCGTACGAGCTCGGCGAGAGCGCCTGTCCGCCGGGCACGATGGCGCGAGCCACCTTCATCATGAGGGCGCTGGCGCGATCCTATCCCTCCGAGCGCGTCAGCGCCGCATACTTCGCCAATCTCGAGGCGATGCTTGACCAGAGAGAGCGGCGCGGCGAGCCCGGGACACTGGTGCTCGGCCTCGGCGCCGGACGCGTCGGATCGACGACCCTCACAAGCATCGTCGCGGCGAACAAGGCCGTGATCGCGACGCACGAGAACCCGCCATTCGTGTGGTGGCAGCCGCACCGGCGGCAGATCGAGTTTCACAAGCGGCGGTTCCACCTCCTCCTTCATCATGCGCCGGTCGTCTTCGACGCGGCCTATTGGTGGCTCAATGTGCTCGAGGAATTTTTCGCCGAGTTTCCCTCGAGCAAGGCTATTGGCCTTGTCAGGGATATCGACGCGACCGTCCGCTCGTTCGCAAGCCTGCCCGCCGCGCACGAATGCGGACACGTCGAGCCGCACAACGGCCTTTGGAATCAGACGCGGTGGAGCGCCACGCATCCCGCCTATGCACCGCCACCGGGCGCACGCGCAGATCGCGGCGCGGCCAAGCAAGCGCTGATCCGTCGCTACGTCGCAGAATACAACCAGCGTCTTGCGACGCTTGCCGCCGGAACGCCGGAACGGCTGCTGCTCGTTGCGACCGAGGAGCTCGATTCGGCCACAACGCGCCGCAAGATCGGCGAGTTCATCGGGCTTCCCGTGTCCGAATCAGTCATCCGCCTCAATGTCGGGAGCACCGCGGACGCGTTGCACCATTCGGAATGGTTCTGACGGCTCAGGCCGGCGCGGTACCCAGCAAGCGACGGATTTTCCGGCCGATGCGGAAGGCGAGGTCGGGCTTGATCTCGCGCGGAAAGACGCGCGGTCCGTTCGTCCTGTTCAGCAGCCGCGCCACTTTCTCGAAATCGTTGTGGCGCCCGTGGATGATGTGGACCGGCTCGATCAGCGCGCCGGGGAAAGGCAGCCGGTAATTGTACTCGGGCCCCAGGACGCAGACCTGAAGATCGGTCTGATAGAGGCAGCGCCGGAACGCCGGCTGTTCGGCCTCGCCGCCGCCCGCCGCGCCGTAGAAGAAGAAGGGCGGCGCCTTGTTCCAGGCATCGAGCACCTCGACCCAGTGCGCAAAGAAGGCGCGCATCCGCTCGCTCATCCGATAGAGGATGACGCCGGTGTTGAATTCGTAGAAGGCGCTTGGCACGTCCGGATCCTTGAAGCTGCGGTAGCCCGGCGCATGCGCCGCCGCGAGGTCGAACCGGTCGAGCAGACCGAACAGATCCTCGGGAATGTCGAGAACATAGGTGTCGGCGTCGAGGAACAGGGTCCGCTCGAACGGCGAGTTCGTCATGCAGTGGACCTTGTCGGCGAACGGATTCGACGAGGCGGTGAAGCGCTTGAATTCGACGCCCGGCCCGATCCGCCCGGCGCGCGCGAGTTCCTCCGGCACGCGGTCGTAATAGACGATGCACGGCCCCGGCCAGGCGCGCGCCAGCGAGCGGACGGAGATCAGAACTTCCTTGAAGTACCGGACACCCGATACGGCATAGATCACGCCGGCGGAATTCATTACTTCTTTCCCATGCGCGCAGGCGGCCGAACATAGAAGCGGACGGGTGGGTTGACAATATTCCCCCGGCAAAGTTAGAAGGCGCGGTCATGAATCCGGGCTTTGGTCCCGAAACCCTTGGCCGAACCGAAGCTCTCCGTCGTCATCCCCGCCTATAATTCCGCGCGCACGCTGGCGCGCGCGATCGAATCCGTGCTGGCGCAGACCGAGCCGGATTTCGAGCTGATCGTCGCCGATGACGGCTCGAGCGACGACACCGCCGCCGTGGCGGAGCGGTTTGCCGCAGCCGATCCGCGCGTCCAGGTGATGCGGATCGAGCCCAATGGCGGCAAGCCCCGCGCGCTCAACCGCGTCCTGCCGCAGGCGCGCGGGCGCTGGATCGCGCTCCTCGATGCAGATGACTGGTACGCGCCGGCGCGGCTCGCCGTCCTGACGGCGCTTGCCGAGCGCGAGGGCGCGGACATCGTCGCCGACAATCAGTATTTCGTCGATTTCGAGACCGGCGCGCGAGTCGCCACCGCGTTCGATCCGGCGCTGCCGGCGCGGCGGCTGATGCCGCCCGACCTGATCTCGGACCATGCCGGGCGGCGATTCGATTTCGCGCTCTTGAAACTCGTGGTCAAGGCCGAGTTCGTGCGCCGGCACGATCTCCGCTTTCACGAGGACGCGCGCATGGTCGAGGATTTCTTCTTCCTGTTCGATTGCTTGGCCGCGGGCGGCCGCGTCTGGGTGAGCCCGGTGCCGCTCTATTCCTACGTGCTGCCGTCGAGCCCGAGCTCGGGGCAGTGGCACGAGACGGGCGGCGGGGCGTGGCGCTATCGCGGCCGTTTCGCCACGGCGCGCGCGGTGTGCGAGGCCTATCTCGGCCGGGCGGCGCCCGGCGGCGACGCGGCGCTTCTCGGCGTATTGCGCTGGCGGCGGCGGCACTATGGCGCGCTCGAGCATTGGCTCGCCGCGGTCGAGGCCTGGAAGGGCGAGCGCCGCCCGGACAAGGCGGCCGCGATCCTGCTCGCGCATCCGGTCGCGATCGGCGTCCTCATCGATCGGCTGCGGCTGCGCTGGAGCCGCGCCGCGCCGGCCTGAACCGGGCAAAAGAAAACCGGCCAGTGCGAGGGCACTGGCCGGCGGAAAGGAGATGAGCCGAGGGTCGTCTAGGCTTGCGCCTGCTTCGCCTTCTTGCGGCGGGACGCCCAGCCGAGACCGACGAGGCCCGACCCGAAGAGGAGCAAGGAAGCGGGCTCGGGGATCGGCAGCCACGCGGCATAGAGATTGTCGAGCGTGAAGGCCGTCGCGCAGCTCTCGGTGTCCTCGCTGCAACCCTGGATCTCGTCCTCGAAGTAGAGGGCGGTGTAGTCGCCCGTCGAGGTGAGCTGGATTGAGTAGACGTCCGAATTCGTGTTCGTGGTGAGGCTGCCGACGAGCGTCCCGATCGACTCGATGATTCCGGCCGGGGTGAGTTCTTGCAGCGCGCCGCCGCCGACGGGCTCGCCCCACACCGCAAACGTGTCGTTCGGATCGATCGCGGTCACCTCGACGGTGATCGGCGTCAGCGCGAAGCCGGCTTGCGGCGCGATCTTCAGCACCTCATCGACATTCTTGCCGGATGACGGATTGACGTTGCTGCCGACCTGCGCGCACTGGCTGGCCGACGTGCCGCTCGCATTCAGGTTGCTGCTGGGGCAGACGCCGAGGCCCAGGTAAGCCTGGCCGAGGTTGGTCGAGGTGAGCGAGACCGTATCCGGAGCCGGCAGAGGATCACCTGCGGCCGTGCCGCCATTATAAAAATAGGCCGACACCGTGATGTTGCCCTGGAAGTTCGGCGGATTGGGGTACGGCCCGCCGGGCGACTGGATGACGGTCGACGGGCTGATGTCCGGGATGTCCGTGCCGGCGATGTCCGGCGAAATCTGGGACGCCATGCCGGTCGAGTACTCGCCGGCGTAGGTCGCCGACGTCCCGATCTGGTTGGCCGGCGTGCAGTTGTACGAGCCGGTGCTGCCGTTGCTGCTGGTATTGCAATTCGGCGTGCCGTAGGTCGGATAGAGCGAATTGCCCGACCCCGTTGTCGCGCCGGTCGCGATGAAGGTATTGCCGACATCGCTGAAATCCCACAGCCGGGTCAGGTCGGCCTTCGCGGACCCTGCCCCTGCGAGGAGCGCCACGGCGCACAGGGCGCCAACGTAATTCATGTTCACTCGACGGCTCATCCCGCCCTCCTGTTCGTGGACCGCGAAACCCGCGATCCTTTCGTTGGGAGGAAATGCAATTCACGTGCCACGCCCCTGCCGCGCTGCGGCCAAATGCCGGCGCGGCTTGTTAAGGGTTTGGGCAGATCACGAATTACTATTCTATATCAGCTATTTGTGGGCCGGCCGCGGAGCCGCGCCGGATCGCTTCCGGGGCACGGCAGGGCCATGCGCCTGTCGCTCCAGGGGCCCGATCTGTCAGAAAACTTTACACTGGCGGATCCGGTTCGGCGGCCTGGCGAGGCGGGCGGCAAGGGGCCAGGTGCAGTCGCTTCCAGACGCCAATAGAACAATTTATGTCAGTCCTAAAATTCATCGGCCGTTAACCAGTAATGCGGAATATTTCCGAAATTACCTGTGCCAATTTCGGATTTTCCAGAGTAGTTTCGGCGGCGCCTCTGCCGCAAGAACCCCGACCCGACGAGGAACCACATGCGATCCCTGAAAGCGATGGCGCTGCTTCTGTTCGCAGGAGTTGCGGTGAGACCCGCAGCGGCCATGGAACTTGGCGTCTACACTGGCGCCGGCTGCACCGGCACCGCGGGGCTGCAGCAGTTCAACGCCTGGCTCGGCCGGCCGGTGAGCCGCGGCCTCGACTTCTTCGCCATCGCTCAGACCTGGGGCGACGTCATCAACGAAGCGAACTGGGTGATCTACTGCTGGAAGTCGGCCCATCTTCCCGTGAAGATGACATTCTCGGTGCCGATGCTGCCGACGGGATCGACCTTCAACTTCAAGCAGGGGATGGACGGCGCCTACGACAAGTTCTTCACTCAGATCGGCAAGGCGCTCGTCGCCAACGGGTTCGCAAACGCCAATCTGCGCATCGGCTGGGAGTTCAACGGCACCTGGTATCCGTGGAGCGCGCAGAGAAACCCGACCAACTGGGTGGCCTATTACCGCCGCATCGTAACCACCTTCCGCGCCGTCGAGGGCAGCCACTTCACGTTCGACTGGAACCCGACGCTTGGCACCGTTTCGCTCGCGCCGAAGGAGGTCTATCCGGGCGATGAATATGTCGACTACATCGGCATGGACATCTACGACCAGTATTGGGGCCCGAACGGCTCGATCGTGAAGTCGCCGCAGACGCGCTGGAACGACTACCTGACCGAGGATTACGGCATGAACTGGCTGCGCGACTTCGCGGAGCTGCACCAGAAGAAGATCTCGGTGCCCGAATGGGGCGTCGAGTACCGCACCGACGGACACGGCGGCGGCGACGATCCCTTCTTCATTCAGAAGATGGCGGCGTGGTTCACGGCGCAGAACGTCGCCTACAGCGACTATTTCGACTTCAACATGCAGGGCACAAACTACAAGATCTCGGGCAAGCAGTTCCCGGAATCGGCCGCCGCCTTCAAGGCCGCGTTCGGCCCGCAGTAGCACTCCCCCGCGACGCCGCGGCGCGCGCAGGTCATTCGGGCTGCAGCGATTTGAGCAGGTGCTGCGCGTCATCCCGGCCGTCGAAGGCGATCGGCGCCTGGAGCAAGGGCACGAGCAGCGACTTGGCGTCGTTGGCATCGCCGTTCGCCTTCAGCGCATAGGCGAGGTGGTAGGCGATCACCGGGTCGTGCGGCAGTTCCGCATTGGCGCGGCGCAGGAAGATGAGCGCTTCCGGCGCCTCGCCATCGCGCGCGACGAGCCAGCCGAGCGTGTCCTCCGTACGGGGCGACGGCGCGAGATAGAACGCCTCCTCGGCGAACTCCCGCCCCTTCGGATCGCCCTTCCGGCCGTAAAGAACAGCAAGATTATTGACCGCGACCGGGTTGGTCGGATCGATCTTGTGCGCCGCCTCATAGGTCGCGATCGCCTTGTCGGCATTGTTTTCGAGCGTGTAGATATCGGCGAGCGCCATCAACGCCCAGAAATCCTGCGGGTGATCGCGCAGCCATGATACCAGAAGGTTTTCCGCCTCTTTCGCC
>Ga0335078_10004325_pt1 | contig 21074 bp, 14 predicted proteins | sample Lox_Sample_32_FD_206711 | JGI IMG/M metagenome (GOLD analysis project Ga0335078, IMG submission 206711) | Soil microbial communities from Loxahatchee National Wildlife Refuge, Florida, United States - Lox_Sample_3.2 | ecosystem: Environmental > Terrestrial > Soil > Wetlands | place: USA...
GACGTCAGTTTCGCCGATTACGGCGATCGTCACGCCGGTACCGTTGATAGCCGGGGATGCAGTCCATAGCGGCAGCACGTTGTAGATCGTGGCGAAGTCGTAGGGACCAACGCCGTAGCAGTCACTCGCCTGCACTCCGCAGCCCTGGTTCGCCGGCGTGGGAAACGTTGTTTGCGGCTGCAGCGGCGTGAGTTTGCCGGTCTTTTTCGAGCGCGACATCAAGCCCGCCCCGTGGTAGAGCGGCTGGCGTGGAAAGTTGTGCAGAGTATTCACCCCGGCTACGACCGGCGCAAGTGCGACCGGAATTTGCGGATCGCTGGAATTGGCCCAGTGTTCTTCGCCCTTCACGACATATTTGTGAATCGTGGTGTGAAATGCCTGCTGCACCTGGGCGGCGTCGCCGGAGAACTCGATCATCATCCGCCCCTTCGCCACCTGGTTGACCTGAAACCCATGCGACTGCAGCCATGCGCTGATGGTCTGGATATCCTGGTCGGCGGGGCCGAATTGCTGCCCGAACTGCTCCGGCGTGAGCCACTTGTGGTAATTGGGAGAGGATTTGTCCTGCTGGCTGCCCAGCAGAGTTGCGAGCGCGGTCTCCTGCCCAGGACTGCGCTTAAGGACCAATAACATCCGCTCCATCGGCAGGCCGGCCGGCGCGGCGCCGCGATCATACTGGGGCAGGGCCAGTGGATACGTGTTGCCTTTGAGGCGCATGAGCTGATTTTCGTCAATGCGCTGCGTGATGCGCGATGTCACTTCGGGCGCGGCGTTCTGCGCGAAGCTGACCGGCAGCGGACCCGATACGAATAGAAGCATCCATATCAATGATTTGCGCAATGTTTTTTGAACAGATGGAAGAACGCAGGCGCAGGGCTGGATCGCACGCGAAGTACGCATATTTGTTTACTCCAGAAGAGCTGGCGTTGGCGGCCCTTGCGGGCGGCCGCACCGACGGGGGCAGCCAAAGTAGCCTATAATCGCGCCTTTTGGCAAGCTGTTTATTAGTTCGCTGGTAAACACTGAGTTGCGCCGCTCGAGTACTTTGGGCGCGGTATACCAGGTCGCGGAGCCAGTTTTCGCCCTGAAAACCGGGCTCGGACTTCCAAATCACAGGCACTCTTGACCTTGCTCACGGCCAGCTTTGGGCATCCAAAGACCCCATGACACCCGATGAAGCGCCTGGGCTGCTCACGGATTCGCAGTATGCTGCCGGATCCGCGCCGGCGGTCGAGGTTCTCGAGGCGGAAAGCAAGGCCTTTCCGCTCGATCAATACTGGTCCCACGCCTGGCCGCGGGTAGTGCTCGTGCTGATCATTCTGATTTGCGCCGGAATTCGGTTCCACTTGCGCAACACGCCGCTTGATCGCGATGAAGGGGAGTATGCCTATGCGGGGCAGCTTTTGTTGCAAGGCGTTCCGCCCTACAAGCTCGCCTACAACATGAAATTGCCGGGAACCTATGCCGGGTACGCAGTCATTCTCGCCATCTTCGGGCAGACCCCGGCGGGAATTCATCTCGGCGTTCTGATCGTGAACGCAGCGACCATTCTGCTGATTTATCTCCTGACGGTTCGGCTTTTCGACCAGTTGGCGGGATTAGCAGCGGCCGCAACCTATGGCTTGCTTTCGGTGGGAGCGGGCGTTTTAGGGTTTGTCGGTCATGCGACGCACTTCGTTGTTCTGCCCGCGGTTGCAGGCATCCTGCTGCTGCTCAAGGGCATGGAATCGCGGCGCGTGGGCCTGCTTTTCTGGAGCGGGGTGCTGCTTGGCGCCTTCGTGATGAAGCAGCCTGGCATCTTCTTCGCCTGTTTTGGCGGGGCTTATCTGCTGGCCTGCGAATGGAAGAAAAAGGCAAATTTTCTGGAGTTGGGGCGAGAGCTGACCATTTTTTCGCTGGGCGTGGTCGCACCATTTGCGCTGACCTGCCTGCTGATGCTGAAAGCGGGCGTCTTTTCGAAGTTCTGGTTCTGGACTTTTTCCTACGCTGAGCAGTATGCCACGATCAATCCGGCGAGCACCGGGCTGCATACGTTCAGGAAGATGCTGCACGTTGTCATGGACCGGTCGCAGGCGCTGTGGGCTTTTGCCGGTTTGGGGATGATTGCGCTCCTGTGGAACCGCAAAGCCCGCGCCCATGCCGGATTTCTGGCCGGGTTCCTGTTTTTCTCGTCCCTCTCGATCTGTCCCGGGCTCTACTTCCGGCGGCATTACTTCATCCTGCTGTTGCCAGTGGTTGCGGTCCTCGCGGGCCTGGGGTTGAGCTCGGCCTACGAATTGCTCTCGCAACCGGAACGCAAAAGATGGCTGCGATGGATCCCGGTTTTTGTTTTTCTGTTTGCCTTGCAATACTGCATGCGCCGGCAACGAAAGTTTCTCTTCCAGCTTGATCCGGTTGCATTGTCTAATGCGGTCTATCCCACTGATCCGTTTGCCCTTGCGCCGGAAATCGCGGCCTATCTCCGGCAGCACACGGGCAAAACCGAGAAAATCGCCGTGCTGGGTTCGGAGCCGGAGATTTTCTTCTATTCCCATCGCCGGTCCGCCACCGGCTACATCTACGTTTACAGCCTGATGGAGGAACAGGCGTACGCGCTTGCCATGCAAAAGGAGGCGATCGGCGAAATTGAAGCCGCGCGGCCGAAGTACGTCGTGTATGTGTACGCCTCGTATTCCTGGGCGCTGCAACCGCATTCGCAGCTTCTTTTTCTCAGCTGGGCCCAGCGCTATGTGCGCCAGGGTTATGAGCTGGCAGGGGTTGCCGACGTGAAAAGCGGAATTTGCCTCTGGAATGATGAGGTCCGCAGTTACGAGCTGGAATCGCCCTGGACCGTGTACGTGTATCGGCGCAGAGAGATCGAACCGGCGAGCGATGAGACTCAGCACCAGCCGCCCGGCGCTAACACCACAGGCAATCTGCACGAGCTTCCGCGTTTCTGGTGAAGACTTAGCACACGAAGGCGTCCGCCAACAAAGAAATGCTATATTCGGAGGCCGCGGGAGGAGGCATGAGCGATTCTCCATCCGTTGCCTCAAAATCTCGGCCGTCCGCGCAATCCACCGCGCGATCCAACGATTGGCCCTGGCCTGACTCTCTGGACGCATTGCAGGCCGCCCCGGATTATCACGATCTGCTGCTTGAGAACGACCAGGTTCGTGTGATCTACACGCATATTCCGCCCGGAGCGCTGGTGCCGATACATACGCATCGCTGGCCTTCGGTGGCATACCTGCTGAGCTGGAGCGACTTCATTCGGCGCGATCACCAGGGAAACGTCTTGATGGACAGCCGGCAGGCGGGAGAGCCGCCGGCCATGCCGAGCACCTCCTGGCTGGCGCCATTGCCGCCGCACACCGTGGAAAACATCGGGGCGGCAGAGATTCGCATTTTCATTGTGGAGTTGAAGACTCCATCGCTCGAGTTGAAGGTTCCGCTGTGACTTGTTTTTCCGTCCGCAGGAGCGCACGCGTATGAAAGCCTACGTGTTGAGCGAGCCGGGAAAAGGCGTGGAAGCGTTGAAACTGGAGACGCGGCCCGATCCCGCGCCTGGGCGCGGGCAGGTTGCGATCGCGGTGCGCGCCGCTTCCCTGAATTACCGCGATCTGATGCAGGCAAAAGGAATGTATCCCGGATTGCCGCAACGGCCGTTTATCCCGCTTTCGGATGGAAGCGGGGAAGTGGTCGCGGTGGGCGAAGGAGTAAGCGAGTTCAAGCCCGGCGACCGCGTGGCGGGTAATTTCTTTCAGAACTGGATTTCCGGGCCGGCGCAGCCTGCGAGTTTTCGCGGTTCCGATCTGGGCGGAACATTGGATGGCATGCTGGCGGAAAAGGTAGTGCTGAATGCCGGCGGAGTGGTGAGAATTCCTTCGAGCCTGACTCATGAAGAAGCCGCCACGCTGCCCTGCGCCGGCTTGACCGCATGGCATGCGTTGTTTGAAGAGACGGCGCCGCTCAAGCCGGGAGCCACGGTGCTGACCCTGGGAACGGGCGGCGTTTCGATTTTTGCCTTTCAATTCGCAAAGACTGCCGGCCTGCAGGTGGTCGGGACATCCAGCACCGAGAGCAAGCTGGAACGCATGCGGAAACTGGGTTTTGACCACGTCATCAACTACAAGACAACTCCCGAGTGGCAGAAAGAAGTAAGAGAGTTTACCGAAGGTCGCGGCGCGGACCACGTAGTGGAAGTCGCGGGAGCTACGCTGGAGCGTTCGCTGCAGGCGGTGAGATACGGCGGCGCGGTGGATTTGATCGGCGGCGTGGCCGGGTGGACGGCCCAGGTTCCGCTGACCTCGCTGATGATGTCAGGCGCGCGCGTGCGCACAATCGCGGTCGGTTCGGTAGCCATGTTCAACGCGATGAACCGGGCGATTGAAGTGCATCACATTAAGCCCGTGATTGACGAAGTTTTTTCTTTTGATCGCGCCAGGGACGCTTTGGCCAAGCTGGAAAGCGGCACGCACTTCGGCAAGATCGTTATTCGCATCTGAATTCGCGGAATTCTCAGCTGCCCGCGCTATTGATTGCCGAAGAGCTGGACCTGACGCGTGTCGGGCGGCACACCCTTGCGGCGGCGCCGCGTGGCGCCGATCACGGCCAGCACGGTCAGGGATTCGAGGGCGCTGCGCGGCACGAAAATGCGCTGTGTGTTCGAGCGCAGATCAGGAGGGTTTACCAGAAATCCTTCCGCCGTGGTCAGGCTGAGATCGTTCGGCATCATGCCTTCGAGCACTTCGTTGTCCTTGAATTTCAGGCGGACCCACAGACCTTCGGTGCGGGGACGGCTGGTGAAGGTCTTGCGCGCCAGCATTTCCGAATCGCCGAACTCGCGCACGAAATACACGCCCTTAATATCGCGCAGATCAATCGCCACCACGTTGCCGGCGGTGTTCAGCAGCTCGAGTTTTCCCTCGCGCACGAAGTTGGCGGGCGCGACGTAGCCGTTCAGCGAGTCGCGGTCCATCTTTCGAACGATCACCTTTTTGTGGGTAGAGGGCATGGTTTGTTATCGAAGGCCCGTTCCGGTATGTAGGGCGATGGACTCCGGCGCTGGCGGAAGCGGGCTGAAGGATTCTCCCACTTTTTCGTCTTCAGACGGTGGGTATCTAGGTTGCAGTAGCCAAACGGTTAACGATGTGTTATTTTCTGTTGTTTGCCGCATCCCATCATCGCACTCATAAGTCTAATGAGTAGAATCACTTAGGCATAACCCGCCGGGCGGCGCTTGCGGTTTGGCGCGCCTGCCCTGTGCAAGCCTGTGGAAAACCGCAGGCAGGGCAAAGGCAGCGGAGGCATGGCGGACTACCTTTACACCATGGAAATCCGGCTCACGCCGGACCAGCAGCGTGGCGTGACTCTGGTGCAAGACATCGCGCGCGCGGCGGGTATGAACGTGTATCTCACGGGCGGCGCGGTCCGCGACATCATCAGCGGTTTCACCATTCGCGACCTGGATTTCACCGTGCAGGGCAACGCGCTCAAGCTGCAGAAGGAACTGGAGCGCGCCGGCGCCATGATAGTGGCCAGCGACGACGATTCGAAGACCCTGCACCTGACGCTGCCGGGGCGGGTACGGGCCGAAATCAGCATGGCGCGCACCGAACGCTACGAGAAGGTGGGCAAGCCTCCCATCGTGGCGCCCGCCACCATCATTGAAGACCTGCGGCGGCGTGATTTCACCATCAATGCGATGGCTTTGTCGCTGAATCCCGGCTCGCGCGGGCTCCTGATGGACCCATTCAACGGTGCGGCTGACATTGAAGCCAAGCTGATTCGTGTGCTGCACAACTACGCCTTCGTGGAAGACCCGTCCAGGCTGATCCGGGCCACCCGGTTCGCGGCTCGTTTTCACTGGACGCTGGAAGAGCGCACACAGGCTCGCTTCGAATCGGCCAAAGAAAACAACTATATCGAGCACATCAACGGGAAGGCGATTGGGGTGGAGATCGCGCAGATCGCCTACGAAGACGACCCGCTGCACATCCTGAAAACCTTGGAAAAAGAGGGCTGGCTGCACGTGCTGAATGCGCACTGGAGTAGTGCCAAGGTGGACACCGCTAGCCTGGCCCAGCTGATCAAAACCCGTCAGCAGATGAACGAGCTCGGCTACCAGCCGGACCCGTCTCCGGCGGTGATGTATTTCCTGACTTCGCGGCTCAACGATAAAGATATTGCCGAGATGCGTCGCGCGATTCCCCGCAAAGACCTGGTGGAGGCGTGGCGCGATCTGGAAGATCATGCCAAGGAACTGGCGAAGCGCCTGACCAGCAAGGAAGCCGCCACGCCTTCCCGAACCTGGAAGCTGCTTTCGGAAGCGCGGCCGGAAATGATTCTGTTTCTGGCGGTGACGGCGCGGCAACAGGCGGTGGTGCAGAAGATCAAGAACTTCTTTACCAAGTGGCGACAGGTGCAGCAGAAGATTCCGCTGCCGGAGATGGTGGAACTGCGGATCACGCCGCCGTTGCCGGAGTATCCGAAGATTGCCAACGACGTATTTATGTTGCTGCTGGATGGCAAGCTGCGGTCGCGAACCGAGACCCTGAAGTTCCTTAAGCCGCTGGCGCCGCCACCGCCGCCGCCACCGCCCCCGCCCCCGCGGCGCGGGCGAGCGGCGAAGGCCGCGGCTGCCGGAGCGGCGCAGGCCGCACCCCTGGCCGCACCCGGCAAGAGAGGCAAGAAAGCCGAAACCGTGACTTCGGCTCCTGCACTGCCGAAGGCGCCGCTAGTAAAGGCCTCCGAAGCCCCCCCGCCGGCAAAGCAGAATCCAGCGAGCGCGAAGCACGCGCCAAAGTCGAAGTCTAAGCCTCGTCCCCGGCCAGAGCCAAAAGCAAGGGCTCATTCCAAGGCGCGCCCGGCGAAAAAGAAGAAAAAAGGACGCTAGGTTTCGGGCTCGGTTTTCGCTTTCATTTGACGCGCTATACACCCTGAAATCTTCCTGCTATAAAGAGCCGCTCGCTTTACTTGGGGCGAAGTGGCGTATACGCATATTGGACATGTGGTTTCGGCTCGACCAGCCGGGCCCGAGCGTGGTAGTGTGCCAAACCGGCCAAACCTCACCCACAACCTGAATTGTCCGGCGGAATGACATGACGAAACTGGGAAAGATACTGCTCGGAACTTTGGTTGTTTTGATCCTCCTGCTCGCTCTGGCGATCACCTTCACCATCAGCTGGCAGCCCATCCTCGGCCCCCGGTCGCGCGCGCTGACGGACCGCAAGTTTGAGAGCACACCGCAACGGCTAGCGCGGGGGCGTTACATCGCAACGTCGGTGAGCGGCTGTGCGTATTGCCACTCCGAGCATGACCTGAGCAGTCGGGAGCAGCCAATTCTGCCCGGCAGGGAAGGAGTGGGCGCGGAATTGTGGTTTTCGGATTTGCCCGGGCGCGTGGTTGCGCCGAACCTCACTCCGGATCCGCAGACGGGCGCCGGCGCGTGGACGGATGATCAACTCGCGCGCGCCATTCGCGAGGGCATAGGCCATGACGGACGGGCGCTATTCCCCCTGATGCCCTATTCGCGCTATCGGAGCATGTCCGATGAGGACCTGGCGTCAGTCATTGTCTATCTGCGCTCATTGCCGCCCGTGCAACACGCGTTGCCTAAGACGGAGATTATCTTCCCCGTGAACTATCTGATCCGCAATGCGCCCCAGCCGCTGACCGCGCCGGTTGCCAGTCCGGATCCATCCGATCGCGTTGCCTGGGGCCGTTACCTGACCACGATTGGCGGTTGTGAAGACTGTCACACGCCGACGGATAGGGGCCGGGAGATTCCGGGCATGAGCTTTGCCGGCGGAGTTTATATGCGGGAGCCGGGCACCCAAGCCGCGGCGGCCAACATTACGCCGGATTCTTCGGGAATCAGCTATTACGATGAAGGGGTATTCATCAAGATGATTCGCACCGGCACTGTCGGCGCCCGACAGCTGAGCTCCGTTATGCCATGGGCTTTTTACAGGAACATGACGGACGATGACCTGAAGGCGATATTCGCCTTCTTGCGTACTGTCAAGCCGGTGCACCACCGCGTGGACAACAGCCTGCCGCAAACCTATTGCAAACTCTGCCGCCACTGGCACGGCGGCGGCGATCAGAACTGATCGCACACGCAAAAAAAAGAGAACCGGATCTTCGATACAAGATCCGGTTCGTGGTGTTGCGAGAAGTGCCTACCTGCAGAATTGCCTATCTGTACGACACGATCTGGCCGGAAGAGGAATCCAGAATCAGGCGCTCGTGGCGCGGGGCATGAAAATCGAACAGGCCATTGAGTGAGCCGGCCTTTTCGTCAGTCGAGCCGCCGCCGATTCGGCCGAGGTCCCAATTGTCTTCGACGAAGCGCAGAATGGAAGACTGATCCGTGGTGCGGTGGTCCACGTAGTTGTCCTTCGCGTAGGGCGAGATCACCAGCAGCGGCTGGCGCGGACCATAGCCGCAACGGCCTGGGATGCCGCCCGCCGGCGTGACGCCGCAGGCGCCGGGGCCAGTCAGGTTGTCATCGCTCGCGTCCGACTGGTTGATGACCGTGTCCATGGCGTGGTCGTACCAGCCGTCAGAGTCATCGTAGGCGATGATGATCGCCATGTCCTTCCAGTAGCGGCTCTGTTGCAGCGTGTTGATGGACTGCACGATGAAAGTCTGCTCGTCAATCGGATCAGAGTTGCCGGGATGGCCGTCGTAGGCGGCTTTTGCCTTGATGTAGCTCACCGCCGGCAGGCGGTTTGCGTAGAAGGCGGTCCAGAAGTCGTCCAGATCGTATTGGTGATTGGCGGCGTCGCTCTTGCCGATCATCGCCGAACTGCCGGGCGGCACATGATGACCGTTCGCCGTCTGCGGGAAATACTGGAACGGCTCGTGATGGGCCACGTAGTCGGTTTCGGGGCCGGTGAGGTTGATCGTGGTCGCGGCGCAGGTAGCTACGCCGCCGCTGGCGCTGGTTGGCCGGAAGCCTCCCTGGAACCATCCCCACGTAATGCCTTTCGCGTTGAGCAGGTCGCCGACGTTTTTCTGTCCATTGATAGTCACATAGGTTTTGTTCGCGGGATCGCAGTCGTCGCCGGCCGGGCGGGGATCACCGATGATGGTGCCGCTGGTGGCGCCATTGGCGATATTGCCGGACGGGCTTCCGCTCATGACCGTCGCGCCATTGGTGTTGCCGGCAATCAGATTGATGGCGCCGACCGAGGAGGGCCCGAACATGGTGCTGAAGGAGTTGTCGCTCATCGCGAAATGCTGGGCGTAATTCCAGAGAGCGGTGACGGTGTTGCCGTCGTAGTAGCCCATCACAATGCCCGGCCCATGGCCGTAATCAGGGCAGGGAGAACTGGCGGTCGAGCCCGTGCCGGTGGATTCGGGGAATTTGTCCATCAATCCGTGATCGAAGGCTTTCTGCTCGTCGCCGTAGTCGTGGTCCTGGTCGCAGGTCACGGCCTGGGTGGGGTCGAGACGGAAGGGTTGCGCAGAGTTTGGATTTTCGTCGAGCAGGCCGCCGCTCAGCAGATTGTTCACACGCGGCGTGTTGGGCCGGGCGTGAAACACGGACTCTCCCGCGGGATTGGTGGCGAAGGGATAGGTGCCGAAATAGTGGTCGAACGAAACGTTCTCCTGGAAGAAGATAACTACGTGCTTGATGGGAGTCTTGGTGGTGTAGCTGTCGGCCTCATCGCGGTCGCCTCCCCATGCCGCGGCAGGATGCGCCGAAGTCAAGATCAGGCAGGCAGAAGTAACCAAGGTCGCAAGTCTGCGAAAACAAGTCTGAATCACTGGGTGTCCTCCCTCGCAATCCAAAGTTGGGTCAATTCAATTTCAACGCCGATGTTTTGCGCCGCGTACGGCGGCGATGAATTGCGCAGAGCCTAAGGGGCGCTAGTTACAGCCAAATGAATGGCAAGTAAAAACTTTGTTGCATTGGGACAGGTTTTGCACAGAAAGGAGGTTCCAGGTTATGGAGACAGCTTGCCGGACGCAGGATTTGCCGCAGGGGCAAAGCGCCGAGTCCGGCTGGCCTGAACCGCGCGCAGAACCTCAATGGTACCCATCATGCCGCCATCTTCGTGCTGCAAAATGTGGCAGTGGTAGGGAAATGTACCCACGATGGCCGGATCGCGGAAGTCGAGCCGTAACTTAATGCTGGGATATTGCGGGGCAAAGCCATCCCAGTAAGGCACATTGATGGTGTCGCGCAGGTACGGCTCATCCACCGGCACCCCATGCCGCTGCAGCACGATGAAGTGCGTCTGATGAATGTGGAAAGCGTGCGTCTCCTGGGAGCGGTTCTCGATGAGCCAGTCTTCAACCTCGCCCTGATGCACCGTGATATTTGGCGCGATAGACGAGGGATCGTATGCCTCCGGGGTTTTGCCTTCTTCCGTAATGTAGAAAGTGGTCGCGCTGTTGGGGTCGGCCGGATTCTGCAGTTTTTCCGAAAAATAAAATTTGCGCTCGCGCACCGGCTGCACGCTCATCAGGGGCGGCATTTCGGAGCTGCCGAGCGGAAGCGAAACGGAGGGCAGAGGCGCCGGTTCGACGGCATCGGGAAAAACCTCGACCCGGGCGAGCGGCCGCGCCGGCGTGTTGTCATCGTCGCTCGTGTTGGCGCCGGTCGCGCTCGCGGCGGGAGCTGCAGTCGCGGAGTTGGGCGGCCGCAGCGAATCTGCATCGTAAACCGGACCGGTTTCGACTGCCTGCGTAATCAGGCGGGCGTCCACGCCAGAAGGCGGGCCGTTGACGATGAATTCGGCGCGCCCGGCCGGCGGCAAGGCGAGGTGGCTTTCCCAAAGAATGTGGTCGCGCGGAGCACCGTCGCTGTAACCGATGGGCGCGCCGTCCAAAGCAATCACTCCGAGAAACTGGGGCTTGCCGTTGAACAGCAGCTTCAAATCAAGGTACGTGTCGGCTGAGGCGTTGAGCACGCGCCAGAATTCGCGCTGCGAGGGCTTCATCGGAATGATAGCCAGCGGATAGGTGGGATACGGCACGGGAATGAAATTGATGGAAAGATCTTTGCCGGGCTGATTGGGATCGGGCGCTGCGTTTGCCGGCCGAGGATTCTGCAACTTTTCGTCCCGAATGATGAATACGCGTTCAGGCAGGCCCGCCGCAGCGCGATTGGCGCGCTCGATGCCTTCGACGATCAGCGCACCGGATGCGCCGCCCAGCACCTGCTCTTCGCTGAACCCATGTGGATGCGGATGATACCAATAGAGACCGGGCGGCGTGCCGGCAGGAATGCGAAGGCGATATTCGAAGGCGGAATCGGAGGGCTGAATGAGGGTGCGAACGGTTTCGTCCTGATGGCAGACGGGAGGGACGGCGAGGCCGTGAAAGTGCAGGTTGGTGGAAGCGGGAGACATGACGCCGCTGCCGCAGTCATCACTGGAGCTATGCGCGTGGGCCATAACGGGTGCGGCAGGCAGTGAAAGATCGTTCTTAAGTTTGAGCACGAGCAAGTCGCCGGGCGAAACGCGCAAAGTGGGCGACTGGCTGCCGTTGCTGGCGATGTAGCAGTAACGCATGCGGCCATCGGGCGGCGAGTAGTTTCGCAGGGAAAGGTTGACCTCAAGTGTGCCGTTGAGGCTGGCAAGGTTCTTGGGGGAAGTAATGGCACTCCCGGAAGGCGCGCGAGAACAAATTTCAGCGGGAGTTTGCGACTGCGCAGAGCGCACGAAAATAACAAGCAGCAGAAACGCCAGAGCTGAAGCGCGCAGCTGGGATGAGACGGCGATCACAGTCGAGACGTAGGACCGGCGAAGTGCCGGGAGCAGTTGCGCCGGGACGGTTTCTGGAAGTAAAAGTCTAGTTGGTCGGTCGGGCGCGGGTGTTAATTTCCGGTTAATCCTTGTGCGGCGTGGTGATGGCGGCCGCAATCGCGAGGCAGTGTGGTTCTGTGGCTTTTTCCGGGATGATGTGGCTCTCCGAAACCCCGCGAGGACAGCCGGGTTGGGGGTTATAATTACACCTATGAGTCGCCGGCTCGTGATTGCGGCGTTCGGCGTGGTTCTTATGGCGGGGCTGGCTTTTGGGCAGCGCCGCGGTGGTGGAGGCGCAAATTTTGGCGGGCATGCCGGGTTTTCCGCCCGCGGGTCCGCAATGATGAGCCACGCGCCTGCCTTCGGCCATTCTCCTGGCTTTGCTCATTCGCCGGCCGTGGGTTTCGGCAGCAACAGCTTTCGCCGCCCGTTTTTTCCCGCCGGGAATGGCTTTTATCGCCGGGTTCCACGCTTTGGTTTTGGCGGATATCCGTGGTCGTACGGGGGATATCCCGGCTTGTACTACGGGTATCCGTTCGATTACGAGGACTGGCAGGGGCCGAGCTATTACACCCAACCCACCTACGATGCCGGAACTGGAAGCTACGATCAGAGCAGCCAGATTCAGCAGGATGAAATTGACCGCCTGGAAAATCAGGTTGAACGGCTGAGAAACGAGCGCGCGCGGGGGGCGGAGCCGCAAAAGTCCGAATCATCCGAGCCGACGACAATTGTGTTCCGCGACGAGCACAGCGAGCAGGTGCAGAACTACGCGATTGTTGGCCAGACACTTTGGATCTTCGACGAGCAGCACGCGCGGAAAGTTCCGCTGGCCGATCTGGATGTTCCCGCAACCACCAAGGCCAACGAAGATCGGGGCGTAGATTTTCGCCTGCCGGAATGATCCGGGCTGTGCGGCTCTGTGGATAAGTTGACCGTCGCGCCGGGCGTCATTGCCGATAGAATGACGCCAATCCTGCAGCCCCTGACCAATTAACCTGAACCCAATGTCCCAATTCGTCCACCTCCACCTGCATACAGATTATTCAATGCTCGACGGCGCCTGTGACGTGGAAAAGCTCGTCCAGCGCGTGAAAGACCTCGGCATGCCCGCGGTGGCCATGACCGATCACGGCAATATTTTTGGTGCCGTACATTTTGTGAATGCGGCACACAAGGCCGGGATCAAGCCGATTGTGGGCTGCGAGTTGTACATCTGCAAAAAGGAAGATCACAGAATCGAGCGCACTCCGCCCGAAGGCGACACGTACAACCACCTGCTGGTGCTGGCGGAAAACGAAGAAGGCTACCGCAATCTGACTAAGATCACCTCCGAGGCTTCGCTGCACGGCTTTTATTACAAGCCGCGCGTCAGCAAGAAATTTCTCGCCGAGCATGCGAAGGGTTTGATCGGGCTTTCCGGTTGTCTGAAGGGCGAAGTCGCCGAGTTCCTGATGGAGGAAAAATACGCAGCCGCGCGGGACGCCGCGGTAGGCTTCCGGGATATTTTCGGCTCGGACAACTTCTTCCTCGAAATTCAGGACCAGGGGCTGGAGCAGGAGCAGCGGATTCGTCCTTCGCTGTTTCAGCTGGCGAAAGAATTAGAGCTCCCGCTGGTGGCGACCAACGACAGCCACTATCTCTGCGAAGAAGACGCGCACGCCCAGGACGTGATGGTCTGCATTCAGACCGGCAAGTCCATTCAGGATGCGAACCGCATGAAGTTCCAGGGCACAGATTTCTACGTCAAGAGTTACGACGAGATGCGGCGCGTATTCAAGGATTCGCCCGATGTGCTTTCGCGCACGCTCGATATAGCGGAGCGCTGCAATCTGCGGCTGGAAAAGGTGAGCAATCCGTTTCCGCACTTCGATGTGCCGCCGGGTTTCACGCTCGACACCTATTTCGAGCACGTGACGCGGGAAGGTTTCGCGCGGCGCATGGAAGCGCTGCGGCCGCTTGCCGGGCAGGGCCGGCTGAAGCATGGCATAGCCGAGTATGAGCAGCGCCTGGCGCGCGAGATCGCAATCATACAGCAGATGCAGTACTCGGGATATTTCCTGATCGTTTGGGACTTCATCCGCTACGCGCGCGAGCGAAATATTCCCGTGGGGCCGGGACGCGGATCGGCGGCCGGGTCGCTGGTTTCTTATGCCATGGCCATCACTGATATTGATCCGCTGCAGCATGAGCTGATCTTTGAGCGATTTTTGAATCCCGAGCGCGTGTCGCTGCCCGATATTGACATTGATTTCTGCATGAACCGGCGCGGGGAAGTGATCAACTACGTCACGCAGAAGTACGGCCGGGAAAATGTGGCGCAGATCATCACCTTCGGCACCATGGCGGCGAAGGCGGCGATCAAAGACGTGGGCCGGGCGATGGATGTGCCTTATGCCGATGTGGATCGCATCGCCAAGATGGTGCCGACCACGCTGAACATCAAGCTGGAAAACGCAGTCAAAGAATCGCCGGCGCTGCAGCAGGCTTACGAGAGTGATGCGCAGGTGCGCGAGCTGATTGATACGGCCAAAAAGCTCGAAGGCCTGGTGCGCAATGCGGGCGTGCACGCGGCAGGTGTGGTGATTGCGCCGCGGCCGCTGACCGAACTGGTGCCGCTGCATCGCACGAAGAACGATGAAATCGTCACGGCCTTCGATATGGGCGCGATCGAGAAGCTGGGACTGCTGAAGATGGATTTTCTCGGCCTGACCACGCTCACCATTCTCGATGACACGCTCAAGTTGATCGCCCACACGCGCAACCAGAAGCTCACGCTCGAAGGGCTGCCGCTTTCCGATCAGGAGACGTACGAGAAGGTTTTCTACACCGGGCTGACTTCCGGCGTCTTCCAGTTTGAATCGCACGGCATGCGCGATGTGCTGCGGCGGTACAAGCCGAATTCGATTGAAGACTTGACTGCTTTGAACGCGCTCTATCGTCCCGGGCCGATTCAGGGCGGCATGATTGACGACTTCATAGACCGCAAGCACGGCCGCAAGAAAATTGAGTACGAATTGCCCGAGCTTAAGGAAATCCTGGAAGAAACGCTCGGCGTGATCGTCTATCAGGAACAGGTGATGCAGATCGCCAATCGCCTGGCGGGATATTCCCTTGGCGAAGCGGATTTGCTGCGGCGCGCGATGGGAAAGAAAATTCCGGCGGAGATGGCGGCGCAGCGCGAGAGATTTGTGAGCGGAGCGGTGCAGCGCGGGTATCCTCCGAAAAAGATCGAAAAAATTTTCGATCTGATGGCACAGTTCGCCGGCTACGGCTTCAACAAATCGCATTCGGCGGCGTATGCGCTGCTGGCCTATCACACGGCGTATTTGAAGACCCACTATCCCGTTGAGTTTATGGCGGCGCTGCTGACCTCGGTCACGGGAAACACAGATGATGTTGTGAAGTACATCAACGAGTGCCGCGAGATGGGGATCGCGGTGGAGGCACCGGACATCAACGTGTCGGACGCGAACTTCACGCCTCATGGCGACGCGATTCGGTTTGGCCTCGCGGCCGTGAAAAATGTCGGTCACAACGCCATTGAATCTATCGTTGCGGGGCGCAAGAAGCTGAACCGCTACCATTCGATCTATGAATTTTGCGAAAACGTGGATCTGCGGCTGCTGAACAAGCGGGTGCTGGAATCGCTGATCAAGAGCGGCGCCATGGATGGTTTGGGAAGGCGCGCCCAGTTGATGACCGTGCTCGACAAGGCCATGGAGCGCGCACAGAAAACGCAGCGCGACGCGGAATCAGGCCAGCACGGCCTGTTTGGCGTATTTCAACCGGAAGAGGCGCACGCGGAAAATGATCGCCTGCCGGAAATTCCCGACTGGGACGAGCACGCGCGGCTGACGGCGGAAAAAGAGATTTTGGGCTTCTTCATTACCGGGCACCCACTGGAAAAATACCGGGAAAAACTGGAGGAGCTGGGCACGCTGAGCACAATCGAACTGTGCGCGCTGAAATCATCTACGGGAAAAGATGAAAACATCGGCACGGCGGGCATCATCACGAACGTTCGCGTGATGAAATCGAAGCGCGGCGATTTCTATGCCCAGGGTACGCTCGAAGACATGGCCGGCTCGATCGAAATGATTGTGTTTCCCGAAGCCTATCGCCGGCTGCAAGAAAAAGTTAAGCTCGAGGTGCCGGTGCTGGTGCGTGGGGGCATGCGCATTGAGGAAGGCGCGAATCCCAAGCTCACGGTAAGTGAGATCACTCCGCTGGAAGATGCCAAGGTTCCTCTGCCGCGCTCCTTGCGCATTCGGCTTCTGCTCGAATCGGCGGACATTTCGACCGTAGATGCGCTCCACACGCTCTGCCTTGAGAAAAAAGGGGAAGCGAAAGTATTGTTTGATGTGGAACGTAGCGGAGACTTCATGGTCGTGATGGAAGCGGGAGACTATAATGTTCAGCCAGACCGCAATTTTATCGCCCGGGTCGAGGAACTTTGCGGCCGCGGCGCGGTTCGGCTGATAGATTGAGTCCTCGTCGGATGCAAACAGGTTCCAAGAGTTCTCTCACGCCCGGGACGACTATGCCTTCTGCGGCAGACCATCGTTTGGGCACGGGAGCGGAACTTTTGTTGTCCATGGTCGAGGCCCGCTGCAACGGCAACGGCAACAAGATGGATTCGCGCGCACGCCAGGAACTGGAGAAAATCGAACAGCAGATCACTAAGCTCCAGTCGGTGGCGCAGGATGAGGAGACGCGCCGCGACATCCAGCGTCTCTATGATCGCATCGAAGCCCTGCGCGAACGCATGGCCCCTCCAACAGCCTGGGAAAAGACGGAACTGGCGCGGCATCCCCAGCGGCCCTACACCCTCGATTACATCGAACGCATCTTCACGGATTGGAGCGAGATTCATGGCGATCGCGTTTTCGCCGACGATCCGGCGATCGTATGTGGCATGGCGCGCTTTCATGGCGAGGAAGTGATGGTTGTCGGCCATCAGAAGGCGCGCGACACGCGGCAGAAGATGTACCGCAACTTCGGCATGACCAATCCCGAAGGCTACCGCAAGGCGATGCGGGCGATGAAGGTCGCGGAGAAATTCCGCCGGCCGGTGTTCACTTTTGTGGACACGCCGGGAGCGCATCCCGGTCTGGGCGCGGAAGAACGCGGGCAGGCCGAAGCCATCGCGCACAATCTGCGGGAAATGGCTCGGCTGCAGATTCCTACTATCACAGCAATCGTGGGCGAAGGTGGGAGCGGCGGGGCGTTGGCCATTGCGGTCTCAGATCGGGTGCTGATGATGGCGAATGCGATATATTCCGTCATTTCGCCGGAAGCCTGCGCTGCGATCATGTGGCGCGATGCCGCCAAGAAAGAACTGGCTGCCCAGGCCCTGCGCATTACCGCGAGCGATCTGGTGGAGCTGGGATGCGTTGATGACGTTGTTCCCGAGCCCGAAGGCGGCGCTCACACGGACCATGAAGAGGCCGCGTCCTTGCTCGATGCCGCGTTGCAGAAGCATTTTGCGGAAATCAAGCAGGCGCCGATTGCAGACCTCGTCGAATCACGCTACAAGAAATTCCGCAACATGGCGCAATTTTTCCGGGCAGAAGTCTAGCCGGTTCATTTGTTTTCTCGTTCGAATCGAGTACTGCGTTCCCCTTCATTAATTACCTAAGTACGCGTTAACCGAACGCCGCCGGGTTCGGTGCCGTATAATAAATCAGTCAGAATTCCATCTGCCGCAAATCCCGTTTTTCACCGGTCGCTCCAACCAAGGAAGGATCAGGAAATGGCAACCACTCACGTAGCGCCCAGCCAGGAAGCCGGGCGCGCGGAGCCGCAACGCGTCGTCAACAACATGAGCATTCAGGTAGCGACCGTCAACGGCTCCGGTTCACAAAGCTCTAATACCGTACTCTTACGCAGTATTTTTCAAATGGGCGTTCCGGTTTCCGGCAAGAACATGTTCCCCTCGAATATCGCCGGCTTGCCCACCTGGTACACGATTCGCGCCAACAAAGACGGATACATCGGACGCAAGAAAGAGGTGGATTTTCTCGTCGCAATGAATGCCGAGACGGCGCGCGAAGACGTCATGACGCTCGCCCCCGGCGCCGCGGTTCTTTACGACGAGCCACTGAATCTAAGGGCGCTGCGCGACGATCTGGTGTTTTATTCCGTGCCCTACGACAAGCTGGTCGCCCCTGTCTGCCCTGAGGCCAAGCTGCGCAAGCTGGTCAAGAACATGATTTACGTGGGGGTGGTGGCCAAGCTGCTCGAGATTGACATGGGCGAGGTGGAAAAGGCGCTACGCAAACAGTTCGCCAAGAAAATCAAGGCCGCCAACCTGAATATGGCGGCAGCGCAGGCGGGCTACGATTACGCCTTCGCCAATCTGCCCAAGCGCGATCCGTATTTTGTGCAGCGCATGGACAAGACCACGGGCAAAATTATCATTGACGGTAATTCTGCCGCGGCCCTGGGGTGCATGTTTGCCGGGGTCACGTTCGTCAGCTGGTATCCCATCACGCCGTCGTCCTCGCTTGCGGAAAGTCTGATTGACTACATGAAGCGCTTCCGCATCGGTCCGGATGGAAAGGCGACCTTCGCCATCATTCAGGCGGAAGATGAGTTGGCCGCGATCGGCATGGTGATTGGCGCCGGCTGGGCGGGCGCGCGCTCGATGACTGCGACCGCGGGGCCGGGCATCTCGCTCATGTCGGAATTTTCCGGCTTGGCTTACTACGCCGAAGTCCCCGGCGTGGTCTGGGACATCCAGCGCGTCGGACCTTCAACCGGTTTGCCCACGCGCACTTCGCAGGGCGACATTCTTTCGACTGCGTTTCTTTCGCACGGCGACACCAAACACATCCTGCTGCTGCCCAGTTCCGTCGAAGAGTGTTTCACCATGGCGCAGGACGCGTTTGAGTTGGCGGAGCATTTTCAGACGCTGGTATTTGTGATGTCCGACCTCGATCTCGGCATGAACAACTGGATGGCGGATGCGTTTCCCTATCCTGAAAAACCGATTTCGCGCGGCAAAGTGCTGAGCAAGGAAGATCTCGACCGGCTGGGCGGCTTCGCGCGCTACAAGGACGTGGATGGCGACGGCATCGGCTACCGCACTCTACCCGGCACCGAGCATCCCGCGGCCGCGTATTTCGTGCGCGGCAGCGGCCACAACGAGCAATCGCAATACAGCGAGCGTCCCGATGATTTCGAGCACAACATGGAGCGCATCAATCGCAAGTTTGAGACCGCGCGCTCCTTCGTGCCCCGGCCCGAGGTTTCGACGGGCAAGGCAAAGATCGGAATCATCGCCTACGGCACCTCGCACTGGGCAATCGTCGAAAGCCGCGATCAGCTGCGCAACGAGTACAACATCGAGACCGATTATCTGCGGCTGAAGGCTTACCCGTTCACCCGCGAGGTCCACGACTTTGTGCGCCAGCATGACCGCGTTTACCTCGTCGAGCAGAACCGCGACGCGCAAATGCTCTGTCTGCTCAAGCTCGATGTTGAGCCGGTGCTGGTCAGCCGCCTGCGCAGCATCGCGCACATTCACGGACTGCCGCTCGATGCGCGCTCGGTGACCGACGAACTCATGACCATGGAGGGGAAGTAAATGGCGACCACCACTGCCACGCCGCCAAGCCCGGCGCCCAAGACCAATCGAATCGGCCTGAGCGTGCTCGATTACAGGGGCGGCAAAACCACGCTCTGCGCGGGCTGCGGGCACAATGCGATTTCCGAGCGCATCATTGAAGCGATGTACGAAATGGGTGTGGCTCCGGAGCACCTCATCAAGATGAGCGGTATCGGCTGCTCGTCCAAAAGTCCTGCGTATTTCATGAGCCGCTCGCACAGCTTCAACTCCGTCCACGGCCGCATGCCTTCGGTCACCACCGGCGCCGTGCTCGCCAGCCGGCACCTGATGGCGCTCGGCGTGAGCGGCGACGGCGATACGGCTTCCATCGGCATCGGCCAGTTCGTGCACATGATGCGGCGCAATCTGCCGGTGATTTACATCATCGAGGACAATGGCGTTTATGGCCTGACCAAGGGCCAATTCTCCGCGACCGCCGACCTGGGCTCGAAGTTGAAGACTGGCGTCATCAACGATCTTCCGCCGATTGACACCTGCGCGCTGGCGATTTCGCTGGGCGCGACTTTCGTGGGGCGTTCGTTTTCCGGCGACAAGAAGCAGTTGCACAGCATGTTGAAAGCGGCGATTGCTCACCGCGGCACGGTCATGCTCGACATTGTTTCGCCCTGCGTTACCTTCAACGACCACGAAGGCTCGACCAAGTCCTACAAATACATGAAAGACCACGACGAGCCGCTGCAGGAAGTGAGCTTCGTGCCGGCCTTTGAAGACATCAGCGTGGAGTATGACGCCGGTTCGACCGTCGAAGTCACCATGCACGACGGCTCCCGCTTGCGGTTGCGCAAGCTGGAAGAAGACTACGACCCGACGGAGCGCATCAAGGCCATGAGCCGGCTCCACGAAGCGCACGACAAGGGCGAAGTGCTGACCGGAGTTTTTTATGTCAACACGCAGGCGCCCAACTTCATTGACATGTTGAACATGACCGAGCAGCCGCTGGCCACGCTGCCGGAATCGGTGACCCGGCCAGGGCGGGAAGTGCTCGACCGGGTAATGGAAGAATTGCGCTGAGCAGACTCGCTCTGAGAAGAATGCGCTGAGGATGCCTTGCCCTGAGGAAGATTTACCCTGAGGAAGCTTTGCGCTGAGCCGCGACCGTTTTTTCGTTACTTGCCGACTGGAGTGGGCCAAACTCTGTGAACTCTCCGCGGATTCGGCTCGCGATCATTACGCTGCTGTTTTTGCTGCTGCCGGCCTTTGCCGCCGCGCAAAAGTCCTACGATGCCGGCGCGTCTGATACTGAAATCCGCATTGGCAATACCGCTCCCTACACTGGGCTGGAAAGCGCTTACTCTGCCGTAGCGCGCGCCGAAGCCGCATATTTTCAGATGGTCAATGACCGCGGCGGTATTCGTGGCCGCAGGATCAATCTCATCAGCTTGGATGGCGGTTCGGCGTCGCCGCTCGATCTCGCCCACAAGCTGGTGGAAGATGAAAAAGTTCTTCTGATCTTCAGCTCTTTCGGTACCGCAGAAAATCTGGCGATGCGTGGGTATCTGAACGGCCAGAAAATCCCCCAGCTTTTTCTGCAAACCAGCTCATCGGTCTTTGATGATCCCGCACATTTTCCGTGGACCATGGGATTCTTCGCCACTTATCGCACCGAAGCCCTGGCTTACGCGAAATACATTTTGCAGCACCGTCCCACCGCAAAAATCGGCCTGCTCTACCCGAATGATGACGTGGGAAAGGAATAT
>Ga0335078_10004326_pt1 | contig 21071 bp, 16 predicted proteins | sample Lox_Sample_32_FD_206711 | JGI IMG/M metagenome (GOLD analysis project Ga0335078, IMG submission 206711) | Soil microbial communities from Loxahatchee National Wildlife Refuge, Florida, United States - Lox_Sample_3.2 | ecosystem: Environmental > Terrestrial > Soil > Wetlands | place: USA...
TCCTCGCGAGTTTCCACCCGCGCGAGTTCCAGCCCGGGGCTCGGAGCCATGGTGTATGAGTTCGGGCGGCCCGCGCTGAGATCGATGCTGACGAAGAGCTGTACCATTTGCGACGTCTTGCCCATCAGCTTCACGGTCGCGTGCGTCATCGGCTTGCCCGATTCATCCAGCACCACGCCCGTTACTCGACGCACAGGCACGCTCTTCAGCCGGATCACGATGCCGGCGGCGTCCTGGCCCCATTTCACCGATACCTTCGCGGCTTCGTCCGGCTGAGTCGCGGACGGATAGTAGATGGCGACGGAGCCCACGCGTTCGCCGTCGCGCGTCCGTGTCGTCGCTTCGGGTTTCGCGACCACCGTATAGGCACCCGGCCGCAAGCCTCGAAAAACAAACTCGCCGTTGTCATCCGTAACGGCAGAGCCACCGCCCGGACTAACCTCGACAGCTATCTTTCGAGCCGGTTGGCCGTCTTCATCCACCACTCGCCCGCTGAGCGATCCAAAGGGATCGAGACGGGCATCGATGCGGGCCGAAACGTCGCCGATCGCCTTGACGAAAGGCGCGCCGGGCGAACTGTCCTGGAATCCGTCGTGAGTGAATTCGCCTCTGTATTCGCCGTCGCCCAATCCGGTCAGCCGGTAGGAGCCGCTGGAATCCGTGGTTGCCGTATAGACGTAGCTATGCCGGTCGAGCAGGCGAACACCCACGCCTGCAATGGGCTCGCCGGTGACACTGTTCGTGACTCGCCCCTCGACGGTACCGCCGATCAGCGGTGTGAGAAATACAAGCGCAAACGCCGACAGTTTCATGGGTCACCGCTTGGCCAGAGCGTATTCAACCGATTCGAGCAGCCACTCGCGATTCGCCTTCACGTCAGCCGTGAGACGCGAGCACAACTCCTCGCGTTGCTCGAAAAGCCGGTAGCCGGCGCGAGGCCGCAGATACCCGCGCGCCCGCGCATCTTTCTCAATCACCGCCGCCTCGCCGATCCGCGCGGCCTCATCTTCATAGCGCTTCCGATTCTCCAACAATGCTTTAACCAGAAACGGCATCAGCATGGAATAATCCGCCTGCATGCTTTCGGTGGTCTGCTGATAATTATCCTTGTCGACCTTACCCCAAGTGACCGCTTCACCCGGGGGACACGACGACAGCGATCCGTCAGTCACCGGCGCGGTCACGATCTGCACGTCGAAATGATATCCCCGCACGTTGGGCAAGCCAAGCACCTGGCCCAAGGCCGGTTCGGGCTGAAGGTTGTAGTTCTTGGGCACACCTCCGCCGAGGATCAGCGTCGCCAGCGCGCGAGCTTCGCTATCGAACAAACCCCAGCGGTGGTACGCGCAGGCCTCATAAACCTCCGCATGCATGTCTAGATCGAATTTGTAGGAGTCGAGCAGTCCGGCGCGCTTCATCGCCCACAGCTTCATCGAATTGAGGAACACGCTCCCGTCGGCGGGCGCCCCGACCAAAACCGGAATCGCCATCTTGCGGCATGTGGAAAGAAGTCCGGCCGCGACCCCGTTGGTTCGCTCCTGCTGCTCGTAGAATTCGCCGAGGCGATAGCGCAACTCGGTCCCCGTCATCGAACGTTGAAACTCCGGCCGCATCAACATGGCCGCGAGGAATTTGTCCTGATCGAGCAGCACCTCTTCGGCGAAGGCCATGTCGGTCACGCGAATCGTGCCGTCGTCGCGCAACGCGCCATCATCGCCCCAGATGGGCACTTCGAATACCGGATCGCGATGGGCGTTAAGGCTGCGATGGCCGTCGTGGTAGCAGACTGCATCAGTCGTGCTCAAGTACGCGATCCATCCGGTTTCCAGCAGCGGAATTAGCCACGCCTGGTGCTGACCGGATACGGTGACCGGTCCCGAAATGGCTAGCGTCAGCGGACAGCCCAAACCGATGGCGCGATCGAGAATCGTATAAATGCGGCGGAAGAATGCGCCGCCGAAGGCGGGGAACGCGTGGCGGATCAGCTCATCTAAGGTTTCACACTCGTCTACGCGGCGTACTTGAACGCTATTTTTCATTGGTCTCTTCGCTTACTCAAACTGACGCCGGAAACTCTCCCATTCTCGCCTAATTTCGGCCATCTCTCGCTCCAAGGCTTCGACCCGGTCTTCGAGCGGCGAGCGGATGACTGAAGCCGCAGGAGCAGCCGCTGCAGCGCCTTCCTCGACGGGTCCGGCAAGCAGGTGCACCCATCGTCCGCGCGCCATGGGAGCAACCAGCGGATCTGGCTCGCGCGATTCGAGGGCGTGCAAAACGTGTTCGACTTCCTCCATGTCGGCGAAGTCATGCATGCGCTCCGTGCGTCCGCGCAATTCGCCGACGGTTTGCGGTCCGCGCAGCATCAGGACGCAGAGCAGCGCCAGCTCGCGCCGGCCGAGGTTCAATGTCTCGCCAAGCTTGTGCCCGTACTTCTCAACGCGATGGCCGGCTCCGCTGATTCGCGTAACGAATCCCTTGTGCTGCAACGCGGCCAGCGCCTCAGTGACGGTTTCTTCGCCGTAGTTGACAATGGGTTCGCGGCCGGATTTTTGGTTGCACGCATTCACCAACGCGTTCACTGTTAGCGGGTAATACTCGGGCGTGGTCTGATCTTTCTCGAGCAGCGCGCCTAACACGCGCACTTCGACGGGGTGCAGGGGATCCATTCCCTGCCATCATCGCAAAATCATGTGAGCCGGTCGTTTCAACTCGATCGCGACAGGTAAATTAAGGCTTATTCACCGATCTCACGTTTTGCGCCTGCTACAATGATCGGTGGTCCCGTCGTTGCTTTGGGGCCCAGGGTCTAGGGGAAACGCTCCACGTGAAGCCGAGTGATGTCCGCCAGCCGGCGTACTTTCACAAAGTCGTCGATTGCCAATGGGCCTGTCCGGCCCACACCAATGTTCCCGAATATATCCGGTTGATTGCGCAGGGTAAGTATACCGATGCGTACATGGTCAACCGCGAGTCGAACGTGTTTCCGGCGATTCTCGGCCGCACGTGCGACCGCCCCTGCGAACCGGCCTGCCGCCGCGGCCGTGTGGGCGACGTAAAGCATCCGGACGAAGCTCTCAAGCCGGTCGCCATCTGCCGCCTTAAGAGGGTCGCGGCCGACCTGCGCGGCGACATCTCCCCCTTCCTGCCGAAAATTCCCAAGCAGTCGAACGGCAAGCGCGTCGCGTTGATTGGCGCGGGTCCGGCTTCGCTAACCGTTGCGAACGATCTTCGGCCGCTGGGCTACGAAGTCACGCTGTTCGAAAAGCAGGACAAGCCTGGCGGCTTGATGCGCACGAACATTCCTTCGTTCCGCCTGCCCGAGCAAGTATTGAACGACGAAGTCGGCGTCATCCTCGATATGGGCGTCGACATTCGCTACAACTCGCCGGTGAACAGCCTGAAGTCGTTGCTAGACGAAGGCTACGATGCGATCTTCGTGGGCACCGGCGCGCCACGCGGCAAGAATCTCGATATTCCCGGCCGAGCCGAAGCCGCCTCGCGCATCCACATTGGAATCGATTGGCTGGAATCGGTGGCGTTCGGGCACATCGATAAGATCGGCGAGAAGGTCCTGATCATCGGCGTCGGCAATACGGCCATGGATTGCTGCCGCACTTCGCGAAGGCTGGGCGGCAAGGATATTAAGGTGATGGCTCGCCGGCCGCGAGGATACTTCAAAGCGTCCCCGTGGGAGCTCGACGATGCGGAAGAAGAAGGTATCGAGATCGTCATCAACCATGCGCCGAAGCGGTTCGTGCTCGAAAACGGCAAGCTCACCGGCATGGAGTTCGAGCGGCTTGAGTGGGACGCGGACGCCAAGAAATCGCGCTTGATCGAGACCGTATTCATCCCGGCGGACGATGTGATCCTCGCGATCGGACAAGAGAACGCGTTCCCTTGGATCGAACGCGACCTCGGCATCGAGTTCGATAAATGGAGCATGCCGGTGGTTGACGAGACCACGTTCCAGTGCTCTCGCCCCGGCATCTTCTTCGGCGGCGACGCCGCCTGGGGACCGAAGAACATCATCTGGGCGGTCGCGCACGGCCACGGCGCGGCCATCTCGATTCACAATCACTGCCATGGCATTCCTGTGACGGACCGGCCGGAGGAGCGCAGCAGTCTGATCAGCCAGAAGATGGGGATCAGCGAGTGGAGCTATCACAACGATTACAATCCCGCGTCGCGGCAGAAGATGCAGCACGTGGACTTGGTGGAGCGCTTCCAAAAGCTGAACGTGGAAGTGGAGCTCGGATTCACCGCCGAACAGACCGCGCGTGAAGTTCAGCGCTGCCTCAACTGCGACGTTCAGACGGTCTTCACGGCGAAACGCTGCATCGAGTGCGACGCCTGCATCGATATTTGCCCGGTGCAGTGCCTCACCATCTACCGCGACGGTCCCGAGGAAGACGTGCGGGAGCACCTTTCCGCGCCGGCCGTGAATCCGGATCAGGCCCTTTATGCTTCGGCTCCGCTGCCGCAGACCGGCAGGCTGATGTTCAAAGATGAGGACGTGTGCGTCCACTGCGGCCTGTGCGCGGAGCGCTGCCCCACCGCGGCTTGGGACATGCAAAAGTTCGATCTACTCATCCCCTACGCAGGAGCGCCATGCACGACGTCTTACGCGTCAGAGCTGCAAGCCAGCCGGACGTAAACGATTTCGCTCTCAAGCTCGCCAATGTGAACGGGACCGGATCGGCCAGCGCCAACGGCCTGCTGATGCAAGCCATCTTTCGCATGGGCATTCCGGTCACGGGCAAGAATCTTTTTCCATCGAACATCCAAGGCTTGCCGACCTGGTACGAGATCCGCGTCAACAAAGACGGCTACGGAGCGCGCGCGCTCGATTACGACCTGATGATCGCGATGAACTCGCAGACGTATGCGCGGGACGTGAAAGAGGTGCGCTCGGGTGGATACTTGATGTACGACTCCACGTGGCCGCTCGATCCGGAGCTGCTGCGGGACGACATCACGTTTCTGGGCGTGCCCCTCGCCAAAATGTGCAACGCGAGCTTCAACGATCCTCGCGAGCGAATCCTGATGAAGAACATCGCGTATGCCGGGTCCCTGTGCGCCGCGCTCGATATCGACATGCACGTGGTCGATCAGTTGTTGGAAGAGAAGTACGGGCGCAAAAAAGCTCTGCTCGATTCGAATCACAAGGCGCTGAAGCTGGGCTACGATTACGCGCAGGAACATTTCGATTGCCCGCTGCCGTTCCATCTCGAAAAGCTGGACCTGAACAGCGACAAAATCCTGATCGACGGCAACACCGCAACCGCGCTCGGCTGCTTGTATGCCGGCGCGACCGTCGCCGCCTGGTACCCGATTACGCCCGCGACTTCGGTGATGGACGCGTTCAAGGGATTGTGCGAGAAATATCGCCGCGATCCGGACACCAAGAAGAACAACTACATCATTCTTCAAGCCGAAGATGAGTTGGCCGCCATCGGCATGGTGCTGGGCGCGAGCTGGAATGGCGCGCGAGCTTTCACTTCGACGGCCGGCCCCGGCATTTCGCTGATGAATGAGCTACTCGGACTCGCGTATTACGCCGAAATCCCCGCGGTGGTGATCGACGTTCAGCGTGTGGGTCCATCCACGGGCATGCCGACGCGCACGCAGCAGGGCGATTTGCTCGAATGCGCGTATGCATCCCATGGAGACACTCGACATATTCTGCTGTTCCCGTCGAATCCGGGGGAATGCTTCGAATTCGCGGCGAAATCGTTCGATCTGGCGGAGCGATTCCAGACGCCAGTGATGATGCTCTCCGATCTCGACATCGGAATGAACGATTGGGTGGTGCCGCGCTTGAAATGGGACGATGCGTTTAGGCCGGACCGAGGCAAGGTGCTCAGCGCGGAAGATCTCGAGAAAGCCGCGCAGTATTTCCGCTACTCACCGGAGGACGAGAACCACGTCGCCGCGCGGACGCTTCCGGGCGTCGATTCGAAGGGATCGTATTTTATTCGCGGGTCCGGACATAACAAGCTCGGCGGCTACACGGAGACGCCTGACGAGTATCAAGAGGTGATGGACCGGCTGAAGCTGAAGCACGCCGCGGCCGCGAAGTTCGTGCCGGAGCCGGTGATCCACTCGCGCAAGGGCGCGCGATTCGGGATACTCTCGCTGGGCGGCTGCGACCCGGCGGTGCGCGAGGCTCAGGATATTCTGGAGGCTCAGGGTGTTCCGGCCGATTATCTACGCGTGCGCGGATTTCCGTTCAACGAAGCGGTCGAGTCATTCCTCAACTCCCACGAATTCACGTTCGTGGTGGAGCAGAATCGCGACGCACAGTTGAAATCGCTGCTGACGCTAGAGACCGGCGTTCCCAAAGAGAAGCTGCGTTCCGTGCTGGTGTACGGAGGGTTCCCGCTGAGCGCTCGCCGCGTTGTTAAGGAAGTTTTGGATCAAATCGAAAGCTGACCATGCCGTCAATCACGAAACCGATCGCAACCCACCCCAGCCTGAAGCGGAACGACCTGGGGCTGACCATCCGCGACTACGAAGGCAGCATGTCGACGCTGTGCGCCGGCTGCGGGCACGATTCGATCACAGCCGCGATTATCCGCGCGTTCTGGGAATTATCGACGCCCCCGCACATGATCGCCAAGCTGAGCGGCATCGGGTGTTCTTCCAAGACTCCGACTTATTTTGTCGGCGGCGCGCATGGATTCAACTCCGCGCACGGCCGCATGCCGGCGATCGCCACGGGCGCGGCGGCAGCCAATCGCGACTTGGTTTACATCGGAATCTCCGGTGACGGCGATTCACTTTCGATCGGGCTCGGGCAGCTCTGCCACGCCATTCGCCGCAACGTGCGCATGCTGTACTTGATCGAGAACAACGGCGTCTACGGCTTAACTAAGGGGCAGTTCTCCGCCTCGGCGGATATCGGCACCAAGAGCAAGCGTGGCGAGCCGAACCGCATGGGACCCATCGACCCCGTCCGCTTGGGCCTTTCGTTGGGCGCGACGTTCATCGCGCGCAGCTTCTCGGGCGACAAGGAGCAACTGGTTCCGATTCTCAAGGCCGCGCTCGCGCATCGCGGTTTCGCGCTGGTGGATGTGATCTCGCCGTGTGTAACTTTCAACGACCATGAGGGCTCGACGAAGAGCTACCTGAGCACTCGCAAGCATCTGATGCCGGCGACCGAAGCGGACTTCGTGCCGCCCGCAAAGGAGATTCTGGCGAATATCGGCTCCAACGGTTCGACCAGCGTGACGCTGCACGACGGAAGCGTGGTCCGTTTCACGCGCGTGCCCGCGGGCTACGATCCCACTAATCGCGCTAAGGTGACCGAATTCCTTGACGATCACATGGCGACCGGTGAAGTAGTGACCGGCCTCCTGTTTCTCGACGAATCCTCATCCGACATGCACGAGCTGAGCAACTCGACCGAGGTTCCTATGGCGCACATTCCGTTCGAGACGCTGTGCCCGGGATCGAAAGCGCTGGACGAGTTGCAGGAAGAATATCGGTAGCCTCACGCCGCCGGCATATCCGTTTGTGCGAAATCCTTGCCGGTATAGAGCAGCGGAAACCCGCTAAGCGCCGCGACGGCGTAGGACATACAGTCGCCAAAATTCAACGCCGCCGGATGGCGGCCGCTTCCATAACGCAGAAACGCGTCGGCTGCCATGTCGAAATGGTCCTGCGTGAACAGGACAATCTGGACGCGAAGCTGGCGGAGGGACCAGGGCGACGGACGCACGCGCATCGTCTCCGAGTGCGCACTCAGGACCATTGTTGTTTCAAGGAGAGTAGGCGCGCTGATAATCACGATAGGCCCATCCAAGGTCTTCTCGATCAGCTCCTCGTAGTGTGGCTCCTTCAGATGAACGGCGATCAAAGCGGAGCTGTCGATGACCATGGACGCTGCACGCCGTGAGGTCCGTAGCCCAGAATCTTTTCGCGCTCGCGTTTGCTGATCGGCTTACCCAGCGCCTCGGCTGGGATCTTGGACCAAATTGAGCGCTTGAAAAACTGGATGACGCTCTTCTTAGTCGGAGGATGTCCGTGCCGCGACGAGCCGGTCTCTTCGCTCCTGGAGAGCTCGCCGAATGGCCTCAGTTTTCGTTTCCTTGGTCAACTGCGTGACTTCATCCGCAAGGCGCTCTACTTCTTGATTCTTAATATTCAAGCTCATTTATCTACCTTTGTACCGTTGTTCTACATTACTGGACCTAACAGCTTCGAAGTACTCTGCCGATCCACCTATAGAGATGGCCCAGCCTCCACTTCCCAAACCCGTCATCCTGTGGACCGCCCGTATCATCACCACAATCGTCTCAATCGGGCTGGCGGAAGGCGTACTGTGGCTCGGAGGATTCCCGACCTGGCGAGGGCAGCAGATCTCGCCGACCAGCGCGATGTCGCAGTACCAGGCCGATCCTGAATTGGGATGGACCAACCGGCCAGGAATCTACAGCATGATCGCGCCGGATGGAGCAAAGTTCCGCTACACTAACTGGCCGGACGGCCGGCGTGCGACAACCCAGCAAGAACCTGCTGCCAGCGATCCGCGTCCACGGTTCGTTTTCGTGGGCGATTCCTATGTCTACGGCTATGGACTCAGCGATAGCGAAACTTTCGCGTGGCTGGTGCAGCAGCGCCATCCCGAGCTTGAGGTCGAGAACCTAGGAACGCCGGGATATGGAACCTATCAATCTCTCTTAACGATGCAACGGCTCCTGGCGGCTGACCCCAGGCCGACAAACTTCGTGTATCTGTTCAATGGATTCCATGAGGCTCGCAATGCGGCGGATCCGACCTGGATCCGCGCCCGAAGCCGATCCGCCAACGGCGTGTTCTTCCCCTACGCCATTCTAAGAGACGGCTCGCTCGAGGCACTGCGTACCAACGGCGATATTATCTGGCCGATCAGCCAGCACCTGCGCACTGCAGCGATGGTCGAGGAATATTACGAGCGCGCGGAAGCATGGACGCGGGTGCGCAATCGCCGCGCCCTCACTGAAGCTCTCTTGGTGAAGATGGGCCAAGTCGCTAGATTCTCAGGCGCCAAGTTCACCGTTGTCCTGTTCGACGATCTCCAACAGGCGGACTGGCGAGCTTACCGGGAATTTCTTTCCTCGCACGCGATCGCCTTCGTTAGTTGCGATCTGCCGGAGCTGAGCAAACCCGGGTACCGGCAGCCGGACGGTCACCCCAACGCCAAGATGAGCGACCTTCTCTCCCAGTGTGTCGACCCCACCTCGACCGTCGCGCGGGCGTTCTGAAACGCCTGCCCTGCTGATACCCTGAATACATGAGGTTTCGCTTCCTTGCGCTGCTGATTCCCAGCCTGCTGGCGGCCCAGTCGCTTCAGGACTTCGAGAAGAAAGTCACTCAGTTTACGCTTCCCAACGGTCTCACGTTTCTGATCATCGAACGGCATGAAGCGCCGGTGGTGTCGTTCCACACATACGTGAATGCCGGATCGGTGGACGATAAGAGCGGCCAGACCGGCCTCGCGCACATGTTCGAGCACATGGCGTTCAAGGGCACCGAGACCATCGGAACCAAGAACTGGCCCGAGGAAAAGAAGGCGCTGGCCGCGGTCGAAGAGGTCTATGATCGCCTGGACGCTGAGCGCAACAAAGCCTTCCGCGCCGATCCGAAAAAGTTAGCAGCGCTCCAAGCCGAGCTAAAGGCCGCCATCGACAAGGCCAACAGTTACGTTGAGGAGAACGCATACCCGTCGATCGTCGAGGCAAACGGGGGCGAGGGCCTGAACGCAAGCACCGCCGAAGATCAGACGCTGTACTTCTACAACTTCCCCTCCAACCGCATCGAATTGTGGTTCCTGCTGGAATCCGAACGCTTTCTTCACCCGGTCTTCCGCGAATTCTATAAAGAGCGCGACGTCGTGCGCGAGGAGCGCAGGATGCGCACGGAATCGAGCCCCGTGGGTAAGCTCGTGGAGCAACTGCTCGCCACGTCCTTCGCGGCGCATCCCTACAAAACCTCGCCGATCGGCTGGGCCAGCGACATCGAGAATCTGCGCGAGCCCGAAGCCGAGGCTTACTTCAAGCGCTACTACGTGCCGGCCAATCTGACCATGGCCATTGTCGGCGACGTGAATCCGGCGGAGGCCAGGAAGTTCGCGGAGAAATACTTCGGCCGCATTCCCGCCGGACCGCTCCCGCCCATCGTGCACACGGTCGAGCCGACACAAGTAGGCGAAAAACGAGTGGCCGTGGAAGCCGCTTCGCAGCCCCTCCTGCTGATCGCTTACAAGCGCCCCGACCAGTATTCGAAAGACGACGTCCCGCTCGCGGTCTTGAGCGATATCCTCTCGGATGGCCGGACCGGTCTCATTTACAAGGACATGGTCCGCGATAAGAGAGTGGCTCTGGAAGCCGAAAGCCAGTCCACGTTTCCAGGGGGCAAGTACCCTTCGCTGTTCATCTTCTTTGTCGCGCCTTCGCAGGGCAAGACGATCGAGGAGAACGAGAAGGACCTCTACGCGATCATCGAACGGGTGAAGAAAGAGAAGACCGATCCGGAGTCTCTTCAACGGGAAAAGACCAAGCTGCGTGCGTCTTTGATCCGGCAGCTCGACAGCAATGCCGGCCTGGCGTCGCAGCTTGCTTCCTACCAGGCAAACTACGGCGACTGGCGGCGGATGTTCACGGAGCTGGACGACTACAACAAAGTGACTGCGGAGGACGTGATGCGCGTGGCCAATCAATACCTGATCGAGAACAACCGCACGGTTTCCTATACCTATGCTCCGGCGAAGAAGGAGGCGGCGAAATGAGACGGTTTGCGATCGCGATTCTGTTGGCCTGCGTGGCCTCGGCTCAGAAGGCGCCTCAATCTCAGACTCCGGCCTTCTCGTACAAGGACCTGAAATATCCTCCGCTCGGCCAAATCAAAGTCCCCGACCCCGAGCAGATCACGCTATCGAACGGAATGCGGGTGTTCCTGCTGGAGGATCATGAGCTTCCGCTCATCAGCGGAGCGGCGCTGATCCGCACCGGGAATCTATTCGACCCTTCCGACAAGAAGGGACTCGCGGATATTACAGCGGGCGTGCTTCGCTCCGGAGGCACATCGTCCAAGACCGGCGATCAGTTGGACGTGGAGCTCGAGAATATCGCGGCTTCGGTCGAGAGCAACATGGGCGAGAACAGCGCGACCGTTTCCTTCAGCGCTCTGAAGGAAACCTCGGATCAGGCCATGCAGATCTTTAAAGACGTTCTGAGCGATCCGGCTTTCCGCCAGGACAAGATCGACTTACTGCTGACGCAGGAGCATAGCGCGATCTCCCGCCGCAATGACGATCCGCAGGGCATTCCGGATCGGGAGTTGATGCGCATCGTCTACGGCAAGGACACTCCTTACGGGTGGCAAGTAGAACATGAGGATTTGGATCACATTCATCGTGACGATCTGGTCGCGTTCTACAAGCGCTATTACTTCCCCAAGAACATCATGCTGGAGGTCTACGGCGACTTTAACTCCGCCGAGATGAAAGACAAACTCGAGAAGCTGTTCGGCGGATGGAAGGCGGAGCAGCCCGCCGTGCCGCCATTTCCAACGGTGACCGCGAAACCGGCTCCCGGTGTTTATCTCGCCCAGTTAGAGGAAGTCACCCAGACTTTCTTCTCGATGGGAGAGCTCGCGGGCGAGCTGCGCGATCCGGATTACGCGGCGCTCGAAGTCGCGGCGGATATCTTGGGCGGCGGATTCGAGAGCCGCTTGTTTAAGGAAGTTCGCACCAAGCTCGGGTACGTATACAACATCCAATCCGTCTGGAACGCGAATTTCGACCACCCCGGCACATTCGTGATCGCCGGCAGCACCAAGTCGATGACGACGACGGAGACGATCCAGGCGATTGAAGCCGAACTCGCCAAGATCCGGACGACTGAGGTGACGGACCAGGAGTTGAAGGACGCCAAGGACGGCGTCCTCAATGCGTTCGTCTTCCGCTTCGACAGCCCCGCCAAAACCATCAATCGTGCGATGCGTTATGCGTATTTCGGCTACCCCAAGGATTTCATCTTCCAATATCAGAAAGCGGTAGAAGCCGTCACCAAGGCCGACGTTCTGCGAGTCGCCAAGGCGCATTTCCTGCCGGACAATCTTTCCATCGTCGCGGTGGGCAACCCGAAGGACTTCGGAAAGCCGCTGACCACTCTCGGCGCGGTGACACCGATCGATCTGACCATCCCCGAACCGAAGCAGCAAGTCGCGGCCGGCGACGCGGGCAGCCAGGCTCGTGGCAAGCAATTGCTGGAACGCGCGCAGCAGGCGATGGGCGGGGCCAGCGCGCTGGCCGGCTTGAAGGACATGACCCGGTCGCTTGAGATGACCACGGATCCTTCGATGGGAGGAGTAAAGATCAAGGAGACCACGCGCGTGACCTTCGGCGGCGTGGCGGTACAGCAGTTCCGCCAGGATCAGGAGTTGCCGGTTGGAAAGGTAGTCGCATACTCGGACGGCAAGACTGGATGGCTGGCGATGCCGCAGGGTCAGATAAACATGCCGGCCGACGTTTTGAAGCAAGCTCGCGGCGATATGTTCCGTGAGCTTCCCATTCTGATGCTCGCCACGCAGGACGCGTCCCGGACCGTCAACGCCGTCGGCGACAACACGGTTGAGATCTCCGGCGGAGGGTTGAGCGCAAAGGTGGATTTCGATCCGGCAACCGGCCTTCCCGCGAAACTCAGTTATTCGGAACCGGGACCGAATGGCGCGCCGTCTCAAGCAGTAGACACTCTTTCGGACTGGCGCGATGCGGGGGGCGGCGTGAAGATGCCTTTCAAAGTCGTGCTGGAACAGGACGGCAAAAAAGCCGGTGAAGAAGTCGTCTCCGCTTATCAATTCAACACTGGCATCAAGAGCGAGGACCTCAGCAAGAAACCGTGACGAAAAGGCTGCTCCCAACGCTGGCTCTCGCGACTGCCGCGATCGCCTTCGCGGCGGCCGCGCTTTGCCAGAGCGCCCACACACCTGTTTTTAGCAGCGATCCGCGCGCCAAAAAGGCGATCGACGACGCTGTTGAGGCGCTCGGCGGCCGGAAATTCCTTTCCATGCGGGATCGCGTCGAAGCCGGCCGCGCTTATTCGTTTTACCGCGACAACATCTCGGGCCTTTCGATCGCCACGATCTACACGCAATATTTCGATGTTCCTCCCGATAAAACGGGGCAGGATCTCGGCATTCGCGAGCGCGAAGTGTTCGGCAAGAACGAAGAGTACGGCTACGCTCTCTTTCGGGAGAACGGCGCGTGGGAGGTCACGTTCCAGGGGCCGCGCGAATTGGAACAGGACAAGATCGACAGTTTCCAGCGCACCGCTCTCAACGACATCCTTTACATCCTCCGAATGCGCCTGAATGAACCCGGGCTGACGTTCGATTGGAAAGGCTCAGATGTGATCGAGAATACGCCCGTGAATATCGTGGATGTAGTGGATTCGCAGGATCGCGTGGTGACAGTGAATTTTCATCAATACACCAAACTTCCGGTGAAGGAGACCTGGTCCTGGCGTGATCCGAAAACGCATGACCGCAACGACGAGGTTGCACGCTATACCGTTTATCGCGATGAAGGCGACGGAATCCAGTGGCCGCACACTATCTCGCGGGAACGCAATGGCGAAAAGCGCAACCAGATTTTCTCGGACGACGTCTGGATCAACCTAGGCCTGCCTGACGCCGTGTTCGAAACGCCCAAGGGGCCGGCGGCAAAAACTCCGTTCAAGCTGCCTAAGAAGAAATAATCTCGCTCCTACTCGCGCCGGCGAAATAATTGCGTCCTCGGGCCATCGTCGAATCGTATTCCTCGGTAGCAGGAGGCGGCAATGAGAATCGCAGCCCTGGCAGTCGTGCTCGCGGAATGCGCGTTCGCGCAAACGCAGAGCGCACCCGACGTTCAAGAGATCATGGATCGCGTGGCAAAGAGCCAAACCGCGTCGATCGATGCTCGTAAGACCTTCGTCTACGATCAGGAAGAGTTAGTCCGGATGAAACGTCCTGGCGGCAAGGTGGCGCGGGAGGAGCGCGTTACCTATACCGTTCTTCCCTCGGACTCCGGCGTAAGCAGACAACTGGTAAATTGCGACGGCAAGTACGAATTGAAGGGCCATTTCATTTCGTACGCCCAGCCTGGCTATCACTACAAAGGCCTCGATATCGACGGCGATCTGATGGGATCCTTCGAGGATTCCACCGGCGAATCGAAGGCCCTCGACGGGATTTCCCACGACTATTTCCCGCTGACCGCCGAACGGCAAGCCAAGTACGAATTCACGTTGGAAGGGACCGAGACGGTCAAGGGTCGGCGGGTCTACCGGATTCGCTTCGGGCCGCGCGATAAAACCAGCATCTTTGACGACGATGACGGCGATAGCGCCGCGTGGAAGGGCGTCGCGCTGATCGACGCCCAGGACTACCAACCGGTCAGCGTGGACACCCAACTCGCGGGAAGAGTGCCGCTCGCCGTCAAAATTCTGCTGGGCACGGATATCAGAGGATTGGGGTTCTCGATCTCCTATCAGAAGGTCGCGGATGGGATTTGGTTTCCGGTAAGCTTCGGCGGAGAGTTCGAAGTTCGAGGGCTGTTCCTCTATCGGAGGAACATCAGCGTTTCATTAGTCAACAAGAATTTCCGCCGCGCTGACGTGACCAGCACAGTGGCGTACTCGCCGATTCGGTAACGGGAAGTTAATCGGTCTTGCGGAATAAATTGTCGAACGCGGCGCGCGCATCGCTGGCGCTGCGCGGCACCGCCACGTCAGCCGGAGGACGCGGCCCCACGCCGTTGGCGCTGGTCCCATTCGGCGATGCGGCAGGAGCTCCGTCCCGCGCCACGGTCACGCGGGGCTTGAACAGCTCGCATTCATTCGCCTGGTCCTTGACGGCAATGCGCACCGGAATCGGCTTGAGGCATTGGAAGCGCGTCGAGGGCTCAAAGCTCGCGCACTCCTTGCAGCAATGCAGCGCCACCCCGCATTTCGGACAATTGCCCCGAAAATCGGTGCCCGGGCCAAGCATCGCCGAGCAATTGAAGCAGCGGGAGGCCGTGACCGGCTGAACCAGCCGCGGCAGGCGCGGCCCAGTTACATCCAGGGGGGGTCTAGGACCTTGGGGACGGGGACGCTCCTCGCGGCGCGGCCCGGAATGGGGGGACTCACGGCCGGAATCCTGATAGCCGTGTTGCCTGTACTTGCGGTCGCCTTCCATAAATAGCTGGTTGGCACTCCTTTGGGTGAGCATCTCCCGGACCTCCATTTGGCCCGGACACTGTTCAGGTGGTCAAAACGGAAATGGAAGGCCGCGTAACATCCGCAACGGGGAAGCGATGCTTTGGGATGTCGCGCGCAACGCCTAAACCACTATGTACCACACCCCGCAGCCGGAATCCAGCAAAATCTTTATTCCAGCGAAGAATCCGCGTTTCAGGCGGGTGAGTTTGCCCGGCCACGGCAAGATCTGCTAAAAACGGAACCCCAAGAGTACGTTTTGACCGATCGAATCCTCGATCTGTGAGTTCTAGCTTTCGTCGGCCCATTTTAACGGCATGTTACAAGGGCGCGTCAAAGGATCGTCGAAGTGATTTGGACCGATCCGCACGGAACAGCCAAGCCGGCCGGTCGCCAGCGGCATAAATTCCATACCGAACAAAACTAGAGTTCCCTGTTCCTCGATCGGCCTTAGGGCCAGTACTTGCGTATCGGCCAGTTGGCCCTCCGCACCTACTCGGCCGACCACCGCTTCCACGCGCACATCTGTCGCGGCGAGGCCAGCCAGTTCCACGGTCGCCCGCACCGGTACGGCCGTTCCGGCGAGCACCGCGGAGTTGTCTCCCACCCGGCACTCCGTGATCCTGACTTGCGGCCAGTTCGCGGCTACGAACCGGTTCCAGCTCACCAACTCCCGAGGTTGCCGGAATGCCCCGGCCGAGGCTTCAACGAAAGCCTGATGCGCCGGTTCGTAGAGCTCCTTCCGATACTCCCCAATCATGCGCTGGCAGTTGAAATTCGCGCTGACATAACTGAGGGACTGCTTGACGCGCCGAATCCACTCCACTGGTACTCCCTGCTCCCGGTTCTCATAGTACAGGGGTACGATCTCGTCCTCCAGCAGAGAATACAGCCCGGACGCATGTGCGTCGTCACGATCGGGCGAGTACGGCTCCCGGTCGCCGATCGCCCAGCCGCCCGTCGCTTCGCCGGCTTCATCGAACCATCCATCGAGGATGCTGAGGTTCAGCACCCCGTTCATCCCGGCCTTCATGCCGCTGGTTCCGCAGGCTTCTTCGCCGCGGCGTGGAGTATTCAGCCACACATCGACCCCACCCACCAGCTCCCGGGCCACCTGAATGCCGTAGTCCTCCACGAACACAATCCGGCCGGCAAGGTCTGGATTCCTCGAATGCTCCACGATTTCCCGGATCAGCGTTTTTCCGGGGCCATCCGACATATGCGCCTTACCGGCGATGACCACTTGCACCGGCCGCGTCGGGTTCGCCAGAATGCGAGTCAAACGGCCCATGTCGCGGAACAGAAGTGTAGCGCGTTTGTAGGTCGCAAATCGCCGCGCGAATCCGATCGTCAGGACTTCGGGATCGAGAGCTTCCTGAAGGCGCTTGACCTCCGCCGCGGCCGCCTTTCTCGCGATCGCGCTTGCCCCGGCTCGTTCCCGCACGAACGCAACCAGGCGGCGTTTACGCCGCCGGTGCGCTTCCCAAAGTTCCGTATTGGGTATCTCCGCGACCTGGCCCCAGGTCTCGGCCCCTTGATGTTCCTCCGGCCAGTCCGGCTGCAAATACTGGTCGTACAATGCGGCAAGATCGCCGTTCACCCAAGTCGGAAGATGTACGCCGTTGGTGATCGATGTGATCGGCACCTCCCAAACCGGCAGCTTGGGCCACAGATCCTGCCACATCTGCTGCGAAACGCTTCGATGGAGGCGGCTAACCGCGTTGCGATACGCCGAGGTCTTGAACGCAGCGATGGCCATCGAAAACGGCGCCCGCGGATCGTCGCGGTTTCGCTGCCCGAGAGCGAGCAGATCATCGAAGGAAACGCCCGTTTCGCTGCAATAATCCGAAAAGTACTGATGCATCAGCCCAGTCTCGAATAGATCGATTCCAGCCGGTACGGAAGTATGCGTGGTGAAAACGTTGTTGACGCGCGAGGCCGCCTGCGCTTCCTCGAAGCTCAGGTTCTCGCATTGCATCAGCACTCGAATGCGTTCCAGCGCCAGGAATGCCGAGTGCCCTTCATTCATGTGGTAAACGGTCGGCTTGAGCCCCAGTTCTTCGAGAGCGCGGACGCCGCCCATCCCCAGCACGATCTCCTGACGGATCCGCTTCTGCTGATCGCCGCCGTAGAGCTGGCTGGTAATCTCGCGGTGGCCTGGATCGGCGTTTTGCGCGATGTTCGAATCGAGCAGGTAAAGCTCCACGCGCCCCACGTCGATTCGCCAAATCTTGAGATGCACCGGAACGCCCGCCAGGGTCACGGTCACCGTCACGTCGCTTCCGTCACGCCCCGCGAGCGGCGTGATGGGCAGCGCATGGAAGTCGTTCACCGGCGCGCGTTCCTGCTGCCAGCCGTCCGGATCAAGGGTTTGCTGCAGGAAGCCCCGCTGGTACAGCAAGCCAACTCCGACCAGCGGCAGGTGACTATCGCTAGCCGCGCGAAGATGATCCGCCGCCAGGACGCCCAGTCCGCCGGAATAAATCGGAAGGCAGTCGATGAGGCCGAACTCCATCGAGAAATACGCCGCGAGCATCGGCTTTCCGGAGGAGGCTGAAACCGATCCAATGCTATCTGGAGACGCCTTCAAATAGGCGTCGTGCACTTCACAGGCCCGGCGATATGCGGCGAGGTAACGCGGATCCGCGGCGGCGCGCTGCAGGGTCTCCTGGGACACCTGGCCCAGCAGAACCACCGGATTGTAGCCAGACGCCTTCCAGAGCGCGGGATCCAAACGCCGGAACACGGCTCGGATGGAGTGAGTCCAACTCCACATCACATTCATTCCGAGTTCTGGCAGTCGGCGTAGCGGCTCCGGCAGAGCAGGCCGGACGAGGAATTCTCTTATTGGTCGAATCTGGAAAGACATTGCCGGAGCATTGCTCATTCAGAATATCAGAGCGAGGCGCGCACCCTGTAAGGTGACAACCTTAGTTTCGTAGAGGGGTATGCTGTAAGTTTGCGTAAATCGCTCCCGACCGGCATACTTCTTCTGAAGAACTCGCCCGCGCAACGGAGCCTGGCGCGGAAGCATCCCGCCGGTTTCTGGACTGTTTGGGGACCCGCGCCGGCCCTGTGCGGGCTTCTGCTTTCGGCCCTCTGCCCGGCCTGTAAGAAGGCGCCGGAGGCGATTGTCGTGGGCTCGCAGAACGTCACCGGACAGATTATCGTCGGCGAGATCGTGGCCCAGCATCTGGAGCATCGCCTCGGGCGCAAAATTCAACGCCGGCTGGGGATCGGATCGGAGTCGGTCGTTTATCAGGAACTTGAGTCGCGGGGCATTTCCCTCTACCCCGTCTACACAGGTTTGATCGAAACCGAGATTCTCAAGGAACAGCCATCGTCCGATTCCAGCGTGGTGTGGGCGAGGGCGCATCAAGAGTTGAGCCGGATCGCGAAGCTCGAGTTATTTGATCCGTTAGGTTACGAGAATCCGCCGGCGGCAGTGGTGCGCGGGGAGGATGCGGCGAAAATATCAACGCTGAGCGACGCAGCGGCGGCCGCGATCAAGTGGAAAATCGGCGTCAGCTACGAATTCCAGCAGCGGCTGGACGGCGTTTCCGCCATCAACCGTTACAAGTTGCCGATGGCGCAGGTCATCCGAGCCATGGAAACCGCGGAGCTGTTTCCCGCGCTTCAACGCGGCGATGTGACCATGATCGTGACCGATACAACGGATGGCCGGCTGACCATGCCCGCCTATCGTAAGCTAGCCGACGACGGGCATGCCTTTCCGCCTTACCAGGCGTGTCTGCTGGTGCGCCAGGATGTTCTCGCTGCCACACCGCAACTGAGCGAATCCTTAAAGGAGCTCAGCGGGAAATTCACGACGGAATCGGTAAGCAACATGAGCGCGGAGGTCGATCTCCGGCACCGTAAGGCCGCCGACGTCGCGGCGGAGTTCCTCGTCCAGGCTGGACTGAAGTAGCCCTCAAAACTCCGTGAGGCTGAGGATGTTTCCGTCCGGGTCCTTGAACCAAGCGATTTGTGCGCCTCCCGGAGCTGTCCAAATTCCAAGTTCGTTCTGCGGTAGGCCCGGGAACCTCTCGAAGCTGACGCCGCGCCCAGCTAGTTCCCGGATTGCCGCGCCGATATCAGGCGTCTTCCAACCGAGAATCGTGAACGGCTGCGGCGCGAGCGGTTTTGGAACGCTGCTCACGCGCAACGTGATGCCGTTCGCATCGAAAACCGCGGCGAAATCATCCTGGCTAATCAGCTTTAGACCAAGCTTGTCGCGATAGAACTCGATCGCCCGCGGCTGATCGCAGGTAGGCGCGAACGCCATGATATCGCAGCCACCGAGAACGGCTCGGCCCATCACTTCTTCCAAGCGGTCACTTTTTCCAGGCGTTCGTTTTCCTTCCATCCGCGCGCACGATGTCGCCGGGTTGAATACCCGCCGGGCACGCGCCGAGGTACTTCTGATCCATGATGGTGGTGCTTTCGGCCTCGCCATACTGTGGTGGCGTGTTGGTGGTATGCGCTTCAGTGTGGCTCGCCGAATCGCCCTGCGAAGTGCTCACTGTCTTCGAGTGAAGGGTCGTTCCCCCGATCGTGCACTCTTGTTCCACCGTGTAGGTCCCGCCGGAATAATTGTCCACGAGAATCTTGCAGCCGGTTCGGCCTTTCGTCGCCATGTTGCGCACGTACTGTTCGTACTCGTGATTCCGGCAGATCGTCTGCGTCGACTCCGTCTTCTTGTTGCCGGGATTGCTCGTAATCAACGTGTGGATGGACCAATAACCTTCCTTCATCAGCGGCGGATCAGCCGCGAACGATAGTCCCACTCCCAAGCCCAAGCCTGCGAGCGCCAAAACCAAGGATCTTTTCATGCTGCCTCCGATTCCTTAATGTTACCGCCGCATCGAAGCCGGATCGATTCAGCCCGAGGTTACTTCTTCTCGACAGCCAAACCAGTTCGCGCGAGGAACCCCGTATCGAGCTTTCCCGCGGCGAAATCCGGATGCTCCAGAATGCGCCGATGCAGCGGGATGGATGTATGAATCCCTTCGACCACAAACATGTCCAGCGCGCGGCGCATGCGTGCGATGGCCTGTTCGCGATTCGAGCCGAATGCGATCAGCTTGGCGACGAGCGAATCGTAATAGGGAGGAATCACGCCGTCTTGATACGCCGCCGTATCCACCCGGATACCCGCACCGCCGGGAAGATTGAACGCGACAATGCGTCCCGGCGAAGGAGCGAAAGTTTCGGGATGCTCCGCATTGATGCGGCACTCGATCGCGTGGCCGCATATACGCGCCGGACGAGGCAGAATATCGTCGAGGCGTTCACCGGCCGCGATACGGATCTGCGCGGCAACCAGGTCCACTCCGGTGACCAACTCCGTGACCGGATGCTCCACCTGAATGCGCGCGTTGACCTCGATGAAATAGAGATTCCCCGAGGCGTCCATCAGGAACTCAACAGTCCCTGCGTTCGTATAGCCAACGGCCTTGAACGCCACACGAAGGCTTTTCGCGATTCGCTCGCGCAGCTCAGGACTGACGGCGGTGGAAGGAGCTTCTTCGATCAGCTTCTGATGCCGCCGCTGAATGGAGCATTCGCGCTCGCCCAGGATCTCTACGTTGCCATGCTGATCGCCAAGCACCTGAAATTCGATGTGCCGCGGATTCTCGACCAGCTTTTCCATGTAAACATCGCCGCAGGAGAACGCCGCCGCGGCTTCCGCTTGCGCCTGAGCGAGCAGCGGTTGCAAAGCCTCCTTGGACCGCACCACTCGCATGCCGCGACCGCCGCCTCCGGCCGAAGCCTTCAGCATCACCGGATAGCCGATCTCCTCCGCAAGCCCCTCGGCTTCCTCTACGTTCTTGAGGATGTCTTTGGATC
>Ga0335078_10004329_pt1 | contig 21049 bp, 19 predicted proteins | sample Lox_Sample_32_FD_206711 | JGI IMG/M metagenome (GOLD analysis project Ga0335078, IMG submission 206711) | Soil microbial communities from Loxahatchee National Wildlife Refuge, Florida, United States - Lox_Sample_3.2 | ecosystem: Environmental > Terrestrial > Soil > Wetlands | place: USA...
GTGACATCGCCGCCGGTCATCTCCGCCGCCGCTCAAAGCGCTTCTTCACCAGAAACATCAGGTTGCTGAAGCCGTCGCGCCAGGGATTCAGCTTCTTCTCGCCCACCCGCGAAGTGTACATGATGGAAACTTCAGCGAAGCGCACGCGCGGATTCTTTAGGGCTTCGATTTTGACCTCTTCGGAGAAGGCCATGCCGTCCGATTCGAGGCGCATGCCCGCCAGAATGGACCGGCGCAGGACCCACATTCCGGACTGCGAGTCGCGCACCCAGCGGAAATACAGAAGCGACATGGCCAGTGACAGGACCAAGTTGCCGAAGTAATGCTTGAGGCTCATGGCGTTCCGGTCGCGCACGGGAAAGCGGGAGGCGTTGAGAAAGTCGATCTCCAGGTGCCGGAACGCCTCCAACAGATACGAAAGCGCATCCACGGGATAGCTGTGATCGCCATCGAGCGTAACGATGAGATCGCCGGTGGCGCTGGCGAAGCCGCGTTTGTAGCTGCGGCCATAGCCGCGCACGTCTTCGCGGATCACCTGGGCGCCCAGTTCGGCCGCCACCTGCGAGGTGCGGTCCGTGGAGGCGTTATCAACCACGATGACCTGATCCACAAACTCAGGCATGGCGCGCAACACGCGCTCGATGCCCTGCTCTTCATTTAAGCAGGGGATGATGACCGTGATGGTGTCGCCTTTATACATCGCAGGGGCACGTAAGTCATCCATCCTAGCAAGCGTCTTGCAAGCCGGAGCATGGCAGCGCCGGACCTGTACTCGTACCCGTTGCTACGGTGACGGATAACCGGTCGACGGCTGCCGCAATAGAGGCGTCTCTGTCGTGGGGGGAATGTGCCAGGCAGGAGCGCCAACCGTGACGGCTTCGTCTTTTTCGGCCCCGAAAGCGTCCCTCGTTAAGTAAGCTGGTCACTGAGCTGACACTGGAACAGGCGATTCTGAACGCGGAACGCGGACTTCCGGAGGATCAGCCATCCGCTGCTATCATGGAGGTCTAATGAACCACCGGTCCTTATGCTGGTTGCTTGCCGGTGCAGTCTTCTGCCTCAGCTTGGCTGCCGCCGCGGAAACCACCGCCGACCGCACGGTATACGTGATGCCGATGAGCCATGGCCTTGACCAGTTCATCGCGAATCGCCTGACGCGCATGCACGTGTTCCAGGTGGTCACGGACCCTGCCAAGGCCGATGCGGTGATCAGCGACCAGGTCGGCGCGCGGCTCGAAGACCGGCTGAATCAACTGTACCCACCCCCTCCCCCGCCTGAAAGCAAAGCGCCGGCCAAGGAGAAGGAAAAGACGAAGGAGAGTGACAAAGGCGTACCTTCGATTCTGGGGGACACCGTGAACAAGGCTGCCGAGCAAGGTTCGATGAGCCTGTCGGGCCGCGGACGTGGGACTGTCTTCCTGGTCGATGTGCATTCCCGGCAGGTGCTGTGGTCAGCTTTCGAAAGGCCCAAGGGCTATGCGCCGCGCGACCTGGACCACACCGCGGAACGCATTGTGAAACGGCTCAAGGCAGACCTCGAGCCAAAGACGAAATCGAAAGCGAAGTAGAGTTCTTGTCTCTCACGGCTTCCCGATAGCTGTCGACCAGCCGCGCAGTGAGCACGGCCATATCCCAGTTCTCGACCACCTCGGCGCGGGCGCGGGCAGCCATCGCGGCCGCGGATGATGGGTCGCAGAAGATCTGAAGGATTCTCGCGGCGAACTCTTCCGGCCGGCCGGCCAGGGAGCAGAATAGGCCATCCTCGCGCGCCAGGCCCTCGGCGCCGATGCGCGTGGAGACCACTGGAATGCCGGTCGCGAAGGCTTCGAGCAGCTTTACGCGCACGCCCGAGCCGCTCAGCACCGGACAGATGAACACGGCATAGCGTGCCAGGGGCTCGCGAATGTCTTCCACAAAGCCGCGGATTTCGATGACTGGCGCGCGCGCGGCGTAGGGGTGGCTTGGCGGCGCATCCGAGCCGACCACCACCAGACGGGCCTCCGGCCGGCGCTCCAGCACGCCCGGCAGCACTTTATTGACGAACCAGTCCAGACCCACGACGTTTGGCTCGTGCCGGAAGCTGCCCAGGAACAGCATGGTGAAGGGCTCGCGGCCGCCGGGTTGGAAATCGTAGCGCGTGGTGTCGATGCCGGCACGCAAGCCCTCGCGCAGGCGGCCGCGAATATGCGGCAAAAACCCGGCCAGATACTCGCCGTTTTCGCGCGTGCAGACCTGCACCTGGTCGCAGCGGGGGAGAACGCGCAACTCGTAGCGCAGCGCCCGCAGATACTCGTAGCCCGCCTTGATCCTCACCAGCGCGCCGGGCATGTGATGGAGCGAGCGCGCGATGGACTGGAAATAGATATCGTGCTCGAACAGGATGGTGGGGATGCGGCGGAACTCACACACGTACTGGCCCATGTTCGTGTATTCGAACTGGACCACGTCGATCCGCCGGGTGCAGATCTGGCGGTGAATCAGCCATTCGAGATCTGCGTTGGCGAACTCTCGCACCGCGTGCGGCACCATCGACCCCAGGCTGCCCGATTGCAGCGGCGGGCGCACCAGGAACTCGGCCGAGGCGCAAAAATCGCGCAGCTCTTCCTGCGCGGCTGCTTGCGAAGGCTCGTCGAGCATGGCCACCACGTGGACCTCCGAGAGCCGGGCCAATTCGCGCAGCGTTTGATACATGAACACGCCGCCGCCATGCACGGGGGGGCAGATCGGGTAGGGTGAAACGAACAACACGCGCAGAGGCGCAGGGCCGGAATGGGGCTGCGCGAACCGGTCGCGAAAGTAGCCGCCGAGCGGGCGGCGGAGGGCTTCGGCATCATCCACCAGCGCCAGGCTGCGCGCCCGCCAGCGCGAGGCCACGGCGCCGGGAAGCTGGCGGAAGGCGCGCCACCAGCCATCCAGGTTGGCGCGGCCGGGCACGTCGCCGGAGATCAAGCTTAGCAGCGCTCCGCCGTAGGCGAAGAAGAAGTGCTCTGCCAGGCGCCGCCACGCATGGATGTTCTTCCAGCAGAACAGCAGGTGATTCTTCTTGAGCACGGCCTGAATCTGCGCCTCGCTGAAGCGCTTGCCGATGGTGCCGCGATGCTCGTGATACACGACGCTACGCGGCTGATAGAGCACCTGCCAGCCGCGCTTCCACGCCTGGTAGCCGAGGTCGGTGTCTTCCATGTAGAACGGCGCCAGCAGCGGGTCGAATCCGCCCAGCTCCAGGAACTTTCGCCGGTCGAAGGCGCAGGAGCCGCCGCCGCCGTAAAAACACGGGAACAAGTCGGTGATGGCGGGGTCGATACGGTGCCGCACCTTGAGGCCGCCATCCTGCCACCAGCCCTGCGTGAGCCCGGTCTCCTCGCGGAGCTTAGCCGGGTCGCGGAAGAAGATCTGGCAGGAAATCGCGAAGACGCGCTTATCGGCAAAGCCTTCGAGTAGTGGCGCCAGAAAATTGGGCGCCACGCGCATGTCGCTATTCAGCAGCACCACGATGTCGTTTTTGGCCGCGCGAAAGCCGGCGTTCGAGCCACCGCCGAAGCCCAGGTTGCGATCGAGGGACAGCAGCTTGACGCGCGGGAACGCGCTGCGCACAAATTCGGCGCTGCCATCTGAAGAGCCATTATCCACTACGATGACTTCGTTCTCCGGGTTGCCGTCCAGGGCGGCCGCGACCGAAGGCAGATACTGCTCCAGCAGTTCGCGGCCGTTCCAGTTGGGGATGACGACGGAGGCGGCGTCGCGCCGGCAGGTCTGGTTATGCGGCTCACGCTTGCGTCCGAAGAGCAGCCAGGCCAGATCGGTGAGCGCCAGCGAGAGAACGGCCAGGAGCAACAGAAGCGGGGAGAGGATCAGAAGGAAAGCGGCTCGAAGCAGGCGGGCCGGCGAGATCATTGTAGCTCAACGCCGGGTCCCAGCCCGACGCGGCGGCCCAGCCGAAACCAGCGGGAAGCCTCCACCAGGGCCAGCTTGCGGCGAAGTTGCTCCGCCTCGTCGCTGAGGCTTTGCGCCCAGCGCGTGCGCTCGTCCACAGTCTTTTCCGCCTGGTGCAGATACTCGACGCACTGCGCGAGTTCTTGTTGTTTGGCCTCCAGTTGGGCGTTCACCTGCCCGGCCCATTCCGATTTTGTGCGGTTGTCCTGTTCGAGCTCCGCAATCTTAGCCTCGTAGCCCAACACCACGGCGCGCGCATTGGCCTGTTCGGTTGCGAGCTCGTGTTGAAGCTCTTCGACGCGCGCTCCGGCCGCGGCCAGGTCCCGATCGAGGTTAGCGGCCCACCGATTGCTTTCTTCGAGCTCCGCGCCCAACGTCTGGTGCTGCTGGTTGAGATCCGCCAGGTCCTGCTTGGCCTGTTCGAGCCATTCGTTCTTCTGCCGCAGCTCGCCTTCGAGCAGCGCGATGTGCGTTTCGCGCTGGCTCAGCACGTTGCCCGCTCCGGGCAGGTAGACGAAGGTGGGATTGCCGGTTTGGGGGCGGTGCGCGCACACAGCCACAAAGAAGTGCGAATCGGCCGGAGGGGTGTCGCTGCCATCGACGCGCACCTCGGTGGTGCTACCGGATTCGACGGGACGGAACACCACACCTTCCGCGTGGTTCTCGAGAAACAGCGAAATGCAAGGGAAGCAGGACGACAACTCGTCCTGGAACTCGGCGAATTCAAATTCGTGCACGTGGAATGGATTCGGGCCCGCAGCGCCGCGCGATACCGCGTAATAGATCTTGTTCGGCGTGGAGACGATGAACTGGCCGGCGGGCGCCAGCACGCGGCGCACCTCGCGCAGGAACTCGCGCCAGGCGGCCAGGTGCTCGATCACCTCGAAAGCCACCACCAGGTCGAAGCACGCATCCGGATGCGGCAGCGCGATGCAGGAGGCCTGCTCGAAGCGCAGATTGGGCAGCCGGTAGTTCTCGCGCGCGAAGGCGATGGCCTCGGCAGCGAGATCCGCACCTGTGACTGACAGCGCCGATTTGGCCAGCTCGGCGGAGCCGTAGCCCGCGCCGCAGCCGGCATCCAGCACGCGCTTGCCGCGCGCCAGCCGGGCGGCGAAGGCGTAGCGCGCCAGGTGTTCGTTCAGCAGGTCGATATCCACCTGCCCGGGGATCACGCGCTCGCCGGTGAATTCAGCCAACTTTGCTCTCCCGAAGCGGCGCGGCCAAGCGCGCATTCACTTCCACGCGGCATGGCAGCCGCAGGAAGCCATAGATCTCGCCGGGCGCGTGGCCCATCTGGATGGCGAGAGCGTTGTCGATCCAGTCGCACATTTTGTAGCCCAGCAGGGTGCCGTCCGCGATGGCGGGCGAAAAAGAGAACGACGCCGGATAGAGCTCCGGCATTTCGAGATGAAAATCGACGGTGTAGATATCGCCCGGCGCCATACGGGGCAGGTCGTGACCTTCGCGCGCCGTGTTGGTGCCGGAGAAATCCACGCCCAGGTGGTTGCGCATCATGAATCCCACGATGGGCTGCGGGATTTCCTCGCGCGCGCGCGCGCTGATGCGCACGGTGATGCGCTGCAACGGCTCCAAAAGGTGCACCGGTTCGCCCATGGCGTCGAGCGCGGCGATGCCCAGTACCTCGGCGCGCCCGTCGCCGTAGCGGTGGTCGATGTTCGGAATATGCTCGACGACTTCCGGCGCGCGCACCGGGGCGGCGGCGTGCGACTGCTCCGGCGATCCCTTGAGCATCAGGTATGCCGAATCCTTTTCCACCATAGCGGCCAGATACTTGGCGGCCACCCTGCTGGTGTCACCGATTTCGCGGATGCGGCCGCGATCGAGCCACAGGGCGCGGTCGCCGATGGACTTCACGTCGCCGATGGCGTGCGAGACGAACAGAATGGTGATGCCGCGGGCACGCAGTTCGTGCACCTTGCGCATGCAGCGCTGGCGGAAGTAGATATCGCCCACCGCCAGGGCCTCATCCACCAGCAGGATTTCCGGGTCCACGTTGATGGCCACCGCGAATGCCAGACGCACGATCATGCCGCTTGAATACGTTTTCACTGGCTGGTCGATGAACTGGCCGATCTCGGCGAATTCCGTGATGTCTTTGTAGCGCTGATCGATCTGGCGGGTGGTGAAACCCAGGATGGATCCGTTCAAGTAGACGTTATCGCGGCCGGTGAATTCAGGGTTGAATCCGGCCCCCAGCTCCAGCAGGGCCGACACGCGGCCGTTCACCGTGAGCGAACCGCTGGTGGGCTGCAGGATGCCGGCCACCATCTGCAGGAGCGTGCTTTTGCCGGAGCCGTTCTCGCCGATAATGCAGAAGGTCTCGCCACGCCGGGTTTCGAAGCTGACATCGTGCAAGGCCCAGAAATCCCTGTGGCGGCGGATGCGGTTGAAGGCCAGTAACTCGCGCAGACGGTCGCCCGGCGAGTCATAAATCGCGTAACTCTTCGAGACACCGTGAAATTCAAGCGCGTTCACGTTCGGCGGCCTGGGAGCGAACTGGAAAACAATCAGTGTAACGGAAGTAGGAAGGAGCCTGGGGCGGGATAAAATGGGCGACCGCCGGATCCTGCTGCAATACCGGCCGGTGGAGTTCTTTCGACTGCGGTGCAAGTACCGCGGCGCCTGCTGCCAAATGCGTTCGGCGCGTCACCACTCAGCAGCCGTTCAGCCGAGGAATCCGGTAGCCGCCCCTCGTGTGGACTGGTTCTATGCAGCCTCCTTTTCAAGGAGCTCACCCCAATGGGCTAACCCCTTGGTAATACGAAGGTTCTCCGGATCCAGGAGCCTACTTCGCTCCCGTCTCCACCTACAATATGCACCCGGATCGGGCCGGCTGTCAAGCGCCCTCGGCATGCCTTTCAGCCCGCGTGCGTGGCCAGGAATTCGCGCACGGAAGGCGCCAGGCTGGCGGCGAGTTGCAGGTTCTGTTCGGCATCCAGATCGGAGATCACGTAGGCGAGGTAGCCGTGGCTTTCGAATCCCACCACCTGGAAACGGTCCACACCGGTTTGATAGATGCCCCCCCCCATGGATTCGCCGGGCTTCGCGCGAGTGAGCACCAGCGATATCAGTTTGCCGGCTGCGGCGATGATGAAATGCGTGTAGTGGCGTCCGTCCGCAGTGCAATGATGCGCCGATACGATAAAGAAGCCGGCGGGGAGCTTGGCCTTCACCAGCGGAGCAAGCGTGGCAAACCCGGGGCCCAGGTCAGCCGCCATCTCGTTCGCGGCCTCCGGGCGCTTGGCATATTTGCGGAAGACAGCGCATTGCAGATGATCGCGCAGGCCCACCTTCAGCACCGCCGCCAAGGGCCCGGAAGTCTTGGCGAGGATGGCGTTTTCCGGGTTGGCTCGCTGCCGCACATAGCTCACCAGTGCCACGCAAGCGATTACCGCGGCCGCGGCGGCGATCGCCCACAGGCCTGTGCGGTGCGGGGGGCCTTCGTCGCGAACAGCTCGCCGTACGCGGCCCTCTAACGCGGGAGGCACCGGGGCGGAGCGCACGGCGGCCTGCAGTTGCGCGCGGAGGCGAGTGCGGGTTTCGAGATCGGCCGCGCAGATCGGGCAGGCTTCGAGATGTCCCGCCAGCTTCCGCCGGTCAGGCTCCGGCAGCTCGCGGCTGAGATAGGCATCCATATGCGTGCGGGCCTTGGCGCAGGCGCCATTCTGTCCGGCGGCGTTCATGGCTGGCTGCCCTCCGCGCCGGCGCGCCGGATTCCATATGCGCGCGCCAGGGCGCTTAACTCGCCGCGCAACAGCTTCCGCGCGCGGCTGAGGCGGCTCATGACGGTGCCGATGGGCACGTCCAGCAGGCCGGCGATTTCCTTGTAGGAGAATTCCTGGACGTCGGCCAGCAGCACCGCGGTGCGGTAGTCGGCCGGCAGGCGGTCGAGCGCCCGCAGGATCTCGCCTTCCGTGATGTGTTCGGGCACCGGCGGGGGAGGGTCGGTGGCCTGTTCCAGGACTTGCTCACTGTCCTTCACCAGCCGCAGGTTGGACCATTTGCGCCGGTGGTGATGGATGGTGTTGACCAGGATCTTGAACAGCCAGGCGCGGCAATTGGTGCCGGGCTGGAAGCGCTCGAACGATTTCCAGGCTTGCAAATAAGTTTCCTGCACGGCGTCCTCGGCCTTGACGGCGTCGCCGAGCAGCCTGGCCGCGGTGCGGTACAGCTCGTGGAGGTGCGGCAAGGCGGATTTTTCGAATTCCTCGGTGCGCGCGCGTTTCGAAGACAACAATCCTATAGTGCCATAAGGCGGCGCGACGGGAGTTTATTCCCGGCTGGTTCTGGTAAACTGAAAATGTCCCGACGGCGGCTTTAGCTCAGGTGGTAGAGCGTCGGATTGTGGTTCCGAATGTCGTGGGTTCGAATCCCACAAGCCGCCCCAATCCAATCAAGGCGCACGGATACTGGTATCTCAATTGCAGCTACCCAGTCCGCATGCGTCTCTACCTCATTCTGGTTCTGGCGGTCTCCGCGAACGGCCAGGAGATCACTGTAGATGGCTGCCTAAGTAAGGAACACGGACGCTTCCAACTCACAGACGCGGATGGAAAGATCCATCAACTCAGCGGGCATCGCGCGGAGCTGAGGCAACACATTCGCGACCGGTTGCTGGTCTCGGGAACGCCGCGTGATGCGGAAGCGGACGTTGTCAAAGTGACACGTATCGTGACGCTGCTTCACGCGAGTTCCGCGGGCGTGCCGCCACACCTGGGTGATCCATCCCTTTGGGAGGATTATCAAAGCAAACGATGGGGACTGCGCCTGCGATATCCGAAGGCCTTTTCCGTAGCGGATGACAAAGGCACAAATCAGGGCGCAGTACGACTTCTGCACTTAGCTATGCCGCAAAAGACTTATCCTGGCACAAACTTCGACGGGGGCGGTTTCAAAGTATTCGTGAGTCCCCGGCCGCCAGGTCAGGCGGCCTGCAAGTTATATGAGTCTCCCAACGCGGAACCGATCCCCTACCGCGTAGTGAATGAACGGGTATACGCAGCAATTCTGGACATAACAGGATCCATGGGGACGCAGTATCTGGAATACCACCTGCACACGCATGCCAACCAATTGTGTTACGAATTCGAATTCGATTTCGCGATTTCGGATGGCGGCGGGCTGGATCTTCCGTGTGCGCTCGAATGGCTGACGGAGCGCAACCGAACCGACCTGATCGACGCCGTGCTAGGCGAGGTACGCTTCGAGGTTCCGGTTGCGCCGCGCTAATGAGGCTCGCTTAGCGAAGTGACGCGACCGCTCCCTGATGCTTGCGGCTCAATAATGTCCCGGCGGTTGGCCCAACCACGCTTCCAGATCGCGGCCTAACAAGGCCGCCAGCTTGCGAATATCTTCCCGGTAGAAGCCGACCAGATAGTCCCGGTCGGCCGGATCCATGCGGATCGATCCGGGCCTGCGGGTGAAACATCGACGGACGAGCGGTTGCGGCCTCGTTGGTGTTACCCGGCCGGCCGTTCGCGGAACCCGAGCTTCCAGGTAGCGGCGCGTCATGTCAGGCGAGAATTCGGGACTCACACCCAGGAAGCGGAAGATGCTCTGGACAGTCTCGAGGGGCCGGTTCTGGAAATTTTCATAAAACCCCACCCAAACGTTGGGTCCGAACCTGGCTAAGTACTCGCTTAATTGCGCGGCGTACAGTCCAAGCTCCAGGAACGGATAGTGCACACAAAAGAGACTGGAGCGATGACTCAGGTTGCGTTGGATATGCTCCCGGAAGCTCCAGCGGATATGGCCAGCGCCCAGCCCGTGCAAGTAATCCGAGAAGGCCCGATCCACGGGATTGCGGAGCATCACGAGGATTCTGGCGTTTGGAATACTCGCGGCAATGCGCTCGGCGGCGGTCGCAGACCACAAGTAGCACACACTGGCCTCGCCCAGAGCCATTTCGTCTCCCGCGTTGGCAAACAATCTGAGATAGTCCTCCCAGTCCGCTACGATCCCACCGAAACGCTTCGGGTCCATTGGGCCTGATAAAAACTTCCGCAGACTCCGGGCATCGCGGGCAACCCTCTTGCGGAGCGCAGGATGAAAGTTCTCGATGCGAATCTCAGTGGAGAAGAAGTTCGGTTCTTTGATGGGGCTCATGTAGACTTGGGGATGCTGTTCCAGGTAGTGGTAGAGCGATGTGGTGCCCGCTTTGGGAGCGCCAACGAGGAAGCAGTTTGGTAGCCTGGCCATGGGTGGGCGGCAAAGGAGTTGCGCCGCGTTAAACAGTGCGCCTAAGCCACTCGGCCGCGCGGAAGATGGCGACGCAACTCGAACCGTGGGTGATCTCACCGTTCAAGGCCAGATCGTATGCCTGCTGGAACGGCATGCGGTGCAGTTCCATGTTTGCCTCCGCCTCTTCGGGTGCGCGCTCCGCCTCGCCAAGACCGCGCGCCAGAAACAGGTAGTTGGGACCGCGGAGCATGGTGGTGAACGGATCGACATAGCCGAGGGGGATCAGTTCGCAGGCTGTTTTGCCGAGTTCTTCCTGCAGTTCGCGGTGCGCGGCCTCGACGGGGGTTTCGTCCGGCTCGACGCCGCCACTGACCACCTCCAGGGAAGGGCGGTCAATGGCGTACTTCCACTCGCGCACGAGCCAGACATCGCCGTTCTCCTCCATGGCGAGCACGCTGGAGCCTGGCTTGATTTCGACGAACTCGTAAAGCACTTCGGTGCCGCGTGGCAGGACGACGCGATCTTCGCGCAGTCGCACGAGATTGCCCTCATGAACCAGCCGGCTGGATAGTAACTTGACCAGGTTTTGCATCTCAGCAGATGTGCGCGCCGCGCGTTTCGACGTACAGCGCGTATAGCGACTGGGCGGCCGTCATGAAAAGGCGGTTGCGCTTGCTGCCCCCGAAACACAGATTGGCGCACGGTTCCGGCAACAATACCTGACCTATGCGCTCGCCCGCGGGCGTGAAAACCTGGACGCCGTCGTAGCCGGCGCCGACCCACCCGCAGCCTGCCCAGATATTCCCATCCACATCGGCGCGGATGCCATCGGCTAGGCCCGGCTTGGTGGAGACAAACTCGCGTCCGTTGCGCAGGTGCCGCGCGTCCTCCACGTCGTACACGCGGATGCTGCGGGGGGCTTGGGGATAGTGGGTGGCGCCCGTATCCACTATATACAGCTTCTTGTAATCGGGCGAAAAACACAGGCCGTTGGGCTTGTACATCTCGTCGTCGACCATGTCCATTTTGCCGGTTTGCCCATCGACGCGATAGACCGCTTCTTTCAACTCCAATGGGGCGCGCGAGCCTTCGTAGGCCGCGAGGATGCCGTAGCCCGGATCGGTGAACCAGATGGCGCCATCGGGATGCACGACGATGTCATTCGGGGCATTGAGAGGCTTGCCGTTCCATTTGTCGGCCAGCACAGTGACTGCGCCGTCCGGCTCATAGCGCACCACGCGCCGGTTCAAGTGCTCGCAGGAAAGCTGGCGGTTCTGGTAGTCGATTGTGTTGCCGTTGCTGTAGGCGCTGGGCGACCGGTAGGTGCTGACGTGGCCGTCTTCTTCGAGCCAGCGCATTTGGGCGTTGTTGGGGATATCGCTCCAGACCAGGAACCGGCCGGCGCCCGCCCACGCGGGGCCTTCCGCCCACAACATACCCGTGTACAACCGTCGGATGGCAGTGTTGTTTACTTTGTACCGGGCGAAGCGCTTGTCGAGCACCACCACGTCGGGATCCGGATAGCGGATCGGCTCGCGGCCGGTCCAATCGCGCTCGGCATGAGCTTTGCGCGGGGCGAGGACGGCTGAGGCGAGCGCCGCCGCGAGAAAGGAGCGCCTGCCGGGGCGTATGAGGTTGCCAGTGTCCGAATGCATAGCAATACTCGTTGGAGTATACATCACTCGGCGCCAGGCCGTTCCGTTTAATTGGCGGCCACTGATATTGTCACGACAGCCGAGTTGAAATTGTCGCTGACGGCCTGCAAGGGCAGCGTGCCGGCGGGATAGCCGGGCACAGCCGGAATCACGTCCGGCAGCGTGACGTTGACCTGTGTAGCTCCTGACAGCAAGCCGGGCGCGGCTCCGGCCCACTCCACGGTCAGGGGCGCCGGCGGAACGCCGGGTATTTGCACTTGCGGCGTATCGACGAGCGGACACAAGGTCAAGGGCGTGATTTCGCCAGCCAGGCTGGGCGGATTGGTCTGCCCGCCGCCTGTGCCGAACAACATGACCGTAGATCCCGGTTTTGCCGGGTTCTGGGGTGAATTCAAGCTACCATCCTGATTCAAAGCGGCTGCCGCGCCGTTGCCGACGCTGAAGAACGAAATTCCCTGTTCCACGATTGATTCGGACAGTTGGTTGCCTGGTGCTCCGGGCGTTTCCACCTGCACGGTAACCATTGTCCCGACGGGCGGCGAATAGGGGAGAACCAGATTCACCTGCCAGTACGAAGAGTAGAGGACAGGCACTGGGTCGCCGTTCACCAGCACCTGCGTGCCGGCAAGCGAAGTGGGCACCTTGCCGTTCTCAAGTTGGAATGAAGTTCCCTGGGTGGGTCCCAGCGCGCTGCCGAAAATCGTGACGATGGCGCCGGGAGAGGCTGTCCCTTCGTTGCCGAAGCTGGCCGAGTCCACGACGCATCCGGCGTACACGCCCATGTACTGGCCTTGCACGATCTGAACGCGGCTGCCCGAGGCTGTGTCCATGTAGGGCGTGCCCTGGGTATCGGCGCCGTCGAAAGCGATGATATCCCCAGGCAGATAGGTTGCAAACAGTTGCTGTCCGGTGGGGCTCAACTCGACATAGCCACTGTTGCCGCACGAACTGCCCAGGAAGGCTTCGGCCGAGGGCGTGAAACCTCCCGTCGCCAAGGCGTACAGATTTCCGGCCGCGTCCACCGCCATTTGTGTCTCGGCGACCGGCTGCTTCGCCAGAAGGTGCGCGCCGTTGGCGTCCAGGTGCAGGAGTTCATATTGAGTGTTGACGCAGCACTCGACAAACGAATTGACCTCCGCCCACACGCTGCCATCGGGGGCCACTACGAGTCCAAGCGCCCAGTCGGTGTCCGGGCCACCGAAGTAAGTGGCGAAGAGAAGGTGGCTGCCGGTCGGATCGAGGCGCGCGACAACGGCGTCGTAGCCGCCGGCATTCTGCGGCTGGTAGGCCGAGGGCGTAACCGGAAAGCCGGGTCCGGCCGTGCCGGCATAGTAGACGCTGCCATCCGAATACACCTGCGCGGTTGCTTGCGCGATGCCCGGCAGGTAGGTGCCATAGATGAGCTTGTCGAGCGCCGGACTGAGGCGCGCGGCATAGCCGTTTTGGCACGGACTCGCCGAACAATCCGCTTGCAGAGCACCGTTCGAGACGGGCATGCGGGCGCTGGGGATGTCATCGAACGCCGGCAGGAAATACAACGATCCGTCGGCGCCCAGCGCCGCGGCGCCCATGCTGTCGCCGTTGGGGCCACCGAGATAGGTGGAGTTGAGTAACCTCCCAGTCAACGGATCCAGGCGAGCGGCAAAAAAGTCACCGCTGACGGGGTAGTCACTCGTACCGGGCCCGGCCGTGGGCCCCGCATAGGCCGGCTGCAGCGCCGCGGCGGTAACCGGAAAGTCGGCCGAATCAGTCGTGCCGGCCACCACCACCGAGTTATCCTGCGCGACTCCCACAAAGCCGGCGGTCTCACGGGTCCGGCCTGCAAGGTAAGTGATGAAGTCCAGCGTGCCCGCCGCGGAGTATTTATATATGGCCACATCCGAGCAAGGCGCCGGGAGATATAGGGTATCGCTGCATCCGACGCCGCCGATGGTGGGGAAGGGGGCGTCTTTTCCGGCCGCGTCGGCAATCTGCGTGGCGACATAGAAGTTGCCGGCAGCATCTGACGCGTGCTGGCTATTGCCGTAGCCGGAGAAGGGTTCCGCGGTGGGTACGCTATTCAAGGCGACGGAGATCTGCAACGGCAGCGTGGCGTCCAGCCCCGCGACCGCCAAGCCGAATTGGGTTGACGACCGAACCACGAAACTCACCCTACGGCTCGCCTGCCCCGACGCAGCAGCCTGAGTGGCGAGTGGAACGGCATAGGATAGCGATGGGTACGGCGCCTCGCCCAGCGGCGACGCCGACGCTAACACGACCAGCAGCGATCCGTCGGAATTGACGGTTATCGCCGTAGCCTGGTCAACCTGGAATACAACCACTTTGGGATCGACGCCCGCCTGGAGCGAGAGATTCAGCGTCAGGACCCCGTTGATATCTACGGCGTACTGGGCGTTGACTCCCGGATAGATTCCACCGAGATTCGCCTCCGCGAACCGCCGAATTCCGGTCACCCATTTGTGCGGATCCGCACCGGAATACGAGTTCACAAGCCCGGGCAACGGGTCAATAAAACCCAGCGTTGGGTTAGGATTACTCGCCACCATGGTTAAAGTTGCGCCCTGCGGCGAGTACATAACAGACTGGGCCGTGACCGCCAGGCTGTTGCCTCCGGGACTCAGAAACAGAATTCCGGGCTGCGCCTGACCGTAGTTTGCCTCCAAGCCCGCGACAGGCAAGGTGGGTTGCAGGGTAGGCACTGGAACCAGCGCCGCCGCGCCTGCTCCCGCGCATGACAGCACGAGGGCGAGCGGAGCAACGAGGAGCGAACGCATGACGTAGCGCCGAGCAATCGAATGTCCAGAAATCATCCGCCGGCGGTGGGCGACGGGGGCTTGACTTTCATATTAACGAGTCCTATAGTCCGAAATATTAGCTCGAAAGGAGCCTGTCTATGGAACGAGGAAACGTGGGATTCCGTCTGAGCGGCGTTTCGCGCACCGAACGCCTGTTGATGAGCATTCCGATCCTTTTGTGCACGGTAGCCGGCCTGGCCTTCGGCTTGACGCGGTTCATCTTCGTGGTGCGCGACAACCTGCAGGCGCCGGCCTCAAGCATGACATCCGTGGTGTTTCTGATCGCCGTTTTTGGAGGCGCCGCGCTGCTGATGGTGCTGTTCAGCGCCGCCATCGGGTTCCTGATCGGCCTGGCGCTGCAACTGGGCTACGGATCGTGGCGCCACCACAAGGTGGCGCGACCGGCGTTGCCGTAGCCGGCGGGCAGTTACTCAAGAACGAAGATGCGCTTACGGGCGCACATGTCTTTTAATACTTTCGGCCACACCGTGACACTCACTTCGCCTAAGTGGGCTTTGCGTAGGAGTAACATCAGCGTGCGCGACTGACCGATGCCGCCTCCGATGCTGAGAGGCAACTCACCACTGACGATGGCGCGATGATACGGGTAATTCAGGAAATCGAGTTGGCCGGTCAACTCCAGTTGGCGGCGCAGCGTCTCGCCATCAACGCGGATTCCCATGGAGGTCAGCTCGTGGCGGCGGCCGGTGACATGGTTCCAGACTAAGATGTCGCCATTCAGGCCGTGCATGGGCCGTCCATCGGCTGCGCGGGTAGGAGTGACCCAGTCGTCGTAATCGGCCGCGCGCATTTCGTGGGGGTAGCCGTCCTGCAGCGTCCAACCAATGCCGATGATGAAGACAGCCGGACAGTCTTTGAGGATAGCGGTTTCGCGCTGCTTGCGCGGAAGGTCCGGGTAAGTATCGAGCAGGTCCTCGGCGTGCAGGAAGGTGAGCTTCTCAGGCAAGTTAGGGTACTTAGGAGACTTCAGGGCCGGGAATAAGTCCTGTAAGTAGCGCTCCGCATCGACCAGGACTTTCCATATCTTAGTGACAATCTCTTTGAGGAATTCGAGGTTGCGCTCTTCGGAGGTGATTACGCGCTCCCAATCCCATTGGTCGACGTAGGCGCTGTGATCGTGGTCGAGGAAGTAATCCTTGCGGACGGCGCGCATATCGGTGCAGAGACCCTCGCCGGGCTGCATTTCGAAACGTTTGAGTGCGACGCGCTTCCACTTAGTGGCGGCTTGGACGACCTGTGCGTCGATTGGGTGGCGGCCGCGGTCGTTGGAGATATGGAACTGGATGGGGGTGCGGGAGCCGTCGCGGTCGAGGTAGTCGTTGACGCCGCTTTCGACATCGACGATGAGGGGGACGGTCACCATCATGAGGTTGAGGGCCTTCGAGAGATGGTCCTCGATGAAGCTTTTGGCGGCGAAGATGGCCTTTTGGGTTTCGCGGGGGGAAAGGAGGGAACTGTAGTCCTGGGGAAGGATCTTCTCCAGTTGCTCGTAGTCACCGATGCCAGGTCCGGCGAGGTCAGCGCGTTTGTCGGCGATCATGGTAGTCTCCAGGCATATAGTACACCACCGCACGGTGGTTGGGCGAAAAAATGCGTTGGTGGTGGGCGGGCGGCATACCCGCATTTGGAGGTGGACTACCCGCGTTTGGGGGCATAGGGCTACAGGCATTTGTTGAGTCAAGGAGAGGTGCGGTATCGGCAACAACCGCCGACCCGTTTTCTTCTGAAACTCCCGGATCCTTATCGGCGTTTCCTCCAGACCCATCGTCAAGTGTGGCGCTGGGGTTCCGCACGCGGCAGGAAGCGCAGACAATAGCCCGGTGCTGGTCAACACATGCCTGATCACCAACGACATCGTAACGATGACCGCGTTCTACGAACATGTCCTGAAGCTGAAGCCGCATAAGGCAGGCGACAGCTCCGTGGAATTCAGAACGGGCAGGGGGGTACTCGCGCTTTTCACCGCGGCAGCATAGGAGAAGTACATTCCAGGCTCGTCGGCGCCGTCCCAGAATCGCAGCTCAATCCTGGAGTTCAGAGTGATGGATCCCGATCGCGAGTTCGTCCGGCTCCGTGACTATGTGAAATGGGTGAAGGGCCCGACGACGCAACCGTGGGGTACGCGTTCGATCTATTTCCGCGATCCGGACGGCAACATGGTCGATTTCTTCGCGCCTGCCAAGGTGCGGTAATTCCGAATTGCAATAAGGGATCTATGTAGGCGTTGTGGTGACCGCGGGCAATTCCATGCACACGCGGAGGCCGGGGGTGGCATTTTCGGCGGTGATTTGGCCGTGGTGGGCGCGGATGGCACGCTGGGCGATGGCCAGGCCGAGGCCGACGCCGCCGGTACGGCTGTCGCGGGAATCGTCGACGCGCACGAAGGGCTGGAAGATGCGGGGCAGCATCTCGTCGGGCACGCCGGGGCCGTAGTCGCGGACGGAGAGGCAGGCCTTGCCCGGCGCGGAATCGAGTTGCACGTCGATGGCGGAACCTTCCGGCGCGTAGCGCACGGCGTTGCGCAGAACGTTTTCGACGGCACGGCGGAGCAATTCGCGATCGCCGGAGACGGACAAGGCGCCGTTGGTTTCGAGGCGAAAGCGGCAGCCGCGCGCATCGGCCTCCACGCGGGAGGCCTCCACCAGGTCGCGGACCAATTGGTCGAGGGAGACATCTTCATCGCGGCGTGCGGCGGGGTCGCCTTCGAGGCGGGTGACCTCGACCAGGGCGCCCACCAGATCGGTGAGGCGCTCGATCTCGCGTTTGAGACGGCCAGCGGCGGCCTCGCGGTCGGTGGCGGTTTTGGTCAGTTCGGCGGCGAAGCTGAGGCGGGCGAGGGGGGAACGCAACTCGTGCGAGATGTCCTGCAGGAGGCGGCGCTCGGCGGTGAGGAGCGTTTCGATGCGGGCGGCCATCTGGTCGAAGGCGCGGGCCACGCCGCCGATTTCGTCGCGGCGGCGGGAGCGGACGCGGGCGGAGAGGTCGCCGGCGCCGAAGCGCTCGACGGTGCGGGCAAGATCGCGGAGGGGGGAGGCGATGTTGATAGCCAGCAGCCAGCAGAGCAGGGCCACCACGAGCAGGATGAGGCCATAGTAGGGCAGGAAGGTCCAGCGGGTGAAGGGAGGCCGACCGGTGACGATCAGGAAATAAGCGCCGTCGGCGGTGGGGTTCACGGCGACAAACCGGTCGCCCACCTTGTGCGGGAGGTGATATTCGCCGTGCACGGCGGCCAGCAGGGCGGAGCGATCGACGCTTGTGACCAGGTCCTTGCCGCGGGCGTCGGTGAAATAATGCTCCGGACCGAAGTACTTTTGGAGCTTGTGCAGATAGCGGCCGAGCGCGGGCGCGCCACCGGTGCGGTAACTTTCTTCGGCGCCATCCACTTGAAATTCGACCGTGCGCTGAAAGGGTCCGCCCTTGCCGGAGAAACGCGAGGCGAAGCCCGAGGAAATGAAGAGATACGCGGCGAGGGAGAGCACCAGGGTGCCGAAGGACCAGAGCAGGATCTTGGCGAAGACGGTCCTCATCGGGCGGTCTCCGGGAGCGCGGAGAAGAAGTAGCCGACGCCGCGCACGGTCCGGATGTGGATGCCGGCGGCGGGTTCCAGCTTCTTGCGCAGGTGGCTGATGTGCACGTCGAGGGAGCGCTCGTAGGGGGTGGATTGACGCTGGTAGAGGACCGCGGCGAGCTCGTCTCGGGAGACCACGCGTCCGGCGGAGCGCACCAGGAAGTCGAGGATGTCGAACTCGATGGAGGTCAGCTCGGCCGGGTCGCCGGCAATCCAGGCCTGGCGGGTGAGGGAGTTGAGGCGCACGGGGCCGGCCTCGGTGACGGGAGGGGGCGAGAAAGGCTGTCCGGAGCGGCGCAGGACGGCGCGCATGCGGGCGAGCAACTCTTCGGGGCCGAAGGGCTTGGGAAGATAATCGTCGGCGCCGGCGTTGAGGCCGGCGATGCGGTCGGGCTGGGCGGTGCGGGCGGTGAGCATGACCACGGGGACGGCGCTGCGGCGGCGGATCTGTTTGAGGATTTCGAAGCCGTCGAGGATGGGCAGCATGACGTCGAGGATGATGAGGTCGAAGGGGGATTCCAGGGCGCGGGCCAGGCCGCGGCGGCCGTCGTAGACGGCTTCGACGGTGAAGTCGTGCTGGGAGAGGAAGTCGGACATGAGGGCGCAGAGGTCGGCATCGTCGTCGACCAGCAGAATGCGTTTCACCATTTTTGTTGTAGCGCAGAATGGGGGCGAGGACGGGGCATTTTACAAAACTTTAGATTAGGGCGCGCGGGGGAGCGGGGTCCGCGGGCGGGTGCGCAGGACGGGGCGATCGGGCGCTTCGCGGAGGCTGAAGCGGTTGTCGAGCATGAGCAGGCGCGCGCGTATTTCGTGGAACTCGGAGGTATCGACCAGGTATTGGGGAATGGGCCGCAGGTCCTGCTGAATCTCCTTCTGAGCGGCGCGAATGCGGTCGCGGGTCATGGGGTGGGTGGAGAAAAGCTTGGAGACGGCGCCGGTTTTTTGCTTTTGGAGGGTCTGGACTCGCTCGAAGAAGTTGATGAACTCGGCCGGGTCGTAGCCGGCCTTGTACATGTATTCGAGGCCCAGCAGATCGGCCTCTTTTTCCATGTCGCGGGAGAATTTCAGGAAGGCCAGGGGCACGGCGACGGAGACGGCTTCGCGAATGGCGTAGCCGGCCCAACCGCCCATGAAGAGCAGGGGGATGGAGGCGATGTTGATGAGCTGGCCCCGGGTGGCCTGGCGGGTACCATGGCGGGCGGCGACGTGGGCGATCTCGTGGGCCAGGACACCAGCCAACTCGGCTTCGCTTTGGGCGCGCACCAGCAGACCGGTGTTGACGAACATGAAGCCGCCGGGCAGGGCGAAAGCGTTGATTTCGTCGGAATCGATGATTTTGACCGTGAAGGGGACGGTGGCGTCGGAGTTGCGGACGACGTTCTGCACGAGGCGGTTGACGTACTCGCCGGCCTTGGGATCGTCGAGGATCTTTGCCTCTCGCTCAGTTTCCTGTGCCATCTCCCTGCCCAGGGCGATTTCGCGGTCGATGGAATAGAAGTTGACGCCCTTGCCAACGGCGCGCTGTCCGATCTGGTTGGGATCGTGTTCGGGATCCTTCTTTTTGGCGCCGGAGGCAGGCGCGGCCAGCAGCAGCAGGCAAAGGAGGATCCTGAGGCGAAGGTGTTGCATCAGCGCTCCCCGGAACGTCTTTGGGGATTATACTCCAGCGGCCGGCGGTGCGCCATTACATGGAATATGGCAACGAATTTCGGTGACGTGGATCACTCTTGCGCCAGGCGTGTGCGTTTGATGGAGTTTTTGCCAGAATACGGCTGGTTGTCTGGCGCCATCAGGGAGGCTCGCGGATGCAAATGCGGATTAGGTCTGGAGGCGACCAGAGGGTTGCAGCCTGTTTCATTACGTTGCTGTTAAGTGTGCCCGCAGTCACACTGGCGCAACAAATTGCTATAGCCGAGTACCCGGTGCCCAACAGACACGTCGGGATGTTCGGGATCACGGCTGGGCCGGACGGGGATCTGTGGTTTACGGAGTTCGGCGGCAACCAGATCGGGCGCATCACTACCGCGGGGGCCATAGCCGAGTATCCGGTGCCGACCGCCGGCAGCGAACCCGACCCGACCACGGCGGGGCCAGATGGCGCCCTGTGGTTTGCCGAAGAGTTCAGGGCCCAGATCGGGCGCATCACCACTGGCGGGGTCATCACCGAGTACCCGCTGCCGAACAACGCGAGCGAGCCCTTCGGCATCACGGCGGGGCCGGACGGCTCCTGTGGTTTACCGAATTCTATTTCCAGGCGGACCAGATCGGGCGCATCACCACCGGCGGGGTCATCACCGAGTATCCAGTGCCCACCGCCGGGAGCGGACCCTACGCGATCACGGCGGGGCCGGACGGCTCCTGTGGTTTTCGGAGAGCCAGCGTAAGGAGATAGGAGAGGCCGTTTTTGTGAGGGCGGGTCTCAGCGTTAGCCCGCCGAGGGGCTCCATTGCGACGACTCTCACCTTTACGGGAACCGCTTTCGATCCCGACGAGCATGTGCAAATCTACCGTTGGGGAGTCGGCTCCGGAGTGCTGGCCACCGCAACCGCAGATGACGGGGTTCGTTCGCCGTCGTGGCTCCTGCGCCGCCGTGGCCGTATGGCCCCAAAACCATCCTGGGTGCGGGCGAAAGCAGTGGAAAGTTGGGCGCGGCCAGTTTCTCCGTAACGCCCCGGCTGTTCCTGAACCCCAGCGTGGGTACAGTGGGCAGCGTTGTAACGGTTGCAGGTTTCGGCTTCGGCCCACGTGAGACGGTCAACCTGTATTGGGACAACCCACTGACTTTTCTTGGGACGGCCACAACCAACACTGACGGCACCTTCAGGGGAGGCGGGGCCTTTTCCTTCACCCTACCGCAAGCGGCGCCCCCGGGC
>Ga0335078_10004330_pt1 | contig 21049 bp, 19 predicted proteins | sample Lox_Sample_32_FD_206711 | JGI IMG/M metagenome (GOLD analysis project Ga0335078, IMG submission 206711) | Soil microbial communities from Loxahatchee National Wildlife Refuge, Florida, United States - Lox_Sample_3.2 | ecosystem: Environmental > Terrestrial > Soil > Wetlands | place: USA...
TCGCCGTGCGCGCCGTACCTGCGGATGCCGGTGAGCCCCTGGGCGAGCATGCCGCGGGCATCGTCGTCCACCGCGGCGTCCAGCCTGTCGCCGGAGCCCAGGGTGCCGGACGCGCCAGCGTGCCAGACGTCGGACGCGTGGTCCGTGCCCGCCCAGATGACCCGTCTCGCGCCGACCTTGCCCGGGCCTTCGATCACCGTCGCGACCGCGACGGGCTCGCCGCGCTCCACCGCGGCCGCGATCTCCCCCAGCTCGGGGAAGCGCGTCTTGTCCACCGGCTCGACGAAGATGTGCAGGATGCCCCCGCAGGTCAGCCCCACCGCGAACGCGTCGTCGTCGCTCACCCCGTAGGTCTGGAGCACCGGTTCGCCGCTCTGGCAGACCTCAAGGGAGAGCTCGTAGACGGCGCCCTCCACGCACCCGCCTGATACGCTGCCGACAACCTCGCCGTCGGCGGAGGACGACACTGCGAGGGCCGCGCCAGGATCACGGGGCGCGCTGCGGTACGTCCTGACCACCGTGGCCAGGCCGAACGTCTCCCCCGCCTCCCACCACTTCGTGATCCTGCTCAGGATGTCACGCACTGCGTCACCTCGGCCCTAGCGTTCCTTCCAGCTTAAACGCTACGCGGCTACTGCACGATCTTGGAGATCGGGATCTCCAGGATGTCCTGGGCGCCCGCCGCCTTCAGGGCCGGGATCAGCGTGTTGACACCGCGTTTGGGGACCACGGTCTCCACCGCGTTCATGTTCCCCCGGGCGAGCGCGGTAATCGTCGGCGAGGACAACGCGGGCAGCATGTCGGTGACCGCGGCCAGGTTCTCCGCGGACACGTTGAGCTTCAGCAAGACGTTGCCGCGGGCCTGGATCGAGCCGCGGAGCAGCAGCGCGATGTCCTCCATGGCTGCCCGCTTGGCCGGGTCCGCGGACGCCTGGGCGGACGCGATCAGCTCGGTGTAGCTGGTCAGCAGCGTCTCGAGTATCCGCAGGCCGTTCTTGCGCAGCGACGAGCCGGTCTCGGTGAGGTCCACGATCGCATCCACGATGTCGGGCACCTTGGCCTCGGTCGCGCCGTAGGACGGAATGACCATCGCCTTGACCCCATGGGACTCGAGGAACCGCCTGGTGAGCGACGGGAACTCGGTGGAGATCCGGACCCCTTCCGGCAGGTCGGCAGCGGACTGCCACGGCGCCGAGTTCGGCACCGCGAGCACCACCCGGACCGGCTGCGACGTGGCCTTGGAGTACCGCAGTTCGCCGAGCGAGACGACGTCGGCTTCGGTCTCCGCGATCCAGTCGCGGCCGGTGATGCCGAGGTCGAACAGCCCGCGCTCGATGTAGGAGGGGATCTCCTGCGGGCGCAGGAAGCGGACCTTGTCAATCCGCGGGTCGTCTATCGACGCGTGGTAGTCCCGGTCAGAAGACCGCTGCACGGTGAGGTCGGCCGCGTCGAAGAGGTCGAGGGTCGCCCGCTCGAGCGAGCCCTTGGGCAGTACCACTGAGAGCATGAACGTCCCTACGGGGTCTTGACGGGGTTGGCCTCGCGGATGGAACGCAGCAGCATCGCGGTTTCCAGGGCCGCCACGACTGCCTCCCATCCCTTGTCCTCGTGACTGTCGGGCAGTCCGCACCGGTCGCGGGCCGACTCTACCGTGTCGCACGTCAGCACGCCATTTCCTATCGGCGTGCGGGCATCGAGCGCGACCCGGGTGAGGCCGGCGGTCACCGAGTCGCAGACGTAGTCAAAGTGCGGGGTGCCGCCGCGGATCACCGCGCCGAGGCAGGCCACCGCGTCGAAGCGGCAGGCGAGCTCGGCGGCCACCACGGGCAGTTCGATCGCGCCCGGCACCCGGACGACGAGCGGGTCTGGCACGCCGCAGGCCGCCGCGGCGGCGACGCCGCGGGTCACCAGGGAGTCGGTGATCTCCTTGTGCCAGCGGGTCGCCACGATGGCCAGGCTCAGCCCGGACGCCTCGACGGCTGCCGCGCCGGTCGCGTGCGGGCTTCCTTCACCACTCACGCCGACTCAGCCTCGCGCGATGCTGGTGCCACCGCCCGTTCTGAAAAATTCAGATCTTGAATTTGATGGCCGAGCTTGTCGCGCTTGGTGGTCAGGTACCGCAGGTTGTACGGGGTGACGGCGGCCGGCAGCGCGATCCTGGCGGTGACGTCGACGCCGCAGTCGGTCAGGCCGCTGACCTTGGCCGGGTTGTTTGTCAGCAGGCGCACCGAGCGCACGCCCAGGTCGGCGAGCATCTGCGCGCCCGCCGAGTACTCGCGGGCGTCCGCGGGCAGGCCCAGCTCCAGGTTCGCGTCCACGGTGTCCGCGCCCGCGTCCTGCAGCTCGTAGGCGCGCAGCTTGCTCAGCAGGCCGACCCCGCGGCCCTCATGCCCGCGCAGGTAGAGCACGACCCCGCGGCCCTCGGCCGAGATCGCCGCCATGGCCGCCTCGAGCTGGGCGCCGCAGTCGCAGCGCAGCGAGCCGAACACGTCCCCTGTCAGGCACTCCGAGTGCAGCCTGGTCAGCACGTTCGCGCCGTCGGCCACGTCGCCCAGGACGAGGGCCAGGTACTCGGTGCCGTCGATCTCGTGCCGGTATCCGAACGCCTGCCACAATCCGTACGCGTTCGGCAGCCTGGTCTGGGCCTGGCGGCTGAGCTGGCGTTCGGTGCGGCGGCGGTACTCGATGAGCTGCTCGATGGAAACCAGGGCCAGGCCGTGGGCGGTCGCGAAGTCGCGGAGCTCGGGCAGCCTGGCCATCGTTCCGTCGTCGTTGACCACCTCGGCGAGGATGCCCGCCTCCGGCAGGCCGGCCAGCCGGGCCAGGTCGACCGCGGCCTCGGTGTGCCCGGGCCGGCGCAGGACGCCGCCCTCGGCGTAGCGGAGCGGGAATATGTGACCAGGGCGTACCAGGTCCGCCGCCGTCGTGCCGGGATCGACGAGGCGCAGCACGGTGGCGGCTCGGTCGGCGGCCGAGATGCCGGTGGTCACGCCGTCGCGGGCGTCGACGCTCACGGTGAAGGCGGTGCGCATGCGTTCGGTGTTCTGCGATGTCATCAGCGGCAGGTGGAGCCGGTCGAGCTCGGCGCCACGCATCGGGGCGCAGATCACGCCGCTGGTGTAGCGGATCATGAAGGCGAGCAGCTCGGGGGTTGCCAGGCTGGCGGCGGCGATGATGTCGCCCTCGTTCTCCCTGTTCGCGTCGTCGACGACGACAACCGGGCGGCCCGCCGCGATGTCCTTGATCGCGCGGTCGATGTCGTCAAGCACCTGGTTCACTTCTGTCCCTCCCCGCCGAGCAGTTTCTCCACGTACTTAGCGAGCACGTCCACCTCGAGGTTCACCGTGTCACCCGGCTGTTTAGTGCCGAGGGTCGTGCGGGCGAGCGTCTCGGGGATGAGGCAGACCTCGAACCATGCCTCGCCGAGCGCGGACACGGTGAGGCTGACGCCGTCCACCGCGATCGATCCCTTTTCCACCACGTAGCGGGATATCGCCGCGGGGATTTCGATCCTGACCTGGTCCCAGTGCGCGGACGGGGCACGGGAAACGATCGTGCCCGTGGCGTCCACGTGGCCCTGGACGAGATGGCCGCCGAGGCGGTCGGCGAGGCGGACCGAGCGCTCCAGGTTGACGCGGTTACCCGGGGTCAGCGCGCCGAGGCCGGACCTGTTCAGGGTCTCGCCCATCACGTCCGCGGTGAACGTCCCGCCGGAGATGTCGGTGACCGTCAGGCATACGCCGTTGACCGAGATCGACTCGCCTGCAGAGGTGTCTGTGGTGCCGCCGCGGATGGTGAGCCTGGCGGCGTCGCCGCGATGCTCGATGCCGGCGACCTCGCCTAGCTCTTCCACGATCCCGGTAAACATCAGCGCTTTCCTCCTCGAAGCCCAGCCATGTCGCGGGCTCCGGGGGCGCGCGGCTTACCGCGCGTAAGCGCTTCACGCGACCGCGCCGAGGCGCAGCCGCGCGCGTGCTGCCTCCCATCCGGACTTTGACCGTCGGTCCCGGAATTTCACCGGGTCAACCGGCCGCTGGATGCGGACGGGTCGCGGACTTTCACCGCCGGTTCGGAGTTTCACCGACCCCGGAGCACGCCTTGCTCGTGCAACTAGTGTGCCACACCGGATATTCCTGATTCGGGCAGGGCGGCACGGGCTGGCTAGGATCGGGGCATGGCGGTCAGGGCGGTGATCTTCGACTGGGGCGGGACGCTGACGCCGTGGCATTCCATCGACCCCTCCGAATTGTGGCGCACCGTGTGCGCGCGGCATTATCCGGCCGCCGAGGTGGCCGCGATGGCTGCCGCGGCGTGGGCTGCCGAGGTCGAACTCTGGCGGCTGGCGGAGTCCTCGCAGCGCAGTTCGACGCTGGAGGGCGTGTTCGCGCGGGCCGGGATGGCGGCGTCGGCCGACCTGCTTGCCAGCTATTTCGAGGCTTGGGATCCGCACACGATCACCGACCCGGACGCGGCGCCGCTGCTGCGCGAGTTGCGGCGGCGGGGCATCAAGGTGGGGGTGCTCTCCAACACCATGTGGCCGCGCAGCGCCCACGAGCAGATCTTCGTCAGGGACGGGGTGCTCGACCTGATCGACGGCGCCATCTACACCAGCGAGATCCCGTGGGTCAAGCCGCATCCGGAGGCGTTCCGCGCCGCGATGGCGGCCGTGGGCATCGCCGATCCTGCTACCTGCGTCTTCGTCGGCGACCGGCCCTATGACGACATTCACGGCGCCAAGACGGCGGGAATGCGCGCGGTGCTCGTGCCCAATTCCGACGTGCCCGCCTACGACGGCGCCGAGCCCGACGCGGTCATCGCCCGGCTCGCCGAATTGGCCGGTCATCTCGACCGTTGGTGAGCGCGGAAAATACCGCGCGGAAAAAGTGTTGGCGGACCCGGCCGGCCTGGCTCATATACGCGGGGAGCGGATGGGGCTGTCGGGACGTCGGGAGCTTGTACCGAGGGGGGCGAGTTCCCGGCGTTCCGCCGGATCCAGCGGGCCCAGCGGAGAGTTACTTGCCCGTATGTGGGGCGGTATGTGCATGAGGCAGGACGGCGTGGTTACCTTAGCCATATGCGCGACAGCGAGCTAGTCGCGGCCATTGTGGCGGGCGACCCAGAAGGACTTGCCGAGGCATACGACAAGTACGCGTCGCCGCTGTACACCTACTGCCGGTCCCTGCTGCGCGAGCCGGCGGATGCCGCCGACGCCGTGCAGGACACATTTGTCATCGCGGCGAGCAGGTTGGCGGGACTGCGTGATCGTGACCGGCTCCGGCCGTGGCTATATGCCGTGGCCCGTAACGAGTGCCGCCGCCGCATGCGCGAAACCGCCGCCGAGGTCATATCGGCACCCGATGAGGTGCCGGAGGTGACCGACGAGGCGGCAGAGGTCGGAACCGACGCGGAGCGCGAGGAACTGCGCACGCTGCTGCGCTCCGCGGTGCGCGGGCTGAACTCCGGCGAGCAGGACCTGATCGAGCTGCAGCTCAGGCAGGGACTCGAGGCCGGCGAGATCGCGGACGTGCTCGGGGTCTCCCGCAATCACGCGCACGCGCTGCTCTCCCGCGCCCGCGATCAGCTGGAGACCTCGCTCGGCGCGCTGCTTGTCGCCCGGACGGGGCGCGAGGACTGCGCCGCGCTGATGACCATGCTGGCGGACTGGGACGGGCAGCTGACCGTCCTGATGCGCAAGCGGCTCAACAGGCATATCGAGCAGTGCCCGGTCTGCACCGAGCGCAGGCGCCGCGAACTGGCACCCGCGATGCTGCTCGGGCTGGCCCCGCTGGCCGCCCTTCCGGTCATCGCCGCCCCGGCCGGGCTGCGGGAGCAGGTGCTCAGGCTGGTCGGCAGCGATACCCCCGCGGCGGTCGCCCACCGGGCCGCCGTTCTGCAGCGGACACCGCCGTTCGGGCACCACGGGTTCCCCAAGCCGGTCGATCCGCCGAAGGGCATGCGCTGGCGCACCAGGCAGGTGCAGGTCGCAGCGGCGGGTGCGGTCGTGGCGGTGATCGCCGCGGCGGTGCTGATCGCCCTGGCGCTCGCGGGGGGTTCCGGGCACCATGGCGGCCCGCAGGCCGCGGGCGGCCAGACGTCGCTCGCGCCGGGCGGCGCCGGCAGCACGGCGACAGGAAGTGCCGGGGCGCCGACCAGTGCCCCGGCTGGCCTTCCCGGTGCTCCGGGGCAGTCGGGACAGCCGGGGCAGTCGGGGCAGCCCACCGCGCCGGGCGGCGGTGGCGGTGGCGGGCACCTGTCGCCGTCACCCACCGCCGGCGGTGGCGGTGGGCCGACGCCCGCGCCGGGTACTTCCCCGTCACCGACCACAGGACCGGCACCGTCCTCCACCGCGCCGGCTCCCTCGACCAGCGCGCCATCTCCGGGCAGGAGCCCGTCGCCCACCTCGCCAGCGCCGTCCTCGAGCAGTTCGAGGGCCAGCCCGACGCCGACTCCCCCGCCACCTAAGCAGGGCACGCTGACCGTGTCGCCGACGACGGTCCTGCTCAGCCCGCTGCTTGGCGGCTCCATCACGATCAGCGATTCGGGCGGACCGGTGAACTGGTCCGTCTCGGAGTCAGGGAGCCTGGCCGGCAAGCTCAACATCGCGCCGAGTTCGGGCACGCTGGCGGCCGGGCAGAGCACGAGTGTGTCTGTCACCGCCAGCGGGCTGGCATCGCTTGACAGCCAGATCACCGTCAACCCGGGCGGCCATCAGGTCACCGTCCTGCTCGGCGTGAACCTGGGCGCCGCCGAAGTGGTCGGCATGCTGACGGTTAACCCCGGCGGGCATCCGGTCACGATCTCGCTCGTCACCGGGCCCAGCCCGAGTCCGAGCCCGAGTCCCAGCCAGAGTCAGTGCCCGAGCCCGGGTCAGTCGACACCTCCCGCCGGGCACCCGGACGGTGGTGGCTGCTGCGGCGGGGACGGCAATGGCTGCGCCGGCGGAGACGTGACTACGAGCGCGGGCGACGCGGGCTACGCGGGCCGGGGCAGCTTCCCGCCGACCCACGAGGGCCGGCTAGTGCGATAGGTCAGGTTTCCCCAGTCCAATGGTCGACCGTCTTTGAGAATACCCGCCCACGCTGGTTTAGCTACTCTGATCGATACGGTCGCATTCTTCGTGGTCGATTTGAGCTTAGTGGTGGATTAGGGGGTCTATAGTGCACTTGGGATCCACCCCGAAGCACCGATCCACCACACTAATTGCGAGACTGAACGCACCACAGTCCACGCGCGGACCACAGATCACATGCCTACGACTGCGAGAACTCGGACGCTGTGGACTAAGTGGACTGAGCCTGTGCGCTTGAGCGTCCTGATGATGGGGGCGGTCTCCACGGATTTCACCCCGGGCAGCCGGGCCAGCTCGCCTGTCAGGTACTTGTACAGGTGGTCGGTGTCGCTGAACAGGGCCGTGCTGATCAGGTTGGCCGGTCCTGTGGTCGCGCCGGCGAACGCGACCTCGGGGTGCCCGGCCAGGGCATGCCCGGCCTCATCCAGCCTGGCCGGCTCGACCGAGAGCCAGAGCATGACGTGGATGTTCATGCCGAGCGCGCGGCTGTCCAGGTCTACCTCGAAGCGCAGCACGCCGGACTGGCGAAGCTCGTCGATCCGGCGTCGCACGGTGGACTCGTGCCATCCGATCGCGGCCGCCAGCGCGGCGTTGCTTATCCGCCCATCCCTGGCCAGCTCGGCAAGCAACGGCTCGTCCTCCTGCTGGAGGTTCGCCGCTGGTCCGTGGTCCTGGGCAGGACGCAGGATGCGGCCCATCATCTGTAGTTGGCCGGGCGACAGCCCGGACCTGATTCCCTTCCATGCCCTCAGCGTGTAGTTGTGCAGGATCGAGTGCGCGGAGATCTGCGTGACCCGGCGGCTGCCGGGCAGCCCGCGCAGGAACAGGGCGTCACGCTGTTCAGGCGTACGGGCCTCGACCACGCAGATGACCTCGGTCCCGCCGGACGCGAGGTGAACCCACTGGGTATCCGGCCGACGGGCAAGGGCGGCAGCGATCGAGTCGGCGCTGCCCGGGGTGGCCTGCAGCCGGACGAACCAGTTAACCCAGCCAAGCCGGGAGCCGTCGGGAATACCGAGGACGCGGAGCCCGGCCGACTCGGCTAGCCTGCGGTAGCGCCGCGCGGCGGTCTGGTCGGAGATGCCCGCCACCTCGGCAATCGTCCGGAATGATGCTCTCGGCTCGACGGTCAGCACGTGAGTGATCTGCCGGTCGACGCCATCCATCATGTGGATTTCCACGCTGTTCAGCCTAGGTTATGTCGAGATCCAGCACAATTCAGCATAGTCATGGACTATTCCTGTTAACTTGCGGCAGCATGGTGAACCTGAGAGCGGGCAGATGCCGGGGGAAGGCGCCCGCCGACGGAGGGAATCCGATGGACAAGAAGTGGTGGACCCTGCTGGCGGTTTGCATGGGGACGTTCATGCTGCTGCTTGACGTCACGATCGTCATCGTGGCCCAGCCCGCGATCCAGGGCGGGCTGCACGCCGGGTTCAGCGACGTGCAGTGGGTGCTGGACGCCTATGCTCTGACGCTCGCCTCACTGCTGCTGACCTCGGGCGTGCTCGCCGACCGGTACGGCAGGCGGCTGCTGTTCCAGATCGGCCTCGTCATCTTCACACTCGGCTCGCTTTTGTGCGGGGTGGCCCAGGATCCGCTGATGCTGATCGCGTCGCGGAGCGGCCAGGGCGTCGGCGGGGCGATCATGTTCGCCACGTCGCTGGCGCTGCTAGGCCACAGCTTCCGCGGCAAGGACCGTGGCGTGGCGTTCGGGGTGTGGGGCGCGATAACCGGCGTGGCCACGGCGCTCGGCCCGGTGCTCGGCGGGGTGATCGTGACGGACTGGAGCTGGCGGGGCATCTTCCTCGTCAACGTGCCGATCGGCGTGATAGCGGTAGCGCTGACCGCCTGGCAGGTGGAGGAGTCGAAGTCGCCGCATCCTGCCCGGCCGGACTGGATCGGGTTCGCGCTGCTGACGAGCGGGCTGGTGACCCTGATATACGGCCTGATCCGGGCCGGGGAGACCAGCGGGTCAGACACCGGGGTCATCGTCTGCCTCGCGGTCGGCGGCGTGCTGCTCGCCGGGTTCATCGCCGCGGAAGGGCGCGTCGCGCATCCGATGTTCGACCTGTCCCTGCTGCGCACGCCGACCTTCTCCGGCGGCTCGATCGCCGCGTTCGCGATGAACGGCTCGCTGTACGCGGTGCTCCTGTGGCTCGTCCTCTACCTGCAGGACATCCTCGGCTACTCGGCACAGGACGCCGGCCTGCGGCTGGCGATCATCAGCGGCGCGCAGTTCGTCACCGCGGCGATCGCCGGGCGGTTCAGCGAGCACGTGCCCGCGCGCTGGCTCATCGGCCCCGGTCTAGCGCTCGTCGGCATCGGGCTTGTCGTGATGGCCGGGCTGTCCGGTGACAGTTCCTGGACGCACCTGATCCCGGGTTTCATCGTGGCGGGCCTGGGCGGCGGCATGGTCAACCCGCCGCTGGCCTCCACGGCGATCGGCGTGGTACCGCCGCACAAGGCCGGGATGGCCTCCGGGATCAACGCGACGTTCCGCCAGATCGGCATCGCGGCGGGCATCGCCGCGCTCGGCTCGATCTTCACCACCGCGGTGCAGCACAACCTCGCGTACGCCTCGCCGGTGGGCTCGTCCGCCTCGCGCATCGTGACCATGGTCAGGCAGGGCAAGGTCGGGCAGCTGATCGGCAGCCTGCCGCCGGCCCGCCGCGGGGAGGTCGCGGCGGCCATCAGGACCGCGTTCGCGGCCGGCCTGAACGACCTGCTCTACGTGACCGCCGGGCTCGCGTTCGTCGGGGCGCTGTGCGCGCTGCTGCTCATCCGCGGCAAGGACTTCGTCCGGCGGGACGATCCGGAGCCCACGCCGCCCGCCGGCGAGCAGGCTGACCCGACGGCGTCCGCGCCGGTGCGTTCGGCATAAGAGCCTAAGGACATCAGCCCCGAGCGGTGCCAGGCGGCGTGGACGGTGGCGCGCTCCGCCTGGGCGCGCAGTGCCCGGACGGCGCCTGCCGGGTCGTCGGAGCCGAAGACCGCCGAGCCGGCCACGAACACGTCGGCGCCGGCCTCGGCGCACCGCTCGATGGTCTGCTCGTGCACGCCGCCGTCGACCTGGAGCCAGATAGCCGCACCGTGCCCGGCCACCAGGGAGCGGGCCCGCCGCAGCTTCGGCAGCACGATGTCGAGGAAGTGCTGGCCGCCGAACCCGGGCTCGACCGTCATCAGCAGCAGCATGTCGATCTCGGACAGCAGGTCCTCGTACGGCTCCACCGCCGTGCCGGGGTTGACGGCGAGGCCCGCGCGGGCGCCCGCGGCGCGGATGGCGCGCAGCGTCCGGACCGGGGCGCGCACCGCCTCCGCGTGGATCGTCACGTTGCGCGCGCCTGCCTGCGCGTACTCCGGTGCCCACCGGTCCGGGTCGGTGATCATCAGGTGGCAGTCGACCGGCATCGTGGTGTGCCTGAGCAACGACTCGACGACGGGCAGGCCGAGTGTGAGGTTAGGCACGAAGTGGTTGTCCATGACATCCACGTGCAGCCAGTCCGCGACGCCTGCGACCGCGGCCGCCTCATCGGCGAGCCTGGCAAAGTCCGCGGACAGGATGCTCGGCGAGATCTGAACGGCCATAGTGGTGTCGAGTGTAGATTGCCCGGATGGCGGCCACGCTGGCGGGCGTGGCCCGGAGAAGGCCGCGGGAATTGCCGGCGTGGCGTGGCGGGGGGCGGCGGGCGGGGAGGGTAGTGTATGGTTCGATAGTTAGTTCGATCAGGGGGGATCGGGAGGGTGCATATGCCCGGCGAACCACCCAGCGCGTTGCTGGACCGGGTACGCAAGCTGCTGGCGAAGGCCGAGGCCGAAGGGGTTACCCCGCCGGAGGCTGAGGCGCTGACCGCGAAGGCAGCGGAATTGATGGCTCGTTACGGGATCGACCGGGCGCGGCTGGCGGCGTCCCGGCCGGATACCGACCGGCCTGGCAACCGGATCATCGACATCGACAACCCGTGGGCGCAGATTCGCGCCCATCTGCTGGCCGGGCTGGCCGGAGCGATGCGCTGCCAGTGCGTCCTGCTCAGCACGTCCCGGCCTGGCGCGCGCATCCACGTGTTCGGCTACGCCTCGGACCTGGAGCGCGCCGACATCCTGTACACCTCGCTGCTGCTGCAGATGGCCCGCGGCCTGTCCGCGACGGCCGTCCCCGCCGGGGTGCGCAGCCCGAGGGCCTGGCGCCGGAGTTGGCTGCTCGGCTTCGTCAGCGCCGTCATCAGCCGGGTCCGGGCGGCCGAGGACCGCGCGGCGGCCAGCGCGGAGGGAGAGGTACGGACCGGGCCGAGCACAGCGCTTGTCCTGGCGGACCGGGCACTTGTCGTGCGCCGGCAGCTGGAACAGGCGTACCCGGTGACCCGCAAGACCAGGATCACCTACAGCGGCCGGGGCTACAGCGCCGGCTACGCCGAGGGACAGCAGGCCGACATCGGGAATGCCCGGCTGGGTTCTGCCAAGGCGCTCACTCGCGCCTGAGCAGGGCGAGGAAGATGGCGTCTGTGCCATGCCTGTGCGGCCAGAACTGGGCGAACCGGGACGGCTGGGGGGATGACGGGGAAGCGGGGTCACCGGGGCGTTCGGGGTCACCGGGGCGTTCGGGGCGCAGGCCGGGGACCTCGGCGAGGACGGCCGGGGTATCGAGGATGCACACGTCATCCCGGCTGGCGGCCACGGCGGTGACGACCTGGCTGGTCTCCGCGAGATGCGGCGAGCACGTCGCGTAGGCCACCACGCCACCGGGCCGGACGGAATCGAGCGCGGCCTGGAGGAGCCTGCGCTGCAGGTCGGCCAGGGCCAGCACGTCGGCCGGGGTCTTGCGCCATCTGGCCTCCGGGCGTCGCCGCAGCGATCCCAGGTTGGAGCAGGGGACGTCGGCAAGCACGCGGTCGAAGGTCCCTGGCTGCCACGGGACGCACAGGCCGTCGGCCGCGATTACCGCGGCCTTGGGGGCTTGGCGGGCACGGCGGAGGGCGGTCAGGACCTTGCGGGCGCGATGCGGGCGGATGTCGGAGGCAACCAGGTGGGCGCCTCTCGCGGCGGCTAGCCCGGTTAGCATCCTGGCCTTGCCGCCTGGGCCCGCGCACAGATCGAGCCAGAGGTCGTCGCGGCCGGTCAGCCCGACCCGGGCGAGCGCGAGGGCAGCCAGCTGGCTGGCCTCGTCCTGGACAGCCGCACCGCCGCCGGCGATCAGGGGCGCCGGGTTGCCGCCCGCCAGCCGCAGGCCGTACGGCGACCAGCGGGTCGGCGTGCCAGCGGCCGCAAGCGGCCGAGGGTCGCCCTCGGCCTCGGATGACGGGCGGGGTTCTGCGAGGGCTAGCACGACGTCCGGCCTGGCGTTGCCCGCGGCAAGCGCGTCGGATGTCTCCGCGGCGGCGGCGCCTAGGGCCTCGCGGAACACCTCGACGATCCAGCGCGGATAACTGTGCCTGACGGACAGGTATCCGGCAGGGTCACGGCCGGGGTCCGGGGCGACGATCGCGATCCACGCGTCCAGGTCGCGGGTGGCCAGCCGGCGCAGGACGGCGTTGACGAAGCCGGACGGGCGGGGACCGCAGACATCCTTGGCCAGGTCGACGGAGGTCGCCACGGCGGCGTGCGCACCGACCTTGGTGGCCAGCAGTTGATGCGCGCCAAGGCGCAGCACGTCGCGTACCGGCGGGTCGAGCCGGTCCCGGTCGCTGCAGGCGGCCAGGATCGCGTCGTAGGTGCCGCGGCCGCGCAGCGTGCCGTACGTCAGCTCGGTGGCGAAGGCGGCGTCCCGGCCGGTCAGGCCGCGTTCGGTGAGCAGCGCTGGCAGCAGCAGGTTGGCGTAGGCGTCCCGGTCGTCGACCGCACGCAGCACGTCGTAGGCGGCGCGCCTGGCGGGATCGACGCGATTGTGCCGTGCCATGTCAGCCGAACCGCCCTGGTCCGCCGGAACCGTGCAGCCCGCGGGCCCAGTCGGCTGCCGTCATGCGGCGCTTGCCCGGGGCCTGGACATCGCCGAGGAGCACCGGGCGCGAGCCCGTGCCCGCGAAGACGGCGTGGCGTCCGGCAAGCAGCTCACCGGGCGCGAGAGAGGCCGGCGCCGCTGGCGCGTACAGGGAAACAGGGCCCAGCTTCACCCGTGTGCCGTCGAGTTCCGTCCACGCGCCGGGGTCCGGCGTGCACGCGCGGATCAGGCGGTCGATCACATGCGCGGGAAGCTTCCAGTCCACCCGCGCGTCGGCCGGCGTGATCTTCGGCGCGAAGCTTACTCCTTCGGCTGGCTGCGGGACCGCCTCGACCGTGCCCGCCTCGATCCCGTCCAGCGTGGCCACGAGCAGCCGTGCCCCGGCCTCGGACAGCCGCCGGAGCAGGTCTCCGGTCGTGTCGTCGGGCCGCACCGACTCGGTAAGCACCCCGTAGACAGGTCCAGCGTCCAATTCGGCCACGACCTGGAACGTGCTGGCACCGGTCACGTCGTCGCCATGAATGATGGCATGCTGTACCGGCGCGGCGCCGCGCCAGGCAGGCAGCACGGAGAAGTGCAGGTTGACCCAGCCGCGGGCCGGGATGTCGAGCGCCGCTTGCGGGATCAGCGCGCCGTAGGCGACCATCGGGCAGCAGTCCGGGGCGATCGCGCGCAGCCGGTCGAGGAACCCCGGATCCCGGACCCGGGTCGGGGAGAGCACCTCAAGGCCGGTCTCGGCGGCACGCAGGGCCACGGGGCTGCGCTCGACCTTGCGGCCGCGTCCGGCCGGGGCGTCGGGCCGCGTCAGCACCGCGACGACTTCGTGGCCGGAGGCGAGCAGCGCATCCAGAGGCGGCACCGCGGTCTGTGGCGTGCCAGCGAATACCAGGCGCATCGGCTCAGAAGGCCCGGCCCATCGTCTCGTGAGGCGAGACGCGGATCTTCGGGATGGGGTCCCCCCACCACTCCGCCTCCCGGATGGCCTTCATCGCCTGCTTGCGCTGCGCGGGATCCATCCGGTCGATGAACAAGATGCCGTCCAGGTGGTCGGTCTCATGCTGGATGCAGCGGGCCAGCAGCTCGGTGCCCTCGATCGTCACCGGGTCGCCGTACATGTTGAAGCCCTTGGCGACCACGCCGTAGGCGCGCGTGACGGGGTAGGTGAGGCCGGGGAACGACAGGCAGCCCTCGTCGTCTTCCTCGGTGTCCTTGGACAGGTCGAGGGAGGGGTTGATCAGGTGCCCGGGCTCGTTATCGTCCACGTGGTAGGTGAAGACCCGCAGGCCCACCCCGATCTGCGGGGCGGCGAGGCCCGCGCCGGGAGCGTCCAGCATGGTCTCTGTAAGGTCCTTGACGAGCCTGCGCAGCTCGGCGTCGAAGTCGCGGACCGGCTCGGCCGGCGTGCGCAGCACCGGGTCACCGAACAGACGGATCGGCTTGACGCTCACGAAGGTTCCCTCCTGCACGTGACGGCGGACGCACGCGCACCGCGAGATTCCGCTCGAACTTAAAGTCTAGCTGTCAGGCCACCTCGGCCGGGTCGAGCTGGACCCGGACGCCGCCGCCGTCCTTGCGCGCGCTGCGGACCGCCTGGGCCGCGTGCAGCGCCTGCGCGAGGTCGGCACCTGCTGACCTGGGTACCCTGATCAGCGCGCGCTCCTGGGGATCGTCATCGCCCGAGGCCGCCGCGAGCTCGACAGGGACCGGTCCGAGCACCTGGGCTCCGGCCGGGAGGCTGGCCGCAGACAACAACTCCGCGACCGCGGCGGATGTTCCGCTGACGGCGGCCATCCGCACCGCGGGCGGGAAGCCGAGCTCGGCTCGCTCGGCCAGCTCGCGTTCGGCGAAGCGGACCGGGTCCCAGCGGATCAGCGCCTGGACCGCGGGCAGCGCCGCGTCGGCGAGCACAACGACCTGCCCGCCCGGCCGGACCAGGGCGGCGGCGTTCAGCCACCGGCGCACGGCCTCCTCGGCGGCACGCAGGCTGGGGCGGCCAAGCAGCGCCCAGCCGTCAAGCAGGAGCGCGCCGGCGTACCCCTGCGCGGCAACCGGCTCGGCCCCAGGTGTGGCGATGACAAGCGCGGGCGAGTCGGGCGCCGTGGCGAGCACGTGCTGTCCGCCTGAGGCCCGCACCGGCACTCCGGGAAACGCGCGGCCCAGTTCTTCTGCTGTGCGCGCCGCGCCTGTGACCAGCGCGCGCAGGCGATCGGATCCGCACCGCTCGCAGCTCCAGTCGGCGGCGAGCGCACCGCACCAGCGGCAGCCGGGCACCTCGCCCGGGCCACTGATCTGCAGCGGTCCGGCGCAGACCGCGCACCTGGCCTGGGCCCGGCACCGGCCGCAGGCGATCGCGGCCAGATAGCCGCGCCTAGGCACCTGGACGAGGACCGGCCCGTCGGCCAGGGCGCCGCGGGCGGTGCGCAGCGCGAGGCTGGGCAGGCGGGCGGTCATCGCGGCGGCATCCCTGGCGAGCTCGGCTTCGTCGGGAGCGGCCCGGACCCGCGGCGCGGCCTGGCGCAGCGTGTCCTGGCGGCCGGTCAGCGGCCGCGCCCAACCCGCCTCGACAAGCTGGGTGAGTTCGGTGGTGCGGGCGAAGCCGCCGATCAAGGCGGCCGCCCCGGCCCGGTGCGCGCGCAAGGCCAGCACCTCGCGCGCGTTCGGGTACGGCGCGCGGGGCTCGGCGTGCAGGTCGTCGCCGTCGTCCCAGAGCACCACCAGGCCAAGATGACAGACCGGCGCGAACATGGCCGCCCTGGTGCCCGCCACCACCTTGACCTCGCCCCGGAGGGCGGACAGCCAGCGGCGGTACCGCTCGGCGGGGCCGAGGTCCGCGCTCAGGCAGACGTGCGGCACGATGGCCAGCGCCTCGTCGACGCGGGCCAGGTCGCGGGCATCTGGCAAAACGATGACCACGCCGCGCCCGGCGGCGGCCGTGGTGGCGGCGGCGGCGGCGATCTCGGCCGGCCATCGCGGGCCTGGCAGGGCCGACCAGGCGGCCCGTACCGGCCGGCCTTCGGCCAGCGCGGCCAGAAACGCCTCGCCCGCGGTGTACCGTGCCCACGGGCCGGGAGCCGGCAGCGGCGGCGCCTTATCGGTGTCAGCAGACGCCGGCGCCATGCCCGCGTCCGGCCGCTCCGCGTCCGGCCGGGCGGCGTCCGGCCGCGCGGCGTCCCGCTCGGCAGCGTCCGGTCGCGCGGCGTCCCGCTCGGCGGCGGCGTGGCGCGGCGGGATCGCGAGCCTCAGCACGTCGGCTAGCGTGCCCGCGTACCTGGCCGCCACGGCACGGGCCAGCCCGAAGATCTCCGGGGTGAGCACAGGCTCAGGCGAGATGACCCGTTCCAGCCGGGCTAGCCGGCCCTGGTGCTCGCTGGAGTCCGCGCGTTCCAGCAGGAAGCCGTCGATCAGCTGGCCGGCGAACCTGACCCTGACCCGGCAGCCGGGCACCGCGGCCTGGTCCATGCTGGCCGGGACGAGGTAGTCGAAGGGCCGGTCGAGGTGGGCGAGCGAGATGTCCACCGCGACCCGGGCGACGGGCAGCCGCGTGCTGACCGCCTGCCGGTCCCTGGAGCCCTTCGAAACCTCCGTTCCCTTCGCCACGCTCCCGTCCTACCAGAACCGCGGCCAAGCTAATGACAGGGCAACGGCCGCAGGCCGGACGTACTCCCTAGGACACGCCCGCGGCGCTGCGCAGCTGGTCGGCGCGTTCGGTGCGCTCCCAGGAGAAGTCGGGTTCCGCGCGGCCGAAGTGCCCGTAGGCGGCGGTCTGCGCGTAGATGGGACGCAGCAGGTCAAGCGCGTAGATGATGGCCCGCGGGCGCAGGTCGAAGACCTGCATCACGGCGTCCTGGATCCGCTCGACGGGCACCTTCTCGGTGCCGAAGCACTCAACGAACAGCCCGACCGGCATGGCCTTTCCGATCGCGTACGCGACCTGAGCCTCGCACCTGTCGGCTAGGCCGGCCGCCACCACGTTCTTGGCTACCCAGCGCATCGCGTATGCGGCGCTGCGGTCGACCTTGGACGGGTCCTTGCCGGAGAAGGCGCCGCCGCCGTGCCGTGCCATGCCGCCGTAGGTGTCGATGATGATCTTCCGCCCGGTCAGGCCGGCATCCCCCATCGGGCCGCCGATCTCGAACCGGCCGGTCGGGTTGACAAGCAGCCGGAAGCCCTCGGTGTCGATGCCCGCGTCGGCGATGACCGGATCGACGACGTAATCCCTGATGTCCGGGGTGAGCAGTTCCTTGAGGTTGATGTCGGGCGCGTGCTGCGTCGAGACGACCACGGTGTCGAGCCGCACTGGCGTGTCGCCGACATACTCGATCGTGACCTGCGTCTTGCCGTCGGGGCGCAGGTAGGGCACGGTGCCCGCGCGGCGCACCTCGGCCAGCTGCCTGGCAAGCCGGTGCGCGAGCATGATCGGCAGCGGCATGAGCTCGGGGGTCTCGCGGCACGCGTAGCCGAACATCAGGCCCTGGTCGCCCGCGCCCTGCCGGTCGAGCTCGTGAGTGCCCTCGCCCTCCCGGTACTCGAACGCGTCGTTGACGCCCAGGGCGATGTCCGGCGACTGGGAGCCGATCGATACCGACACACCGCAGGACGCGCCGTCGTAGCCCTTGGCCGACGAGTCGTACCCGATCTCCAGGATCTTCTCCCTGATGATGCCGGGTATGTCCACGTATGTCTGAGTGGTAACCTCGCCGGCGACGTGCACCTGGCCGGTTGTGATCATGGTTTCTACCGCCACCCGGCTGCCCGGATCATCCTTGATCATGGCATCCAGAATGGCGTCACTGATCTGGTCGGCCATCTTGTCGGGATGACCCTCCGTAACCGACTCAGAGGTGAACAGGCGACGCGCCACGTTATCTTCTCCCCCTACTCCATGGGACTGCGTGAGCTTTCCAAGGCTGCGGTGAGTTTATCCGCGCCAAGCAGTTGATGCTGCCGTCCTGCTTCGTGATACTCAAGCGGCTTACTCCAGCCTGGCGGCCACGAGGTCCCAGACCACGTCGGCGAGCGCCTCCTTCGGCCCGCGCGCGATCGTGGTCAGCGAACCATCGGCGCCGAAGACTACCGCCTCGTTATCGGCCGTCCCGAAGCCGAGGCCACCGCCCACGGGATTGACGACGAGGAGGTCACAACCCTTGCGGGCCAGCTTAGCCCAGGCCGAGGCCGGCGAGGTGTCCGTCTCCGCGGCGAAGCCGACGAGAACCTGGTGCTTGCCATCCACGTGGCCCGCGCGGCCGGCACGATGCGCCGCCAGCTCGGCGAGGATGTCCGGGTTCTCCGTCAGCCGCAGCGGCTCGGGCGGCTGGCCGTCCTTCTTTATCTTCGCCTCGCTGCGGGCCTGGGGGCGGTAGTCGGCCACCGCCGCGGCCATCACGACCGCGTCGGCACCCTCCGCGGCGGCCAGCACGGCGTCGCGCATCTCACGGGCCGAGACCACCCGGGCCACCTTGGCTCCGGCCGGATCGGGCAGGGCGACGTTGGCCGCCACCACGGTGGCCTCGGCGCCTCTTGCGACGGCGGTGCGCGCGAGCGCGTATCCCTGGGTGCCTGTCGACCAGTTGCCGATGAACCGGACCGGGTCGATCTCCTCCCTGGTGCCGCCCGCGGACACGACCACGCGACGCCCGGCCAGGTCCTGGCGGGTGCCGGCGAGCAGCAGGGTCGCTACCGCGAAGATGTCGGCCGGTTCCGGCAGCCGCCCGGCGCCGCTGTCGGCTCCGGTAAGCCGGCCCACCGCGGGTTCGAGTACCATCGCTCCCCTGCTCCGCAGCAGCGTCACGTTCGCCTGGGTCGCGGGATGCTCCCACATCTCGGTGTGCATGGCAGGCGCGTACAGCACGGGGCACCTGGCGGTCAGCAGCGTGGCGGCGAGGAGGTCACCGGCCATCCCGGCCGCCGCCCGCGCCAGCACGTCGGCGGTGGCGGGCGCGACGATGACCAGGTCTGCCGACTGGCCGATCCTGACGTGCGGAACCTCGGCTACGCCGGTCCACACGTCCGTGGTAACCGGCTCGCCGGACAGCGCCGCCCAAGTCGCCTCGCCGACGAACCTGAGCGCGTCGGGGGTTGGCACCACCCGGACCCGGTGGCCGGACTCGGTCAGCAGCCGGAGCAGCTCACACGATTTGTAGGCTGCGATGCCGGCGCCGACGCCGAGGACGACGCGCGGCACGCCGGATCAGCCCTCGGTGGCCTCGACGTTGAGCAGCCGCTCCTTGATCTCACGAAGCGAGATGGACAACGGCTTCTCCTGGCTCCGCGTCTCCACCAGCGGCCCGACGTACTCCAGCAGGCCCTCGCCGAGCTGCGAGTAGTAGGCGTTAATCTGTCGTGCACGCTTGGCGGCCATGATCACCAGCCGGTACTTGCTGTCCACGACATCCAGAAGCTCGTCGATGGGCGGGTTGATGATGCCGTCGGCGACCTGAGTCCCTGCCACGTTTTGCCTTCCGTGATAAGCCACACTGCGCCATCAAGGCTACCAGCTGGTGGCATACGTCCTGGACGGATGTGTTCACCAGGGTGCGATCGAACTCCCCTGCCGCCGCGAGCTCGTCGCGCGCGGCCGCGAGCCGCCGGGCCAGGACCTCCGGCGGCTCGGTACCTCGGCCGGTCAGCCTGCGGACCAGCTCATCCCACGACGGCGGAGCGAGGAACACCAGCATGGCATCGGGCGCCGCGCTCCTGACCTGCCGTGCTCCCGCCACGTCGATCTCAAGCAGGCAGCTGACCCCTGCCTGCAGCCGCTGCTCAAGCGGCGCGCGCGGGGTGCCGTACCTGTTGCCCGCGAACCGCGCCCATTCCAGCAGCGCCCGGCCGGCCACCAGCCGGTCAAACCCGGCGTCATCGACAAAGTGATATTCGCGCCCGTCGGTTTCTCCGGGACGCGGCGGCCGAGTCGTGACCGACACGGAAATCCAGATCTCGGGACACGTTCGCCTGAGTTCGGCGACGACCGTGCTCTTCCCGACCCCGGAGGGCCCGGAGAGCACGGTCAGCCGCGAATGCACCGGGGTCGCGACCGCGGCACCGTTAGGACTCGAGGGGTTCGGATCCCGCTTGTCGCTCGGTTCAGATATCGGCACCGAACTCTTGCTCAAGCGCGGACCGCTGGTTGGTACCCAGGCCGCGCACGCGACGCGATTCAGCGATACCAAGCCTTTCCATGATCTGCTTCGCCCTGACCTTGCCCACGCCGGGCAGGGACTCTAGCAGGGCCGAGACCTTCATCTTGCCAATCACGTCATCAGTCGCGCCTTCCTTGATGACATCGGACAAGGTCGTGGCCCCGCGCTTGAGGCGATTCTTAACCTCGGCGCGTTCTTTACGTGCTCTGGCAGCCTTCTCCAGCGCTGCCGCACGCTCTTCAGGAGTGAGGGGAGGAAGAGCCACTCGGGGTCACCTCGGGTTTCGTTGGGAAAAAGGTTTGTCGGGAGGGGAAACTAGCCAATCACGTACCCTTTCGGCAACGCAAACCCCCGTTTACGTCATCACAAATTGAAATATATTACTTTGTGTATGCGATTCATTACTTTGCGTTACCGTCACCGGGGATTCCGGCCCGCCCGTGCCCGCCAAGGGTCTCACCGGGCGATATTCACTCGTCAGCGTGCTGAACACAAGCGTATGCCATGCCCCGCGGGCAGGTTCATCGCCTGCCCGGCGCGTCGCGGATTCGGCTGACATTTTCCACTCGATCCAGTGCGACTCGAGGGCCATCTTCGGTCTCGGGTTCCTGGCATCTTACTCGCTGGGTGAGCCTTGCGTCACCTCAGGTCATCGCATGTCAGGCGCGGGTTCTGGCTCACCGGCTGACGTTAAGCCTGCGTAGCGAGGCGGCGATGGCCGCGGCCGCGGCGCCCGGATCCGGCGCGCGGGTGATCGGACGGCCGATGACCAGCAGATCCGCCCCTGCCAGCAGGGCTTCCTGCGGTGTTGCCACCCTGGCCTGGTCGTCTGCGCCTGCGCCGGCCGGCCGGACACCTGGCGTGATGAGCGTCACATCCGGGCCCACCTCGGCACGGACGGCCGAGACC
>Ga0335078_10004332_pt1 | contig 21043 bp, 17 predicted proteins | sample Lox_Sample_32_FD_206711 | JGI IMG/M metagenome (GOLD analysis project Ga0335078, IMG submission 206711) | Soil microbial communities from Loxahatchee National Wildlife Refuge, Florida, United States - Lox_Sample_3.2 | ecosystem: Environmental > Terrestrial > Soil > Wetlands | place: USA...
TGTATCGTCCGCTATTCTTCTCTGTGCCGCCGGGCACACGGCGGCCTCCAGGCAGGTTGCCCGAGCGGCCAAAGGGAGCGGTCTGTAAAACCGTCGGCTACGCCTTCGATGGTTCGAATCCATCACCTGCCACACCAGCGAAAACGCCCCCTGACCAGCACGTATGCCAGTCAGGGGCGCTCGCGTCCCATGCGGTCGTATGCAGCCGGGAGCGCTGGTGTGCGGGTGGCTGTGCCCAATCCGCGCCCAAGTCCACGGATCTATGCCCAAGTTCTACCTGTCGGCGCCTTGGAGGGTGGATGGCGTCTAGCTTGCGCGGTGCCCACGCCTTCGCCGTCGCTCTTGCCCGACCGATGTACCGGATAACGTGCCCGAGTCGCACGTCGCTGCACGCCCGTTCCCAGGTCCGCGCCGGGCATCACGGTCTGATGTACCGGATAATAGGCCATTATCCGGTCGTTTCGCCGATGGTCACGCATGTGACCGTCAGCGGTCTATGGCGCGGAATCTTCAGCGTCGGATGGCATTCCCGGGCCAGAACACGTCCTTAGCCCAGCAGGTGTGTCCCTGTGGGGCCGGTGACCTGCTGGAGCATGGTGCGGGCGAGCTGCTGGATCTGCGGTGTCAGGGGCACGTAGCCGTTGGCGGCGGCGTAGGCCTGGCCGGCGTGACTGAGCCAGTCGAGCATGGCGACCAGGGCCTGCCCGCGGGCCTGGTTCTGCTGGCGGGTGTAGACCAGCGCCCAGCTGTAGCCGCTGATCGGGTAGCTGGTGGCCCCGGGCTGGTTGACGATGGAGAAGTCGGTGGGCGTGATGGCGGGTTTCTGGGCGGCGTCGGCGGCGACGGTCTGGGCGGAGGGGATGACGTAATTTCCGGCCTGGTTGCGGAGGGCGGCGAACGGCAGCGTCAGGCCCATGGAGTAGGCCTGCTCGATGTAGCCGATGGAGAACGGGGTGCGGAACACCGTGGTGGCCACTCCGCCGTTGCCCTCGGCGCCTTCGCCGGCTGGCCAGTTGAGTTTCTGGCCGGTGCCGACCCTGGATGCCCAGGCGGGGTCGACGCTGGACAGGTAATTGCTGAAGATGTAGCTAGCCGATCGCGTCGGGTGCCTGGCACCACGCCTGGCCGCCGTCTCCTGACCCGGCGCTTCGCTGCGGCCCGGCATGCTCCCGGCAGGACCAGCCAGCAGCTGCTACCTGGCAACAGCGGTCATCCAGCGGCGGGCTTGACCGCGCGGATGATCGCCGAGTGCAGGCCCGGGGCGGCCTCGGTGGTGAACGTGACCGATGCGCCGGCGAACCCGGCTGCGGTGAGCCCGTCCAGGTACTCCGTGCGGGTCAGCGCCCCGGCGATGCACCCGACATACGATCCGGCGGCGGCCCGGTCGGCCGGGCTCATGTGGTCCTCAGCGACCACGTCGGAGATCCCGATCCGCCCCCCGGGCGCCAGGACCCGGAACATCTCCGCCAGCACCGCGGGCTTGTCGGCCGACAGGTTGATCACGCAGTTGGAGATCACCACGTCCACCGACGCGTCCGGCAGCGGCAAGGCCTCGATCTGGCCCTTGCGGAACTCCACGTTGGCCGCCCCGGCCTTGGCAGCGTTGCGGCGGGCCAGGTCGAGCATGTCGTCGGTCATGTCGACGCCGTAGGCGAACCCGGACGGGCCGACCCGGCGGGCCGACAGCAGCACGTCGATGCCGCCGCCCGAGCCCAGGTCCAGCACCCGGTCGCCGTCGTGCAGGTCCGCGACCGCGACCGGGTTCCCGCAGCCGAGGCTGGCCAGGACCGCGCCGGCCGGCAGCCCGTCGGTCTCGCCCTCCCGGTAGAGCCCCTGACTGAAACCGCCGACCGCCAGCGCCGCCGTCTCCCGCGAGCCGCAACAGGAGCCGTGGGCCGAGCTGCCGCAGCACGAGGCAGACACGCCAGCCTCCGGCGCCAGGACCGCGCGGGCCGCCTCGGCGTACCGGGCCCGGACCTCCTCTCGCAGGTCCGTGCTCGCCTGATCGTTCATCCCGATCACCCCACAGACATAGACGATCATCTATTGATAATCCTGCCGCAGAGATAGACGCCTGTCAATATCCATCGCATACTGGTCAGGTGACCACCTCGACCGCCGCCGGGACCCGGCCGGCCCTCCCGCTGGCCGGCGCGTGCTGCGCGCCGCTGCTGCGCGAGCCGATCACCGCCAGCCAGGCAGCGGACCTCGCCCGGCTGCTCAAGGCCCTGGCCGACCCGGCCCGGCTCCGGCTGGTCTCCATAGTCGCCGCGCATGACGGCGGCGAGGCCTGCGTCTGCGACCTCACCGAACCGCTCGGCCTGACCCAGCCGACCATCTCCCACCACCTCAAGATCCTCGCCGAGGCCGGGATCTTCACCCGGGACAAGCGCGGCGTCCGGGCCTACTACTCCCTGATCCCCTCAGCCCTGAACGCCCTCTCAGCGGTGCTGCACACCTGACACCGCATCTACACGGCGCTGGCAACTAGCAGCAAGACGGCCGCAACCGCCATGACCACTGGGCACACCTTGAACCACACCACACCGGTGCGCGCACCCGTCACCGCCGTCAGGACCCCAAGCGCAACCAGCAAAGCAGCCGCCACCCGGTACACCCAGTCCCGCACATCGGCCGCCGCTCCACCCGCCGCTGTCACGGCTACCACCATGGCCGCAACGCCCCACATAGTGAAGGCCTCGGCTAGCCACTCCTGCACGATGACTCGACGGTTGTCCGCACCGATCGGCCCGAATCCGGCGACGACCTGACGAGTAGGCACCGCATGCGCCAGCCCCCACGCCGTGATCACAGCCGCCGCGACATAAGCCAGAACCGCGCTCATACCCTTGACGATCACTATGCGGGTTGAGCGCAAACACCTTCGGCCGGCCAGCTTGCGCCCTTCCCGTGAATATGCCGTCCTTCTCGCCCGGCCGCACTGGTCACGGTCACACTCGTTCACCCACCTCACCTGGACCGGTGATCAGCCCGGACTCCCGATTCAAGACCCGGTGCCCACCGGTCATACGGCATACCCAGCGTGTCCCGCGCCAGGCTCACGGCCGAGGGCCAAAAGGCCCACCATCCCGCCCGAAGGTACCGCGAGGAACGCGCGGGGGCCGGGGTTGTTCCCAGGGCGCACAGAAATTGGATGATATATGCACCTGCCGCACGAGCACAGGAGCGCTGGCGGAACCAGGAAATAATCAGCGATCTGCGCCGAATATTTGGTTGCCGTGCCCGCCGGACTTTCACTCTCCGTAACAGCCAATGTCCGTGCTAAAGGGTTGCCGACAGGGGTCTCCCGATAGACGACACGTTCATGAACCTGTCGCTGCCGGGCAGAAAATTACGGTCTCGGCCGCGTTCAGATAGGTGAGGGCGCGTGCTCATATGGGGGACGCGTAACAGTTCGCAGCCTGCGGCGGGGTCCGGTACCGGGGGTGGGACTGGGCGGGCGGGCCGCCCTTCCTTGCCGCTGTTGTTCCGTGCCCGGTGGGCGCGGCCGGGGACGGGTGCGGCGGCGCCCGGCCCCGGCCTTCGCGCGGTGCGCCTTCCCCGGCGCCCGCCGTCCTCAGTTGGGGCGGCCGGTCACGCTACCGGCGTCTGCCTGGTGCGTTCGAATTGAGCCGTCCACTCGATGACCAGCCGGTGAGCCGGCCGGACTGGGCAGGGATTGTTCTGCATCCCTATGCCGCGGAAAGGCCTGCCCGTAAGCCCGGGCGGCGCCTTAGCAGGGCCCGGGCAGCAGGCCGTGCTCGGGGAAGACGGCCGACCGGGTGGCGAAGATGGCCCGGTCGACCGGATCGCTCGGGTTGAAGCCGGCATCGAACCGGTCGAACGTCGGCTCGTCGCCGTCGGTCATCGTCACCGGGGCCTGCTGGCCGGTGCGGCCGTAGGCGAACTCGCGCCAGCTCTCCGGGATGCGCACCCGCGGGTCGATCGGGGCGCCGACCGCCTCGGCGAGCAGATGCGTCCACGTCCGCGCCACCACCTGGAGCGGCTCGTACCCGCCGCCGCCGGTCAGCAGCCAGCGGCCGCCGGCCGACTCGTGGGCCAGCCGGTGGATCATCTCGTGCGCGATCCGCTGCGCGTCGATGGACAGCGACAGGTCGGCCAGCGGGTCGAGCCGGTGCGTGTCACAGCCGTGCTGGCTGACCAGGACCTGCGGGCGGAACGCGCGCAGCAGGGCCGGCACCACGGCGTCAAAGGCGCGCAGCCACCCGGCGTCCTCGGTCCCGGCCGGGAGGGCCACGTTGACCGCCGTCCCCTCCGCCCCCAGGCCGCCGGTCTCCGTCGGCCACCCGGTGTTGGGCCACAGCGCGGCCGGGTGCTCGTGCAGGCTGATGGTCAGCACCCGCGGGTCGTCGTAGAACGCGGCCTGCACCCCGTCGCCGTGGTGGACATCGATATCAACGTAGGCGACCCGGGTGGCGCCCTGATCGAGCAGCCAGCGGATCGAGATCGCCGGGTCGTTGTACACGCAGAAACCGCTGGCGCTGCTGTCCATGGCATGATGCAGGCCGCCGGCGATGCTCGCGCCGTGCTGCGCGGCCCCCGTCCACACGGCGCGCGCGGCGGCCAGGGTGGCCCCGGCCACCAGCGCCGAGGCATCGTGCATGCCCGCGAACACCGGGTTGTCCTCGGTACCGAGGCCGAACGTGGCCGCTGCGGCCGCTGCGGTCCCGTCACCCGGCTCCGGGAACGGGGTGGCCTGCGGGGCGCCTGGGTCTTCCCGGGATGCCGGGGGCGCGGCGTCTTCCGGGGGTGCCGGGGCTTCTGGGGCGGCTGGGGTGGCTGGCTGGCTGGAGCCGCCGGCCTGCCGTACCGCGGCGATGTAATGCGGCCTGTGTACCGTTTGCAGATCCAGGTCGGAGGCGGGCGCCGGCCGTTCGACCGTCACGCCAGGAACCGAGAGCACGCCGAAGGCGCGAGCGAGCTCGATGGTCAGCTCGACCCGTGCGGGCGCCATCGGATGCCCCTCGCCGAAGTCATATCCGGCAAGTTGGTCATCCCACGCGACGTGCAGCGAACAGCTCATAAAACACCCAAACACGCGGGCCGGCCAGACACAATAGGCAACCTTCCCGGATCGCGGCAGGCACCATACAGTTGCCATATTACGCTGCGTAACGACCCGCTCTGAGCTGCAGGTAGGTCGCGGCCATGCCCCGCCAGCAGGCCGGCCGGGCTGGACAGGCCCGGAATGGATGGGACGACCGGGCAGGCCGCCGTGCCCGCCCTTAAATTTCGGCCCTTCCCTTAAAGATCGGCCCTGAGAGATCCTGTGCGGTTTAGGCGATGCCCCGATGCCCACAGCAGAAATCGGGCAAGATCCAGGTCCCGGCGCAGCCCGCCGGTAACTATGGGGCCGCGGCCGGCCGGGCCGCAGGCCGGGCGGGAACCCCGGCCAGCGAGCGGCCCGGCCAGCGAGCGGCCCGGCCAGGTCAGCGGCCCGGCCAGGTCAGCGGCCCGGCTAGTTCAGGGGGCCGCCAGCGACGTAGATGACCTGCCCGGAAACGAAGCCCGCATCCTCGCCGACGAGGAAGGAGACGGCGGCCGCCACGTCGGCCGGCTGGCCGACCCGGCCGACCGGGATCTGCTTCGAGTAGGTCGCCACGAGGTCCTCGAACGACATCTTCAGGCTGGTGGCCATGGCCGCGGTCATGTCGGTGGCGATGAAGTGCGGCCCGACCGCGTTCGCGGTGATCCCGAACTTGCCCAGTTCCTTGGCGAGCGTCTTGGTGAAGCCCTCCACGCCGGCCTTGGTGGCGGCGTAGTTGGCCTGCCCGCGGTTGCCGAGCGCCGACGACGACGAGATATTGACGATCCGCCCCCACTTCTGCTCGGTCATGTACTTCTGCACCGCCCTGGTCATCAGGAACGGGCCGCGCAGGTTGACGGCGATCACCGCGTCCCACTGGTCGTCGGTCATCTTGAACAGCATGGCGTCGCGGGTGATACCGGCGTTATTGACCAGCACGGTCGGCGCGCCGAGCTCGGCGGCCACCCGCTCGACCGCGGCGTTCGCCTGATCGGTCTTGCTGACGTCGGCGCCGATCGCGAGCGCCCGCCCTCCGGCGTTCTCGATCTCCTTCACCGTTCCCGCGCAGTCGGCCTCGACCAGGTCGAGGACCGCCACCGCCATCCCGTCCGCGGCCAGCCTGATGGCCGTCCCGGCACCAATACCGCGGGCGGCTCCGGTCACGATGGCTACTCGCTGCGTCTCCTGTGACATGTGTGTACCTTTCTTCCGGCCGTCATCAGGCCGTCCTGTGGCCATCCTCTGGCCGTCCTCTGGCCGGGGGCACCCGGGCCGGGCTGGCCCTCGGGCCCTGTTCGACTGGCCGTATCCTCCGCCACGCCCGGGTTCCCGTTAAGGGACTTTCTTCCCTGCATTTCCGGGGCCACCGGCCCGGCTGGTGCCCTGCCGCCTGCCCGTATCCCCGTAAACCTCGCGCACGGGGCGGGCCGCCGCTTCCATCTGTGGCCGCGGGAGCGTAATGATGACCCCAAGGAAAAGCCGATCGTGAGATACGGAACAATCTGGCGCCCCGGGGCGGCCCGTCACGGGCACGCCAGCGGACGCGATGCTCGCTGGCTGAAGGGAGGGACGGACCGATGAGCCGTCCTGCACGTGATCTCACTCCGCTGCCGGATCTGCTGCATGATGCCGCCTTCGCCGGGCCGGTGCGGACACGCCGGCCCGTCTACACCGACCTGCTCCCGCCGTGCAACGCCGGGTGCCCGGCCGGGGAGAACATCCAGTCCTACCTGGCCAGCACCCGGGCCGGGGAGCATGAGCGGGGCTGGCGCCAGCTGACCGCGGACAACCCGATGCCGGCCATTCACGGCCGGGTCTGCTACCACCCGTGTGAGAACTCCTGTAACCGGGCGGAGCTGGACAGCTCGGTCTCGATCCATTCGGTGGAGCGGTTCCTCGGCGATCTCGCGCTCGAGCGCGGCTGGCGGTTCGATCCGCCGCCGGTCCGCACGGGCAAGCGGGTGCTCGTCATCGGGGCGGGCCCGAGCGGCCTGTCGGCCGCCTATCACCTGGCCCGGCGGGGGCATGAGGTCGAGATCCGGGACGCCAGCCCGGAACCGGGCGGCATGATGCGCTACGGCATCCCCGCCTACCGGCTGCCCCGGGACGTCCTCGCGGGCGAGGTGGCCAGGATCGAGGCGCTGGGAGTCCAGATCAGCTGCGGGCACCGGGTCACCGACCTGGCCGCCGAGCAGGCGGTGGGCCGGTTCGACGCGGTATTCGTCGCGGTCGGCGCGCACCTGTCCAAGCACGTGGACATCCCGGCCCGGGACGCGGGCCGGATCATCGACGCGGTGCCGTTCCTGCGCGATGTGGCGTCCGGCGACCGGCCGGTGATCGGCCGCCGGGTCGCGGTGTACGGCGGCGGCAACACCGCCATGGACGCCGCGCGGGTCGCCAAGCGGCTGGGCGCCCAGGACACCATGATCGTCTACCGGCGCAGCCGGGCACAGATGCCCGCGCACGAAGACGAGGCGACCGAGGCCGAGCGGGAGGGCGTGCGGATCAACTGGCTGCGCACGATCGCCGCCTTCGAGGGGCCGACGCTGACGGTCGAGGTCATGAACCTGGACGACCAGGGCCGCCCGCACCCGACCGGCCAGATGGAGACACTCGCCGCCGACACCATCATCATGGCGGTCGGGCAGGACGCCGACACGGCCTTTCTGCGCCCGGTCCCCGGCGTCGAGTTCAAGCCGGACGGGGCGGTCCAGGTGTCGCCGTCGATGATGACGGGCTGCCCCGGCGTGTTCGCCGGCGGCGACATGGTGCCGGACGAGCGGACGGTCACGGTCGGCACTGGGCACGGCAAGAAGGCCGCCCGGTTCATCGACGCCTACCTGCGCGGTACCGACATCGCGCCGCCGCCCAAGAACGACCAGGCCGTCTTCGAGGCGCTGCACCCCTGGTATTTCGCCGACGCCGCGGCCCGGCGCCAGCCGGAACGCGAGCCGACCGGCCGTGTCGCCGACTTCACCGAGATCGTGGGGGGCCTGAGCGAGAAGCAGGCCGCGTACGAGGCGGGCCGCTGCCTGTCATGCGGCAACTGCTTCGAGTGCGACGGCTGCTTCGGATCCTGCCCGGAGGACGCGATCATCAAGATCCGCCCCAGCAACCCGGCCGGTCACGAGCACGGAGCGGAATACGCCTACCGGTTCGACTACGACCAGTGCACGGGCTGCGGGATCTGCTATGAGCAGTGCCCGGTCCATGCCATCGAGATGATCCCGGAGTAGCCGCCATGCGCGTAACGATCGACGGCAACGAAGCCGCAGCCTCGGCCGCTTACCGGCTCAACGAGGTGTGCTGCATCTACCCGATCACACCCTCGTCCCCGATGGCTGAGCTGGCCGATGAGTGGTCCAGCCGGGGACGGCCGAACGTGTGGGGCACCGTGCCCGCCGTGGTGGAGATGCAAAGTGAGGGCGGCGCCGCGGGCGCGCTGCACGGTTCGCTGCAGAGCGGCGCGCTGACCACGACGTTCACCGCGTCGCAGGGCCTGCTGCTGATGATCCCGAACATGTACAAGATCGCCGGGGAGCTGACACCGGCGGTGTTCCAGGTGGCCGCGCGCTCACTGGCCGCGCAGGGACTGTCGATCTTCGGTGATCATGCCGACGTGATGGCGGTCCGCCAGACCGGATTCGCGCTGCTGGCCTCGGCGAGCGTCCAGGAGGCGCACGACTTCGCTGCGATCGCGCAGGCGGCCACGCTGGCGACGCGGATCCCGTTCGTCCACTTCTTCGATGGTTTCCGCACCTCTCACGAGCTGAACACGGCCGACCTGCTGTCCGACGACGAGCTGCGCGCGATGGTGCCGGAGGAACTGATCCGGGCGCACCGTGCCCGGGCGCTGTCCCCGGACCGGCCCTTCATCCGCGGCACCGCGCAGAACCCGGACATCTACTTCCAGGCCCGGGAGACCGTCAACTCGTTCTATGCGCGGGTGCCCGGGGCCGTCACCGAGGCGATGGACGCCCTGGCCGCGCTGACCGGGCGCCAGTACCACCTCGCCGACTACACCGGCGATCCGGAGGCGGACCGGGTCATCGTGGTGATGGGCTCCGGCGGCCAGACCGCAGCCGAGACGGCCGGCTATCTCGCGGCGCGCGGGGAGAAGGTCGGCGTCCTGCAGCTCCGGTTGTTCCGGCCGTTCCCGGCGGAGGCGGTGCTGGCCGCGCTGCCGGCCACCGCCCGGCGGGTCGCCGTGCTGGACCGCACCAAGGAGCCCGGCTCGCTGGGCGAACCGCTGTTCCTCGATGTGCTCGGGGCGCTGGCGGAGGCACACGGGGCCGGGCACCTGGCGGACATGCCGCTGGTGATCGGGGGCCGCTACGGCCTGTCCTCCAAGGAGTTCACCCCCGGCATGGTGGCAGGGATCTTCGCGGAGCTGGCCGCCGAGCGGCCCAGGCCGCGTTTCACCATCGGCATCACCGACGACGTGGGCGGCATCAGCCTGCCCTACGACCAGACCCTGGACATCGAGCCGCCCGGGACCGTGCGGGCGCTGTTCTTCGGGCTGGGCGCGGACGGGACCGTGGGGGCGAACAAGAACAGCATCAAGATCCTCGGCGCCGACCCGTCCCGATACGCCCAGGCCTACTTCGTCTACGACTCCAAGAAGTCAGGCTCGGAGACGGGCTCGCACCTGCGGTTCGGGCCGCTCCCGATCAAGGCGCCCTACCTGATCAGCCAGGCCAGCTTCGTCGGCTGCCACCAGGCGCGGATGATCGGGCGGCAGGAGGTGCTGGGCCGCGCTGCGCCCGGGGCGACCGTGCTGCTCAACACCCCGCACCCGGCCGAGCAGGTGTGGGACTCGCTGCCGCGCGACGCGCAGGAGCAGATCCTGGCCAAGCAGCTCACCCTCTACGCCATCGACGCCGGCCGGGTCGCCCGCGACGCCGGGCTCGGCGGGCGGGTGAACACCGTCCTGCAGACCTGCTTCTTCGCCATCTCCGGGGTCATGCCCCGGGACGAGGCGATCGAGGCGATCAAGGGCGCGATCACCAAGACCTACGGCCGGCGCGGCCCCGAGGTCGTCGCGCGCAACCATGCGGCCGTGGACGCCTCCCTCGCGGCCCTGCACCAGATCGAGATCCCGGGACGGGTGACGGCCACCCGCGGCGTGCCGGCGCCCGTGCCGGCCGACGCGCCGGAGTTCATCCGCACCGTGACGGCCGAGATGATGGCCGGCCGCGGCGATCTGCTGCCGGTCAGCGCGCTGCCGGTGGACGGCACCTACCCCAGCGGCACCACGGCGTATGAGAAGCGGAACGTCTCCGAGGAGGTCGCGGCGTGGGACCCGGACCTGTGCATCCAGTGCGGCAACTGCAGCTTCGTCTGCCCGCACAGCGTGATCCGGTCCAAGTTCTATGAGGCCGACCTGCTGTCCGGGGCACCGGACGGGTTCCCCGCCATGCGGCTGGACGCCGTGGGGCTGCCGGAGTCGCGGTACACCCTGCAGGTCTACGCCGAGGACTGCACGGGCTGCGGGCTGTGCGTCGAGGCCTGCCCGGCGGCCGCGCCGGGGGACCCGGAGCGCAAGGCGATCAACCTGGCCGCCCGCGCCCCGCTGGTCGAGGACGCGCGGCGGGACATCGCGTTCTTCGAGACGATCCCGGTCAACGACCGGACCCGGGTGGACTTCGGCACGGTCCGCGGCACCCAGTTCCTGCAGCCGCTGTTCGAGTTCTCCGGCGCGTGCGCCGGCTGCGGCGAGACACCGTACCTCAAGCTGGTCTCCCAGCTGTTCGGCGACCGGCTGATGATCGCCAACGCGACCGGCTGCTCGTCGATCTACGGCGGCAACCTGCCGACCACCCCGTGGACCACCGACAAGGCGGGGCGGGGACCCGCGTGGTCGAACTCGCTGTTCGAGGACAACGCCGAGTTCGGGCTCGGCTTCCGGCTCGCCGCCGACCAGCACCTGAGCCTGGCCCGCCGGCGGCTGGCCGAGCTGGCCGGCGCGCTCGGCCCCGGCGGCCCGGAACTGGCCGAGGAGATCCTCACCGCGCAGCAGCGGCGGGAAACCGAGTACGGCGCCCAGCGGGAGCGGGTCACCGAGCTGAAGCGCCGGCTGGCGGAGCTGGACCCCGCGGCCAACCCGGCCGTGGCGGACCTGAACAGCGTGGTGGACAACCTGGTCCGGCGCAGCGTGTGGATCGTCGGCGGCGACGGCTGGGCCTACGACATCGGCTCCGGCGGCCTGGACCACGTGCTGGGCAGCGGCCGCGACGTGAACGTGCTGGTGATGGACACGGAGGTGTACTCCAATACCGGTGGCCAGTCGTCCAAGTCGACACCGCTCGGTGCGGTCGCCAAGTTCGCCTCGGCCGGGAAGAGGGTCCCCAAGAAGGACCTCGCCCTGCAGGCCATCGCCTACGGCAACGTCTACGTCGCCCGGATCGCCATGGGCGCCGATCCGCAGCAGACGCTGCGGGCGCTGCGGGAGGCCGAGGCCTACGAGGGAACGTCGCTGGTGATCGCCTACAGCCACTGCATCGCGCACGGCATCGAGAAGGACGGGAAACCGCTGCGCAACGGGATGGACCAGCAGTATCGCGCGGTGAGCAGCGGCCACTGGCCGCTGGTCCGCTACGACCCGGTGCTGCGCGCGGAGGGGTTCAACCCCTTCCTGCTGGATTCGCACCGGCCGCGGATGAGCCTGGCCGACTACACCGGGCGGGAACTGCGGTACCGCATCCTGGCCCGCACCGACCCCGCGGCGGCCGAACGGCTGTTGAAGCTGGCCCAGCAGGAGGTCAACCAGCGATGGGCCACGTACGAGGAGATGGCGGCGCGCGGTCCCGATCGGTTCCCGGCGACCGCTGAGGGCAGCGTTCAGGACGTCAGCGCTGAAGGGGACGGCCGATGAACCTCGCCACCAGCTACCTGGGCCTGAAGCTACGTAACCCGCTGGTCGCCTCGGCCGGCCCGATGACGCAGACCAGCGGCAGGATCGAGCGGCTGGCAGCGGCGGGTGTAGGCGCCGTCGTGCTGCCGTCGCTGTTCGAGGAGCAGATCCGGGCCGAGGCCGCGCGGGACGAGAGCCTGGCCGAGGTCAACGCGGACAGCTTCGGCGAGGCCATGACGTTCCTGCCGGATCCGGAAACCAGTGTCTGGCCCCGCCAGTACCTCGACCTGATCAAACGCGCGGGCGACTTCGGGGTCCCGGTGATCGCCAGCCTGAACGGCACCACGGCCGGCGGGTGGACCGATTACGCCCGCGCCATGCAGGACGCGGGCGCGGACGCGATCGAGCTGAACATCTACTACCTGAACGGCGACCCGCTGATCGCGGGACGTGATGCCGAGCAGCGCTACCTGGACATCCTCAGCTCGGTCAAGGCGGTGGTGAGCATCCCGGCCGCGGTCAAGCTGAGTCCCTACTTCAGCTCCTTCGGCGAGATAGCGACCCGGCTGGACGAGGCCGGCGCGGACGGCCTGGTCCTGTTCAACCGGTTCATGCAGACCGACATCGACCCCGGCAGGCTGTCGGTCAGCACCGGCTTCCGGCTGTCCAGCCCGGCCGAGGCCACGCTCCCCCGGTCCTGGATCGCCCGGTTGCGCGGCCGGGTGCGGGCCTCGCTCGCCGCCAGCACGGGCGTGGAGACCGCTGACGACGTGGCCGCCTACCTGCTGGCCGGGGCGGACGTGGTGATGACGACGTCGGCGCTGCTGCGGCACGGCCCGGGCCACGTCAGCGTGCTGCTCGACGGGCTGACTGCCTGGCTGGAGCGCAAGGGGTTCGCCGGGGTCGGCGACATCCGCGGCGCGCTCGCCCCGGGCGCCGGGGTTACCTGGCCGGACTACGGGCGGCGCGGCTACCTCGGCGCCATTGAGCAGGCCAAGCACACGTACGCGCCCGGGTAGCCGCGGCCGTCCGGCCGACGGCCGCGCCCGTCTGCCCGGATTCCGGCGGCCTGATCAGGTTTGCCCTGCTTATCTGCGGGTAATGACAGCATTAATTTAGTTGCTGTTGCAAAACATGCTGCAGGCGATCGGCGGAGATCTATGCAGTCATCACGGCCCGGGCCGCTTCAGCACACGCTGACCGGCCGGCACATCGACGTGGGGGGCCAGCGGGTCCGGGTATCGGTCCGGCACGGGGACCGCAGCGGCCGCAGCGGCCATACCGGGGTCCCGTTGCTCGTGATCAACGGCATCGGCGCGAGCCTGGACGCCCTGCAGCCATTCGTCGACGCCCTCGGCCCCTCGGTGACCGTGATCCGCTTCGACGTGCCCGGCGTCGGCGGCTCGCCCAAGCCGCAGCGGCCCTACCGGTTCAGCGGGCTGTGCCGGCTGATCGCCGGGCTGCTGTCCCGGCTCGGGCACGAGCGGGCCGACGTGCTCGGCATCTCCTGGGGCGGCGGGGTGGCGCAGCATTTCGCGGCGTTCCACCCCACGCGGTGCCGCCGCCTGGTGCTGGTCAGCACGGCGACCGGCTCGCTGATGGTGCCGGCCAGGCCCGGGGTGCTGATGCGGATGGCCACCCCGCAGCGCCACACCGACCCGGAACACCTCAGCCGGGCCGCCGCGTCGCTGTATGGCGGGTCCGCGCGCAGCGACCCGCGCGCGGTCGCTGCGCACGTGCAGGCGTTCGGCCCGTTCGCCTCCAGCCTCGGCTACCTCTATCAGCTCACCGCCGCGATGGGGTGGACCAGCGTGCCGTTCCTGCCGTTGCTGCGCCAGCCGACGCTCATCATGTCCGGCGATGACGACCCGATCATCCCGCTGGCCAACGCGCACCTGATGCACCGGCTCATCCCGGACTCGAGGCTGCACGTCTACCGCGGCGGCCATCTCGGCCTGGTCACCGAGGCGCGGGCGCTCGCCCCGGTGGTGGAGCGGTTCCTGCACCCGGCCGCGCACGGCGCGCGTCCCCGGCGCTTCGCGTTCTGGCCCGCGGCCTGAGGCCAGGGCATCCCGCCGGGCAGCGGGCGTGGATGGACTAAGCTGGGCGGGTCAGATGATGCCCTGGCGGGGGGCTGCGCTTCCCGAACCGCCGCTCCGCGCGGCTGATGGCTTCTTACCACCAGGCCGACGCGGAGGGAGTCGCGTAGCCTTGCCCCGGATCGATCGCTGGGAGATCGCGGCCATTTTCGCGGGCGGCGCGCTCGGCACGCTTGCGCGGGCCGCGCTAGCCGAGGCGTTCCCGCACGCGGCGACGGCGTGGCCGTGGCCGACGTTCGGCGTCAACATCGTGGCCGCGTTCCTGCTCGGCTACTTCGTCACCCGGCTGCAGGAGCGCCTGCCGCTGTCCAGCTACCGCCGGCCGCTGCTGGGCACCGGGCTGTGCGGCGGCCTGTCCACGTTCTCCACCATGCAGGTGGAGATCCTGAAGATGATCGACGCGCACGCCTGGGGGCTGGCCGCGGGGTACGCCGCCGCCAGCGTGGCGGCCGGCTACGCGGCCATCTACCTGGCCACCGCGCTCGTCCGCCGGGTCTGGATACGCCTTCCCGCGCCCCGCCCGCACGCCGGGGATCTCTCGTGAGCGTGCTGGTGTGGGCGGGGGTGGTGCTGATCGGCGGGGCCGGGTCGGTGGCCCGCTTCGTGGCGGACGGCCTGGTGGCCTCGCGGACCGGGCGGGATTTCCCGCTCGGCACGCTGGCCGTGAACCTGTCCGGCGCGCTGATCCTCGGCTTCCTCACCGGGCTGGCGCTGGGCCACGACCAGGCCCTGCTGGCGGGCACCGCCGCGGTCGGTTCCTACACGACGTTCTCGACCTGGATGCTCGAAACCGAAAGGCTGGCCGAAGACCGCCAGGTCGGCAAGGTTGCGGCGAACGTGCTCGGCAGCGTCGCGCTCGGCGTGGCCGCCGCCGCGCTCGGCCGCCTGATCGGGGCCTGGCTATGAGCGAGTGGCCGGCCATGGACGACTGCCTGAAGCTCACCAGCTACTTCGGGGAACGGCACCGGGCCGGGGGGCGGTTCGCCGCGGACGCGCTGCTCGACCTGTACGGCCGGCACGAGATCGCGGCGAGCGTGCTGCTGCGCGGCGCCGAGGGGTTCGGCCTCAAGCATCACCTCAGCACCGACCACTCGCTGACCCTGTCGGAGGACCTGCCGCTCATCGCGGTCGCGGTCGACCGGCGGCCGCTGATCGAGGCGGTCCTCCCCCGCGTGCTCGCGCTCACCGACTCCGGGCTGGTGACGCTGGAACGGGCCCGGCTGATCACCAGCACGTCCGGCGTGGCCTGGCCGCCGGGGGAGCGGCCGCGTCCGGCTGATCCGGACGAGGCCACCAAGCTGACCATCTACCTGGGCCGCCAGCAGCGCGTTTACCGGGTTCCGGCCTTCGCCGCGGTCTGCGACCTGCTGTACCGGCGCGGCGTGGACGGGGCCACCGCGCTGCTCGGCGTGGACGGGACGGCGCACGGCCGGCGGGAACGGGCCCGGTTCTTCAGCCGCAACGCGGACGTGCCGATGATGGTCATCGCGGTCGGATCGGCCCGGCGGATCGCCGCCGTGCTGCCCGAACTCGGGGCGCTGCTGGAGCGCCCGCTCATCACCCTGGAGCGGGTGCACGTGTGCAAGCGGGACGGCCGGCTGCTCGGCCGCCCGCACGCGCTGCCGGGGGCCAGCGAGCACGGCCTGGCGCTGTGGCACAAGCTGATGATCTACACGTCCGAGGCAGCCCGGGACGGCGGCCAGCCGATCCACCGGGCCATCGTCCGCCACCTGCGCAGCGCGGGGCTGAGCGGCGCGACCACCCAGCGCGGCGTCTGGGGGTTCCACGGCGGCCACGCGCCGCACGGTGACCGGCTGCTGCAGCTCGGCCGGCACGTGCCCGTCGTCACCGTCGTGGTCGACTCGCCCGAGCGCACCGCCCGCGCGTTCGACATCATCGACGAGGTAACCGGCACCCGCGGGCTGGTCACCAGCGAGATCATACCCGCGCTGCAGGCCAGCGCGGGGAGCCGCCGCCGCGGCGGCCTGCGGCTGGCGACCCACCACCTCACGGGACCGCCGGCGGAGCCCCCGGGGCCCGCTCGCTAAGTTGAGGGTGTGACGACGGAGGCGCCGGTCCTGCGCAGCACGGTGGATCCGGCCGGTGAGACATTCAAGCGCAACGCCGAACAGCACGCCGCGCTCGTTGCGGACCTGCGGGAACGGCTCGCGGCGGCCGCGCTGGGCGGGCCGGAGCGGGCCCGCGCCCGGCACACCGAGCGGGGCAAGCTGCTGCCCCGGGACCGGGTGGATGACCTGCTGGACGCGGGCTCGCCGTTCCTGGAACTGTCGCCGCTGGCCGCGAACGGCATGTACGCCGGTGAGGCCCCGGCCGCGGGCATCATCACCGGGGTGGGCCGGGTGGCCGGGCGGGAATGCGTGATCGTGGCCAACGACGCGACCGTGAAGGGCGGCACCTACTACCCGATCACGGTGAAGAAGCACCTGCGCGCCCAGGAGATCGCGCTGCACAACCGCCTGCCGTGCATCTACCTGGTGGACTCCGGCGGGGCCTTCCTGCCGCGGCAGGACGAGGTGTTCCCGGACCGGGAGCACTTCGGCCGGATCTTCTACAACCAGGCCACGATGTCGGCGCAGGGTATCGCGCAGATCGCGGCGGTACTCGGGTCGTGCACGGCGGGCGGCGCGTACGTGCCGGCGATGAGCGACGAGGCGGTGATCGTCCGCGACCAGGGCACGATCTTCCTCGGCGGCCCGCCGCTGGTGAAGGCGGCAACCGGGGAGGTCGTCACCGCCGAGGATCTGGGCGGCGGATACCTGCACGCGCACGTCTCCGGGGTCACCGACCACCTGGCCAGCGACGACGCGCACGCGCTGACGATCGTCCGCTCGATCGTCTCCACGCTGGCCGTCAAACCGCCGTGCCCGTGGCAGGTCCGCCCCACCGAGGACCCGCAGCACGATCCGGCTGAGCTGTACGGCGTGGTGCCCGCCGACTGGCGCACCCCCTACGACGTGCACGAGGTCATCGCGCGCATCACCGACGGCAGCCGGCTGGCGGAGTTCAAGCCGGAGTACGGGCAGACCCTGGTCACCGGGTTCGCGCGCATCCACGGGCACCCGGCGGGGATCGTGGCCAGCAACGGCATCCTGTTCAGCGAGTCCGCGGTCAAGGGGGCGCACTTCATCGAGCTGTGCGACCAGCGGCAGGTCCCGCTGGTGTTCCTGCAGAACATCACCGGCTTCATGGTCGGCCGCGAGTACGAGGCCGGGGGGATCGCCAAGCACGGCGCGAAGATGGTCACCGCGGTGGCCTGCGCACGGGTGCCGAAGTTCACCGTCGTCATCGGCGGGTCGTTCGGGGCCGGGAACTACGCCATGTGCGGGCGCGCGTATTCGCCCCGTTTCCTGTGGATGTGGCCGAACGCCCGGATCTCGGTGATGGGCGGCGACCAGGCCGCCAGCGTGCTGGCCACCGTCCGCCGCGATCAGCTCGAGGCCCACGGCGAGACCTGGCCCGCCGAGGCCGAGGAGGAGTTCCGGCGGCCGGTCCAAGAGCAGTACGAGCATCAGGGCAACCCGTACTACTCCACGGCGCGGCTGTGGGACGACGGGGTCATCGACCCCGCCGACACCCGCCGGGTGCTGGGGCTGGCGCTGTCCGCCGCGGCCAACGCCCCGCTGGAGCCCATCCGCTACGGCGTCTTCCGGATGTGAGGGGGCCCATGTTCGGCACGGTGCTGGTCGCCAACCGCGGCGAGATCGCGGTCCGGGTCATCGGCACGCTGCGCGCGCTCGGCATCCGCAGCGTCGCCGTCTACAGCGACGCCGACGCCGGCGCGCGGCACGTGCGCGAGGCCGGTACCGCCATCCGGATCGGCCCCGCGCCGGCCGCCGAAAGCTACCTGAACATCGGGAACATCCTGGCCGCGGCGCGGCAGGGCGGCGCGCAGGCGGTGCACCCGGGCTACGGGTTCCTGGCCGAGAACGCCGCATTCGCGCGCGCCTGCTCCGGGGCCGGGCTGACGTTCATCGGGCCGCCGCCGGAGGCGATCGAGGCAATGGGCGACAAGATCCGGGCCAAGGCCACCGTGGCCGCGGCCGGCGTGCCGGTGGTGCCGGGCGCCGGGGCGGCCGGGATGACCGGTGAGGACCTGCTGGCGGCGGCGGCCGGGGTGGGTTTCCCGCTGGTGATCAAGCCGTCCGCCGGGGGCGGCGGCAAGGGCATGCGGCTGGTCCGCGCGGCCGGCGGGCTGCCCGGCGCCCTCGCCGGGGCCCGCCGGGAGGCGGAGGCGGCGTTCGGTGACGGCACGCTGCTGCTGGAGCGGTTCATCGAGCGGCCCCGGCACATCGAGATCCAGGTCTTCGCCGACACCCACGGGAACGTCATCCACCTTGGTGAGCGCGAGTGCAGCCTGCAGCGGCGGCACCAGAAGATCATCGAGGAGGCGCCGTCCCCGCTGCTGGACGGCGCCCGCCGGGACGCGATGGGCCGCGCCGCCGCGGACGCGGCCCGCAGCGCCGGCTACGCCGGGGCGGGCACCGTGGAGTTCATCGTCCCCGGCGAGCAGCCGGACGCGTTCTACTTCATGGAGATGAACACCCGGCTGCAGGTCGAGCACCCGGTCACCGAGCTGGTCACCGGGCTGGACCTGGTCGAATGGCAGCTGCGGGTGGCGGCCGGGGAGGAGCTGCCGCTGCGCCAGGAACAGGTCCGGCTGGCCGGCCACGCCGTCGAGGCCCGCGTCTACGCCGAGGACCCGGCGCGCGGGTTCCTGCCTACCGGCGGCACCGTGCTGGCCCTGGCCGAGCCGGCCCTGCCCGAGGTACGCACCGACTCCGGCCTCGCCGAGGGGCAGGCGGTCACCAGCGCCTACGACCCCATGCTGGCCAAGGTCATCGCCTGGGCCCCGGACCGGGCGGGAGCCCTGGGCCGGCTCGACGCGGCGCTGGCCGCCACCGCCGTGCTCGGCGTCACCACCAACATCGCGTTCCTGCGGGCGCTGCTCGGCCACCCCGGCGTGGCCGCGGGCCGGCTGGACACGGGGCTGGTGGAGCGCCACCTGGACGACCTGGTGGCCGCGCCGGTGCCGGACGAGGTGCTGGTGGCCGCCGCGCTGGCGAACCTGCTGGCCAGCGAGCCGCCCGGCCCGGTCACCGACCCGTGGGCCATCCCAGACGGCTGGCGTCCCGGCGCGCACGCCTGGAACCGGCTGCGGCTGACGTGCCCGCCGCGCGAGCCGGCCCGGGTGGCGGTCCGCCGCCGGGCGGCCGGCGCGGCCGAGGTGGCGGTGGGCGACGGGCCGCCGTCCCTGGCGCGGGCCGAGCGTAGCGCCGGCGACCTGCTGGTCACCTGGGCCGGCCAGACGCTCCGGTACGCCTGCGCGTGGCAGGGCAGCGACGTGTGCTGGCTGGCCCGGGACGGGCACGGCTGGGCGGTGCGGGAGGAGGAACCGCTGGCGGCCGTCTCGGGCGGGCCGGGCCAGGCCGCTGACGGCACGGTCCGCAGCCCGATGCCGGGCACCGTGCAGGCCGTTCCGGTGACCGAGGGCCAGCCGGTGACCGCCGGGCAGCCGCTGGTCATCGTGGAGGCCATGAAGATGGAGCACACGGTCACCGCGCCGCTGGACGGCACGGTGACCGAGGTGCTGGTCAAGGCCGGCCAGCAGGTCGCCATGGACGAGACGCTGGCCATCGTGACCTGAGCCCGGCCGTTGGGCGGGGAGGCGACCTGCTCGGCGAAGGGCGCAGGCCGGCAGCCAGCCGTCAGCCGGCCAGCAGGACCCCTAGGAACAGCGCGCCCAGGGCGGTGAGGGCGGTCAGCGCGCCGAACACGGCGAGCGTGACCGGGCGCCGTGACCGCGCGTGCAGGAACGCGGTGATGCCGGAGATGGCCACCACGGTGAGCTTGGCCATCAGCGTGGCCTGGTAGGCGGAGCTGTGCTGGTCGCCGGGGGACTCGGCCAGGATGTTCCACACGCCGGTGGCGATGAGCACGGCGAACGCGATCCAGGCGGCGACGTTGAACCGGCGGGCCGCGGCGCGCGTCACCTCGGCGCCGAACCCGCGCAGGGCCGGGACCAGCACGCCCAGCGTGATCTGGCCGCCCACCCAGACGCACGCCGCGAGCACGTGCAGGAACAGCCGAATCGTGTCCCAGCTCACCGGCAGCATGCCGCCTCCCGCGTCCCGTCCCCGTCCCGTCCGTCTCCGTTCCGCCCGGCCGAGGATGATCACGATAGCGGGCCGGGGCGGCGCCCGGCCCCGCCGCGCGGGAAAGGGCTGGCCCCCGGCTTGCGCGGCTGCTTGCGCGCCTGGTTGCGCGGCGCCCCCGGGCGGGTTTATGACTGGAGAAACGGCGCAGGAAGGGTGGCAGAGCGGCCATGACCGGGACAGCGCACGACGGCCCGCCGGGAGCGAGCGGATCGCCGGGATCAGGCCCCCCGGCGGGGGAAGCCGGCCTGACGGGGCCGGAGAGGCCGGGGGTGACGGACGCCGGTGAGCCCGACACGCCCGGCGATCCGGCGTGCTGGCTGCACCGGGTGTGCCCCGAGTGCGGCGGCGTCGCGGACGGCGACCCGCCCGCTGTCTGCCCGCGCTGCCAGGCGGAGATACCCGCCGTCTGACCGGGGACGGGGCCGGGCCGGGGCCGCGACGGGCCGGAGCGGCGCTGCCGGCCGGCCGATCGCCAGCGCCCTCGGATGAGTCTCGCCCGGCGAGCGGGCCTGCGCCGAGGGACCAATGGCCTGCTCAGGCTGGTCGTTGGCCAGGAGATGAGGGCACCGGGACCGTCTTGCGCGCGGCCGGCCCGGCCGCAAGACTGCGCGCATGGAGAAGTTCTCACTGGAAGCCATCGCCCGTGAGCAGTCCCGGCGCGCCGCCGGCACCCCGGCCGGGCGGAGCGCCGAGACCGTGTACGGCGGCCACGAGCACGCGCTGCGCCAGACGGTCCTCGCGCTGACCGCGGGCACGTCCCTGGCCGAGCACGAGAGCCCCGGCGAGGCCACGGTCCAGGTGCTGACCGGCCGGGTCCGGCTGACCGCCGGGGATGAGACATGGGAAGGCCGTTCCGGCGATCTCCTGG